>Ga0265297_10003638_pt1 | contig 27334 bp, 26 predicted proteins | sample Munlanlwell13791_FD_192502 | JGI IMG/M metagenome (GOLD analysis project Ga0265297, IMG submission 192502) | Leachate microbial communities from a municipal landfill in Southern Ontario, Canada - Leachate well 137-91 | ecosystem: Engineered > Solid waste > Landfill > Unclassified | place...
CAAATAGAGATTATTGTTAAAAAGTTAACAATTTTAGCTGAAGCCAATGTTTTACCCTTTGATTTATCAACTGATGGCAAAGAAATCAAGGAATCTTTAAGATTAAAATATCGCTATTTAGATTTAAGAAGAGAAAGATTATTAAAAAACATTAGCCATCGTTCATTGGTGAATAATTTTATTCGAAATTATCTTCTGGAAAGAGATTTTATTGAGGTAGAAACTCCTTGTTTAACTAAATCAACTCCAGAAGGAGCCAGAGATTATCTGGTGCCTTCAAGGATAGAACCGGGAAAATTTTATGCTTTACCTCAAAGTCCCCAGCAGTACAAACAGCTTTTAATGGTTGCCGGTTTGGAACGATATTTTCAACTCGCCCGTTGCTTCCGGGATGAAGATACCCGAGGTGATCGTCAGCCAGAGTTTACTCAGCTTGATTTGGAAATGAGTTTTACCAGCCAAGAAGAAATTCTTGGTTTAGTTGAAAATCTTATTAAAGAATTAGTAGCAAAAATTTATCCGGAAAAGAAAATTCAACATTTTCCTTTCCCCCGTTTAAGCTATCAGGAAGTAATGAGCAAATATCATTCTGATAAGCCAGATTTAAGAGAAAATAAAAATAATCCTGATGAGCTGTCTTTTCTTTTTGTTGTTAATTTTCCCTTATTTGAATGGAAAGAAGAAGAAAAAAAATGGGATTCAGTGCATCATCCTTTTACTCGACCTCAATTTAAAGAAGGGGAAACTTTAGAAGAGTTTCAAAAGCGAATTCAAACTGAACCCAATAATATTTTAGCTCAGCAGTACGATTTAGTTTTGAATGGCTACGAAGTTGGCGGCGGTTCAATCAGAATTTCTGAGCCAGAATTACTGGAAACTATTTTTGAATTTTTAGGCTATTCCAAAGAAGAAATAAATCAGAAATTCGAACACTTATTAGAAGCTTTTTCTTATGGGGCTCCTCCGCACGGAGGAATTGCTTTAGGGTTAGACCGGCTATTAATGATCTTTGAGAATGAACCTAGCATTAGAGAAGTTATGGCATTCCCTAAAACTGGAGATGGTCGGGATTTATTAATGAACGCTCCTTCAGAGGTGGAAGAAAAACAATTAAAAGATCTCCATTTAAAGATTATTAAATAAGATTTATTAAATAATTTAAAGAAAAAATATGACTGACAGAAAAAAAGAAAAAACTTTAGTTTTAATCAAACCAGATGGTGTCCAAAGAGGATTAATTGGAGAAATTATTAAAAGATACGAAAGAACTGGGTTAAAATTAGTGGCTTTAAAGATGGTGGTGCCAACAGATGAAATGGTAGAAAGGCATTATTTAATTGATCCTCAATGGAAAATTAAGGCTGGCCAAAAATCTATTGAGTCTTACAAGAAAAAGGGCCTTCAGCCACCAAGCAATAATCCAGAAGAAATAGGAGAAAGAGTTTTAAATTCTTTAAAAAAATATTTAGCCAGCGGACCAGTCATTGCTATGGTATTTGAAGGAATCAATGCGGTAGGAATAGTGAGAAAAATCACCGGTTCAACTGAACCCTTGTCTTCTGATGTAGGAACAATTAGAGGAGATTTTACTATTGATTCTTATGAAGTTGCTGATGTAGATAACCGGGCCGTAAGAAACTTGATTCATGCTTCTGGTTCTTCTGAGGAAGCAGAAAAAGAAATTAATATTTGGTTTCAGCCCGAAGAAATAATTAATTATCGATTAATCAATGAGTCTATTCTTTATGACGTGAATCTTGATGGGATTTTAGAATGATTAGAATGATTTGATTTTTGAGTTTTTTTATGTTATCGTGATACTGGTCTTGTCAAAGCGAGAAACGATTCAGGTCATTTTGAATCCTCAAGGGAGTCCAATTCTTCTAACCCGTGGGTTAGAAGGGCGGACACCCACTTGGGTTTTAGCTGAATTCGATCTTGCGGCGACAAGACCAATTTTTTCCAATTTAAACTTTTAAATTTATTTAATATGTCAAAAATTTGCGCTCTTTGTGGTAAAGGTTCAGTTAAATCTTCTACCTATAAAAAAGTTAGATCAAAATACAATCCAACTGGTCAACATTTTCAAAAACCTAATCTTCAAAAGGTTAAATTAGCCAATGGAAAAACTATTCAAGTTTGCAGTCGTTGCCGGAAAAAAATAAAAAATCAAATTGCTCAATAATTTTTTAATTTATGAAAGCAAAAAAAGAAAAAATTATTATTGAGAAAAATTTATGTATTGGTTGTGGAATGTGTACGGTTTTATGTCCGGAAGTTTTTGAATTGGTTAATGGTAAGGCCTCCGTGAAAGAAGAAGCTGATTTTGAGAAAAACAAAAAAGCTATTGAGGAAGCAATCGAAAATTGTCCAGTAAATGCTATTTCTTTAAAGAAAAAGGGCTAAGCGGGGTATAGCGTAATGGTAGCGCACACCCTTGGGGTGGGTGAGGAAGGAGTTCAATTCTCCTTACCCCGACAATTATTGGTTTGAAAACAATTATTGATAATGACAAGGGAGGGCATTAATTTTGTTTTTTAATATGTTTAAACAACAAATTCAAAATTTAGTTTATTCTGCTCTTAAGAGTTTAGCTAAAAAAGGAGTTTTTTCTCAAATAACGTTAGAAAAAAAATCAATTGAAATAGAAACCCAGTTTCAAAAGGAAAAAGGAGATTATTCTTCTAACATTGCTTTTTCTTTGGCAAAACAATTAAAGCAATCTCCCCAAGCAATTGCCCAAAAAATTCAGGAGGAAATTCTAATTAAAAAACCTAAATTTTTAAAAAAAATTGAGGAAAAAAATGGTTTTTTAAATTTCTTTTTGGAAGAAAATATTTTGACTAGCAAATTTTTAAAGGTTGAATCAGAAAAATTATTTTCTCTTAATATTGGAAAAAATCAGAAAGTTATTATTGAATTTTCCTCTCCCAACATTGCTAAACCGATGCACGTTGGCCATTTGCGTTCAACAATTATTGGCGATTGTCTTGCCAATTTATTTAGTTTTAGCGGTTATCAAGTAATTCGTTGGAATTATTTAGGAGATTGGGGTACTCAATTTGGTAAACTAATCACTGCTTATAAACTTTGGGGCAAGGAAGAAAAAATCAAAAAAGATCCTGTAAATAATCTTTTAAACCTCTATCAGAGGTTTCATTCGGAAGCGAAAAAAAATCCCCAGTTGGAGAAAATGGCTCAAGAAGAATTTAAGAAATTAGAAGATGGAGATAAAGAAAACACTTGTCTGTTTCAATGGTTTTCCAAAGAATCGTCAAAAGAATTTCAAAAGATTTATCGTCTTTTTAAAATAAAATTTGATGTGATTAAGGGAGAAAGTTTTTTCTATCAGGATCAAGAAAAAATTATTGAAGAATTGAAAAAGAAAAAAATAGTTCAAGAAAGCGAGGGAGCATTAATCATTGATTTAAAAGAATTTAACTTGCCGCCAGCGTTAATTTTAAAAAGCGATGAAGCTGGTCTTTATCTAACCAGAGATTTATGCGCTTTAATTTATCGGGTAGATAAATATCAGCCAAAGATGATTCTTTATGTGGTGGGTAATGAACAGGACTTACATTTTCGGCAGCTATTTGCGGTTTTTCAAAAGATTAGAAAAAATAAAGTAAAATTAGTCCACGTGAAATTCGGTTTAGTCCTTAATGAAAAAAAAGAAAAATTTTCCACCCGTGAAGGCGAATTAATTCCTTTAAAAGAGTTAATAGATAAAGCCATTATTGAAGCGTTAAAAATTCTTAATAAAAAACAACCGGCTTGGTCAAAAGAAAAGAAACAAAAAATTGCTGAGAAAATTGCGATTTCTTCGTTGAAATTTAATAATCTTAAAACTTATCGTTTAAACGATATTATTTTTGATTGGGAAAGAATGATGAGTTTTCAAGGTGATAGCAGTGTTTATTTGCAATATACCTTTGCTCGTTTTTCTAAAATTTTAGCTAAATCAAAATTATCCCGAAACTTTATCAAGGATTTTCAAAAAAGAAATCAAAAAATCGAAGTTAACTCTTTAGAAAAAGATATTATAAAAAAAATAATTGATTGGCCGGATATTATTATTTCTTCAGTTCGCAATTACGCTCCTAATATTTTAGCTAATTATCTTTTGTCTTTGGCTGATTTATTAAATCAGTATTACGAAACAACGCCGGTTTTGCAGGAAGAAAATCTTGAACAAAGGCACTTCCGTCTTTATCTGATTGAAATATGTTTAGAAGTTTTCACTAATGGCTTTAATCTTCTTGGGATAGAAACATTAAAAGAAATTTAGGTGAAAACTAATTTTTTGGTTTTTTAAGATCATTAATTTTTTCGTAGTTTTTGATGGTCTGAGAAAAATTTTCTATTTTTTCTAAAACTGAATCATCTATTTCCCAATCACTTTTATTTAAAGTTTGAATTTCGTGGTCAATGACCATTAAAGTATAGTTAAAAAACATTTTTTCTTCCTCGGTTTTGGTATCAAGGTTAGGGATTAAAGCGTTTAAGCACTTATCAAGATATTTTTGAGGTAAAGCAATATAAAATATTGGTAATTTTTTGACCGGAGAAGGCAAGATTTCCTGATTTTCCATTTTTAGTCCATATTTTAGCTGGACTCCTTTTTGGTTTCTCGCAAGGACTTTGTCTCTTTTTTCGTAAAACCTTTTGTCTTTAATATCTGCTACTTCATCAAAGGCGCAGACTATTTCACCGTTCTTTTTATCCATAATGACATTATCAACCTTATTAAAAACATCATCATAGCGGTTTGTTCTCATAACATAAAAACGGTCCCCCATAAATTTATTCAAAATGACGGTTTTGGTTGCTTCTAATTTTTCTCCAATTTGATGTTCCTTTTCTGTTTCAATTTGCTGGGGGTTTTTATTTTTATACCATTGTTTTTCTAGCTCCTCTATTTTTTTCTGATCCCCTTCAATTTCTTTTTGGCTATAAACTTTTTCAAAAAATTTAGAATCTATTCGGGCTTTTTTATCAACTGGAAGGCCTTCTTTTTCTAAGTCGTCGCTGATTATTTCTAAAAGTTTTGTTAATTGTTCTGAGGGTTTTTCTTTTTGCTCTGATTCTGTTTCTTCGATTTTTTTCTCAATTTTGTTTTGACGATTTGCATTTTGCTGGGGGATTTGTTCAAACATAATTAGATATTTTATTTAAGTTTAAGAATTTAAGACAATAATATTATGATAATATACCATAAACAATGAAACAACAAGAATTTTCAATCTTCAATGATTAAGTGTTCAATAAAACGAAAATAATTTTTAACAAAAAGGGGCAAAAATGCCCCTTACGAACTAATAACCTTCAAATTGCTTTCTAACCCTAACACATTCTTATAAATCTTAATCAATAAACATTGATTATTTTGAGAACATGTATAGTGTTTTAAAATATGGTTTAAATGCTTACATAACCGAGCCTTTCGAAAATTATCCTGACAATAGATTGTTTTTTCTTCTGCTGAATAATAAACAATAGAACTTAATAAGAATTTTTCTTCATCACAACCCTCAATAGGACAATGGTTGTTTTGACAATGTCCCTGCTTTTGTAAAAAACACATTTTAATAGAACCTCCCTTCAAACACTTTCTAAGTTTTTAAACTAAGTTTCTTGAAGTAAAAATTAAAAAATTTTTATTCTTCATCAGTCCTCAATCAATTATCTCTCACCTCCAGAATTAGTTTAAATATCAAATAGAAGAAATTTTTCTATTGATTATTAAATATTTTTTAAAAAAGAAATAACTATTTTAATGTGCTTTTTAAATTATAACATTTTTTGAAAATTTGTCAATTCATGGCAAAAGTTCAAACACATAATGGAAAATATATCAGGGAAAGGGCTTATGCTAAACCTTGCTTTTTTCTAAAAAATTGCTATAATTTAATCTTATTGAAGTTAAGGTCACCAGACAAAATAATAATTAAAAAAATGAAAAATAAGAATAACTATTTTTTTTACCTAATCCTTTGTGTTTTAGTGGCTGGTTTGTTTTATTGGGGTTATCATTCAGGAAATAGCCAATCATTAGTCGTAAAAAATGGAGCTAATTTAGCCACGGTTAAAAACGCTTTAGATTTTATCAATAAAAATTTATTAGATGAAGGATATTCAGCAGAAGTAGAATCAGTGGAAGAAGAAAACGGAGTTTATAAATTAAATTTAAAAATTGACGAAGAGATAACGAGTGTTTATTTAACCAAAAACGGAAAAACTCTTTTCCTGAGTGCCGTTGATCTAGCTGAAGCAGAAAAAACCATTAATAATGAAAATAATGGACCTCAGGCAATTAGTAAATGCGAAGATATTAATAAATCTGACAGCCCGGTTTTAGAAGCTTTTATTGTCAGCCAATGTCCTTTTGGCTTACAGATGCAAAGGATTTTAAACGAAGCAATTAAAAGTATTCCTCAGTTAGAAAATTTTATTACGGTTGAATATATTGGAGAAATAGAAAATAATCAAATTCAGTCAATGCACGGCGAAGAAGAGGCGCAGGAAAATTTAAGGCAAATTTGTTTAAGAGAAGAACAAAAAGATAAATATTGGCCTTATGTTGAATGTTATATGACAGAAGGAAAAACAGCTGAATGTTTATCAAGTACTGGAGTTGATCAGGGAAAATTGACTTCCTGCATGGAAGATACTAATCGAGGCATAACTTATGCTCAAAAAGATTTTACTCGTCAAGACGAATTTAAGGTTGATGGCTCTCCTACTTTAATTATTAACAATGAATTGGTTTCTGAATTTGGTTTTGGCGGTCGGAATCCGGAAGCAATTAAACAAATCATTTGTTGCGCTGCCCAAAATAAACTTTCTTTTTGTGACCAAACTTTAAGTACAGAAGAAGCAGCAGCCAGTTTTTCTTCAACTTATAGCGACGGAAACTCTGGTGCTTCTGCTTCTTGCCAATAACTCGACTTGTAATGTCCAAAAATTAATTGAAAATTGAAAATTGAATTTTATCAAATCTTGACTTTTTGAAAGAATTTTGTATTATATGAGGCAAAATTTCTGACAGAGGTCGAAAAAATAACTAATATTCTATTATGGCAGTTCAAACTCTTACTGATGAATTAAAAAAACTTTTAATGGAAGAAGATGAATTAGAAGAAGATAGTGATTGGAGCGAAGACGAAAACGACAAAGAAAACAAAGAAGCCAAAGAAGAGGATGAAGAGGTTGATGAGTTAGACGATGAAGATGAAGACCTTGATGAAGAAGAGAGTGATGATGATAACTGGTAATACTTAAATCATTACTGACGAATAAAAAATAAATGGCAGCTTCGGCTGCCATTTATGAATTTTAAAATTTGACAGAAAAAAAATTATTTTGTATAATTTTTTAGTTAAATTTGCCCGAAAGGGCTTTTTTAAAAACAATGAAAAATTTATTTTCTCGCCTTAAAGAATACCTTCATTCTTCTTTATTGGAGTTAAAAAAGGTTAATTGGCCTTCTCGAAAGGAAACTGTTAAAAATACTGTTTCTGTTTTAGTTTTATCATTAGTTCTTGCTTTAATTTTAGGGGTAATGGATTATTTCTTTTTGAATATAGTTAGAATTATTATTAAATAATTATGCCTAAACAACAAATTAATTTAGGGCGTAATTGGTATGTTATTCATACATACGCCGGCTACGAAGATGCTGTCGCTCGAAATTTAAAACAAAGAATAGAAGCCTTTGGTATGCAGGATAAAATTTTTAATGTTTTGGTACCGAAAGAAAAAAAGGTTAAAATTAAAGATGGCAAAAGAATGGTGGTAGAAGAAAAAAACTATCCGGGATATGTTTTTGTTGATATGATTGTGACTGATGATTCCTGGTACATTGTAAGAAATACGCCAATGGTTACTGGGTTTATTGGCAGTGGAACTATTCCTTGGCCGGTTGATGAAGGAGAAATGAAAGAGATATTGAAAAAAATCGGCGAAGAAGAACCAAAGTATAAAGTCAATCTGGAAGTAGGAGATTTGGTAAAAATAACTGATGGACCTTTTAAAAACAAGGAAGGCAAAGTGAGTGAAATTGATGAAGAAAGAGGAAGAGTTAAAGTCTTAGTTTCTTTATTCGGTCGGGAAACGCCTATTGATTTAGATTTTCTTCAGGTTGAAAAAAGATAAGATAAATTTTAATAAATTACAATAATGGCTAAAACAATAAAAACCAAATTAATTCTTCAAATACCAGCCGGGCAGGCTAATCCTGCTCCTCCGGTTGGGACAGCGTTAGGCCAGCATGGACTGAATATTCAAGAATTCTGCACAAGATTTAACGAGGCAACCAAAGACAAAATGGGAGATATTATCCCAGTGGAAGTGACTGTTTATATTGACAGGACTTTTGATTTGAAATTTAAAGAACCGCCAATCTCTTATCTTTTAAAAAAGGCTGCTGGTATAGAAAAGGGTGCAGCTGACCCTTTAAGAGAGAAGATGGGTAAAGTTAGTCGGGATCAGCTGAAAGAAATTGCTTTAAGGAAAATGAAAGATTTAAATACTGATAACCTTGAATCAGCAATAAAAATGATTGAAGGCACTGCCCGAAGCATGGGAATTAAAGTTGAATAATTTAAATTATTAATCAATTAATGTGGAATTATGGCTCAAGAATATGAACCAGTCATTGGTTTGGAAATCCATGTTGAGTTAAAAACCAAAACAAAAATGTTCTGTTCTTGTTTAAATGATGCCGAAGAAAAAATTCCCAATAAAAATATCTGTCCAATTTGTTTAGGCCATCCCGGCACTTTACCGACAATCAATAAAAAAGCAGTAGAATTTGTTTTAAAAGTTGGTCTTGCCCTTAATTCAGCAATTCCTCCTGTTTCTAAATTTGACCGAAAAAATTATTTTTATCCTGATTTACCAAAAGGTTATCAAATTTCTCAATTTGACCAGCCTTTATGCAAAGGCGGTAAATTACCTTTATTTTTAGATTCGGAAAATGGAAAAGAAATTCCTATTACCAGAATTCATTTAGAAGAAGATACTGGTAGACTTATTCATTCCCACGGAATTACTTTGGTTGATTTTAACCGGGCCAGCCGACCATTAATGGAATTAGTGACAGAACCGGCAATTCATTCTGCTAAAGAGGCTCGTTTATTTGCCGAGAGCCTCCAAATTTTATTAAAAAATTTAGAGGTTTCTGAAGCTGATATGGAAAAAGGCCAAATGAGGTGTGAAGTTAATATTAGTTTACGGAAAAAAGGAGAGGAAAAATTAGGAACAAAAGTTGAAGTGAAAAACTTAAATTCCTTTAAGGCCATAGAAAAAGCCATAGAGTTTGAAACAGAAAGGCAAACAAAACTATTAGAAAATTCAGAAACGATTATTCAAGAAACAAGAGGCTGGGATCCTCTCAAAGAAATTACCTATTCTCAACGAGAAAAAGAAGAAGCTTACGATTATCGTTATTTTCCTGAACCTGATTTACCGCCAATTAATGTTTTCGAAAGTTTTGATATTGAATCATTAAAAGAGAATATTATTTTACCTTGGCAGGAAAAAGAAAGGATAATGAAAGATTATGGCCTTAATTCTTTAGAAGCTAATCTATTGATTAAAAATAACTGGTTAAAATCTTTTTATGAAAAAACTATTAGTTGTTTAAAAGAACAAGTTCGTCAAAATATTACTGAAACTAATTATCATTTAGTTTATAACTATTTATCAACCGATTTAGTCGGCGTTAAAGAAAGCGCGAATTTAAAAGAAGAAGAAATTAAAATTACTCCCGAGGCTTTTAGCCAGATTATTTTTTTCCTTTTAGAAAATAAAATTTCTTCCCGGGTAGCTAAAGATTTGATTATTGATCTTGCCAAAAACGGCGGCGAGCCGGAAAAAATTATCAAAGAGAGAAAATTAGAAAATATTCAAGATCTATCTCTTTTCAATAAAGTAATTGATAAAGTTTTATTAGCTAATCCCAAAGCTGTTGAGGACTTTAAAAACGGCAAAATAACGGTTTTGCAATTTCTTATTGGTCAGGCAATGAAAGAATTAAAAGGAGCGGCTAATCCTCAAGAACTATCAGAATTAATTAAGAAAAAAATCGAAAGCCAATAATTATTGATTAATAATTAATAATCAATAATCAGCCTTTCTCATTGAGAAATTTCTTAGTTAAATCAACGGCCTCTTCTGGTTTTTCAACCCAATGAACATTTTTTATTTTTCTAAACCATGTCATCTGCCTTTTAGCGTAATTATTAATTTCTTTTAAAAGTTGTTTTTTCATTTCTTCAAAAGAAATTTTCTCTTCTAAATAACGATTTAAAAAACGATATTCTAAACCAAAACCTTCTAATCTTTGAGAAGAGACTCCTTGTTTTTTGAGATTTTTAACCTCAGAAATCATTCCTAAATTTAATCTTTTTTCTAGTCTTTTTGAGATTAGATTTTTTAATTCTTGTCGATCTTTTTTTATTCCAATAATTAAAATATCCCAGTCAGGCGGTTTTTTAACTAAGGCTGGAACTTTTTCTAATATTGAAGCAATTTCTATGGCGCGAATTAATCGAGGTCGGTTATTTTTATCTATCTTTTTAGCTTTTTGAGGATCTAAATCTTTTAATAGCTGGAATAATTCTTCTTTTGATTTTTTTCCCAATTTTTCTCTTAACCTTTTATTTGGTTTAACTTTTGGCAATTGCCAGCCTTCAATTAAGGCGGAGATATAAAGTCCAGTTCCGCCACAGATAATTGGCAATTTTCCTTTTTTAAAAATTTCCTCTACAGCTTTATTGGCTAATTTTAAAAAATCAGCCAGAGAAAAATATTTTTTTGGGGAAACGATATCTAAAAGATGGTGTTTTACTCCCTGAGAGTAATATTGATTTTTTGGTTTTTTATCTTTTTCTACTTTACCCGTTCCTAAATTCATTCCTTTATAAACTTGCCTAGAATCAGCCGAAATAATTTCTCCGTTAAACAATTTAGCAAGCTGAATAGCCAAGTCAGATTTTCCAGAAGATGTTGGGCCAAGAATGACGATAATTTTCTTTTTCTTATTCTTCATTTTTTTTATCTTTGTTGATTAAATATTTAACCGGCTGAAAGGTTTGGCGGTGAATTAATGAAGGACCGTAAATTTTTAATAAAGTTTTATGATTAAAAGTCGGATAGCCCTTATTGGCCTCGAAATTATATGCCGGATACTTTTGGCTTAATTTTTCTAACTTTTTATCTCTTTTCACCTTGGCTAAAATTGAAGCTAAGGCAATAGAAAAAAATTTATTATCACCTTTAACCACGGCTATTTGTTGATAGGGAAGAGATGATTTAATTATTCTATTGCCGTCAATTAAAACTAAAGTTTTCGAAATTTCTTTTTTAGTTAGCTGAAATTTTTTTAAATTATTTTCCATTGCTTTTTTAACGGCCTTGTCAATATTGATTCTATCAATTGTTTTTTCGCTGATAAAACTAATTTGGTAATTAATAATTTTTTTCTTTTGGAGGTTTTTGGCTATTTCAAAAATTTCTTTTCTTTTTTTGGGTGACAATTTTTTTGAGTCTTTGACGCTTTTCATTAAAAAAGAATACTCTTTTTGCCTTTTTAAAAGAGGTAATTTATTTTTTTCAATCATTACTGCTGCCGCATAAACCGGTCCTGCTAAGGAACCCCGGCCAGCTTCATCAAGCCCAATAATCTTTTCCCAGCCACTCTTAAAATAAATTTTTTCTTTTTTTAAATCCATTGTTTTAATCATTTTAATAATTCAACAATCAAAAGTCAAAGCCTTCTGAAAATTTATTGGTGAAACTTTTGACAAATTAAAAGCTTATGATAAACTTACAAGAGTTAACTTATGTATTTTACTCATCTTCATACTCATTCTCACTATTCTTTGTTGGACGGGCTGGCTCAGCCAGAAAAGTTATTATTAAAAGCCAAAGAATTTGGTTTTGATTCTTTGGCTTTAACTGATCATGGAGTGCTTTACGGTGCTATTGAATTTTATTCTAAAGCCAAAGAATTGGGAATTAAACCAATTATTGGAGTAGAGTTATATTTGGCCCCTCGTTCTTTGAGAGATAAAATGCCAAAAATTGATAATAAAAACTATCATCTCACTCTTTTGGCAAAAAACGAAGAAGGTTATCAAAATCTTTTAAAATTAGTCACCATTGGCGAGCTCGAAGGTTTTTATTATAAACCTCGAGTTGATAAACAAACTTTAAAAAATTACAGCTGCGGGTTAATTGCTTTATCCGGCTGCGCTCAAGGAGAAATACCGAGGTTGATTTTAAACAACCACTTAGAAAAAGCCAAAGAAATTAGTCAGGAGTATCAGGAAATTTTTGAAGGCAATTTTTATTTAGAACTCCAGCATCATCCAGAATTAAAAGAGCAATCAAAAATTAATCAAGGCCTCTTGCAACTTTCCAAAGAATTAGGCATTCCAGCAGTTGTTACTTGTGATAATCATTATCTAAACAAAGAAGACAAAAAAGCCCACGAAGTACTTTTGGCAGTCCAGACTAACTCTTTTTTAGAAGAAGGGGAACGATTTTCTATGGCCCAGATGGATTTACATTTTAAAAGCCCCGAAGAAGTAATCAATGATTTTAAAGATTATCCATTTTTGTTTGATAATATTAAAAAAATAGTTGATGAGTGTAATTTAGAATTAAAATTGGGACAAGTAATTTTGCCCCATTTTGAAGTTCCTTCTAATAAGGATTCTTTTGAATATTTAAAAGAATTGGCTTACGAGAGATTTCCTTTATATTACTCTAATGACGCGATAAAAGCGAAAGAAAGATTGGAATATGAATTAGAAGTGATTAAAAAAACTGGTTTTGCTGATTATTTTTTAATTATCAATGATATTATTAAATTTGCTCGAGAAAATAATATTTTAACTAACACTCGTGGGTCAGCGGCTGGTTCTTTGGTGGCTTATATTTTATCAATTACTGCTATTGATCCAATTAAATATAATTTATATTTTGAAAGGTTTTTAAACCCGGAAAGAATTCAACCACCAGATATTGATTTAGATGTGTCTGATGTAAGAAGAGGCGAGTTAATCAATTATATAACTAATAAATATGGTCAGGATCATGTTGCTCAGATTGTAACTTTTGGCATTATGAAAGCCCGGTTAGCAGTGAGGGATGTGTGTCGAGCTTTGGGAAAACCTTATTCTTTAGGGGACAAAATTTCCAAATTAATTCCTTTTAATTTAGATTTAGAAACAGCCCTAAACACAATTCCAGAGTTAAAAAAATTAGCTGAAGAGGATGAAGAAGCTAATGAAATTATTACTATGGCCAAAAAGTTAGAAGGAGTTGCCCGGCATGCCTCCACTCATGCAGCAGGGGTAATTATTTCTCGTGAGCCATTAACCAATTACACGCCCTTACAGCACTCGAGTCGATCAGATAAAGAAATCGTGAGCCAATACGATATGTATTCTTTAGAAAAAATAGGCCTTTTAAAAATTGATATTTTGGGATTGGCTAACTTAACTATTATTAAAAATAGTTTAAGGATTATTAAAAAAGTTTATAACGAAGAAATTGATTTAGATAAAATTAGTTTTGACGACCCTTTAGTTTATAAATTGCTTTCCAAAGGAGAAACTATTGGAATTTTTCAGGTAGAATCAGCCGGGATGAGAAAATATCTGCAACAATTAAAGCCTAATAAATTTGATGATTTAATTGCGATGATTGCTCTTTATCGTCCTGGTCCAATGGAATTTATTCCGACTTATATTCGAAGAAAACATGGTTTAGAAAAAATAGAATATCTTCATCCAAAATTAAAATCAATTCTAGAAAGAACTTATGGAATCTGTGTTTATCAAGAACAATTAATGGAAATTGCTCATGAAATGGCGGGTTTTACTATGGGAGAAGCTGATATTTTGCGAAAGGCAGTGGGTAAAAAAATAAAAAGCTTATTAAAAGATCAAAAAGTGAAATTTGTTAATGGAATGGTTAGCAATGGTTACTCCAAAGGTTTGGCTTTAAAAATCTGGGAATGGATTGAACCCTTTGCTCGATATGGTTTTAATGCTGCTCACGCTGCTTCTTACGCCCGAATTGCTTATCAAACTGCTTGGCTAAAAGCCCATTATCCCAATGCTTTTATGGCTGCTTTATTGACTTCTGATTTTGGCAATTTAGACAGAATAGCTATTGAAATTAATGAATGCGAAAGATTAAAAATTAAAGTTTTGCCGCCATCAGTTAACGAGTCCTTTGCTGAATTTGGTATTAATAAAGAAACCGGTAATATTCATTTTGGCCTTTCGGCTATTAAAAACGTTGGTGTCGGAGTAGCCAATATTATTCAGGAAGAGAGACAAAAAAATGGTCCTTATAAAAATTTAACGGATTTTCTTAAAAGATTGCCCAAGCAAGTATTAAATAAAAAAACCTTAGAAAGTTTAATTCAGGCTGGTGCCTTGGATTGTTTTGGTTCAAGAGAATTATTAAATGATCATTTAGAAGAAATTCTTAAATGGATTAATAAAAATGGTTCTCAAAACAGTTCTCAGATGGCTTTATTTAAAGGAGAGGAAGATATTTATGAAATATTAAAAAAGAAATATGGCGAACCATCTCCTGATAAAAAAAGAAGAATTGGTTGGGAAAAGGATTTGCTTGGTCTTTATTTAACCTTTCATCCTTTAGATGATTATAAAAATATTTTAGAGAAAATGGCTTTAAAAATAGGAGAATTAAGCCCCCGCGATACCGGCAAGAAGGTCCGGGTTTGTGGTTTTATCTCTAAAATTCAGATGATTAGAACAAAACTTGGCCAGAGAATGGTTTTTACCAGAATTTCTGATTACACAAATTCAATCGAGGTTGTTCTTTATCCTTCAGTTTTAGAAAATAATTTGTCAGCCTTAGAAGAAGATAAAGTAGTTTTGGTTGAAGGAAGAATTGGTCAAAAAAATGGTAATTTTCAGATTATTGGTGAAAGGTTGGAGGAAATAAAAACTTTAGATGGTTAAACTTGACTTGATTTTTTTAAAACCTTATAATAATAATCAATTATTAATCATTAATAATCAATAATCAATAAATTAAAATTATGAAAAACAAAAAAAATTATTTTCTTATTGCTATTTTTTTAGGAATAATCATTACTTCGATTTTTCTTTTTTCGAAAATCACCAAAGCTCAGGCTCAAACCGATTTAATTGGTAGTTTTACCGCCACTCCTTCTGGAGAGGGCTTTTTATTAAAATGGTCTGCCCCTCAAGCTAATTTTTGTTTTCCTATTGGCTCGATGTGGACTAATAAATTTACTGCTAGTGGTCAACAAATAGTTTATCCTCAATATCCTACTACTTACACTTTGTTTTGTTTTAATAACAGGACAAAATCATTCCAATCTAAAGAAGTAATTATTACTGATAAAGATTTAAAGCCAAAAATTGATTTGGTTGCTGTTCCGGAAAAAGTTGGTGGTTTAGGAGATACGGTCTTTTTAAATTTATATATTTTAAATAAAGGCGATATTAAATATTGTCAGCCAGTGGATTTTTATCAATACTGGCAGACAAAAGTTGGGGCTCAGGAATTTTTAAATTTAGGCAAAGTTGATATTGAAAAATATGTTTTCGCTGCTCGAGTTCGGCCAATCAGATTAACTGATTTTGTAGTTGAATGCTATAATGAAAAAGGAGAATTAAGAGCTAGAGATATTAGTCGAGTAACTGTTAATTATACTCGTTATCAAGATGGATTAATGCAGGCTCTTCGCTCAGGCAATCAAGTCAATTTATCTTGGCAAATACCCAGTTCTAGTGGCGCTACTTATTGTTTACTTTCTAGAGGCAGTGATATGAATAATTATTATTATGTTAATCCAACTGGCTCTTTGACTTTGCCTTTAGCAAGTTCTCAACAAGATTTCTTTGCTTTAGATTGTTTTAATTCTAATGATTATTTAGTTAAACAGACTTATGCTGAACCTACTACTGCTTCTAGCGGTTCAGCAACTAGTTGTGTCCCTAAAGGAGAATTTGTTGTTTATGATCCTTCTTTAGGTAATATCAATGAAAAGTGTTGTCCTGGTCTTAAGGAAACAAAGGTCAATGATTTATTTGGTGTTTGTCAATAAATATTTATTAAAATAAATCAAAATCTATGAAAAAAAATCACCAAAAATTATCTTTCTTCCTTTTTGTTGCTCTTCTGTTGACAATTGTTTTTCTGCCCATAAAAAAATCAGAAGGTATTAGCGGAGAAAACTTATTTAGATCTTTTTTTAATGGCAAATTACCGACAGGAAAACTTCAGGAAGCCATTAAAGATTGGATTAATGTTCAAAAAAATTCTGTATCGCAAGAAATAGCCCCATCCCTTCAGCAAGCAGAAAAACTTGTTGATACGGTTAAAGATTTTAGCGAAATTAAAAGCCCAGAAGATTTTATTCAAACCTTAACCAATATTTCTCCTCAGGCTGGTAATGCTTTAAACCACGTTTATACAGGGGTTACAGGTGTTGTTAATCAATTCCAAACTGTTCAGCAACAGATTACTTCTCAACAACCTTCAACTCAATCTTCATCTCAACCTTCATCTCAACCGTCAACCCAGCCTTCTACTCCAGCTGCTCCTTCTTGGGCTGAATTTCATCAGATAGATACTCAAAGTGTCAGCTCCCAACAACAACAGCAGCAGCAACAACAACAACAAACTTCTCAGCCTTCTGCTCCAGCTGCTCCTTCTTGGGCTGAATTTCATCAGCTAGATACTCAAAGTGTCAGCTCTCAACAACAACAACAGCAGCAGCAACAACAACAGCAAACTTCTCAAACTTATCATACCTTGCCTACTACTCCACCGGCTGGTTCGCCGGGAAGTGATAAGGTAAGCAGGTATTTCTGTGATAAAACAACAGGTCAATGTAAATACGGGGTGTATAACAGTGCAGCAGTTAGAAATAATCCTTCTTATTATTTAACCCTAGGTGAGTGTCAGTCTAATTGCAAAAAATCTTCTTATATTTGCTACAAATATGTAGCAGTAAGTGCTTGCCGGGGAACTGAATGCCAGCCTTATGCTTCTGATACTCCTTGTCAGAGCACTTGCAGCCCTAGCGGCGCTCCTTTAACTGGGACTGCTCAACAAACCCAAACCCAACCCCAAACTCAAACTCAAACTGGCGGTAGCTCAGGCCAAACTTGTCGCTATCGCGATTGTAGAGGTAATGTTTGTAGCATAAGAGAATTAAATCAATCTGTTTGTCCTGCTGATCGATGTAGAACTAACGCTGATTGTGGCGGAACTTCTTCTGGCGGTAGTACTTCTTCTGGTGGTGGAACTAAATATTCTTGTAATACTAATACCGGTCAATGTTATGAAAATTCTGGAGGTGGTTATTCTAGTTTAAGTTCTTGTCAAAGTGCTTGTCATAAAGGTTATAGCGAGGGTTGGTCATGTGACGCGAATGCAAAAAAATGTCATGAAACTAGAAATGGTGCTTTTACTTCCTATGAATCTTGTATGGCGTATTGTAACCGGGGGGGGTCTACTTCTCCCACTCCTTCTTCTGGCGGCGGGACCAGCATTCCATCTTCTTCTAGTCAGTCTCAACAAACCCAGCAGACTTCTTCTGGTGGTAGCTGTCAACGTCAAGAAGGAAGATGCTCAACGGTTGATAATTGTTTAAAGTGCCCTTCTGGCTATTATAAACAATCAGGAGGATGTGGTGGTTGTCCGGGTAAAGGGTATGATTGTTATATTCTTTGTTGTCCAAGAAAGTAACGGATGAATAATAACATTTTAAATATTTAGACATCGCAAGTCGTTGTTAAAAATTAACGACTTGCGATGTCGTTAATTAGATTTGATTGTTATTGCGAGGGAATGCAGTGAGAGTAGCAATCTCTCCAGAAGGGGGGATAATTCCTCCATTGAAATTTTAATCCGCTAATAATTCACCCATCATTATTTTCATCGTTATTTTGATTTTTCTTGAAAATATTGTATAATTTAAAAAAGATCTGAAAATGATCTTTTTTAAATTAAACTAATAAAAGCGGGTGTAGCACAGTGGTAGTGCACTTGCCTTCCAAGCAAGACACGAGGGTTCGATTCCCTTCACCCGCTCTTAAAATGACGACTAAAAATCAAAATCATAAAATTAAGGTTTTTTCTGGCACTCGACCAACGGGTCCTCTTCATTTGGGCAATTATTTTGGTGGCATCAAAGGTTATTTGGAATTACAGGAAAGAAAAGATTTAGATTGCCTTTATGCGGTTGTTGATCTTCATGGTATTACTTCGCCTTATTCACCAAAAGAGTATCCTAACCAAATTAAAGAATTAGTTTTAGAATATTTGGCTTGCGGCCTTGATTATAAAAAAGCTCATTTAATTATCCAATCGCAAATTCCCGAGCATTTAGAATTAGCTTATTATTTTTCTACTATTTATCCAGTTTCCCGTTTAGAACAATTACCAACCTATAAAGAAAAAAAGAGTCAACAAAAAAACTATATCAATCTTGGTTTATTGTCTTACCCCATTTTAATGGCGGCCGATATTTTATTATATAAGGCTGAATTAGTCCCTGTTGGCAAAGATCAATTGCCTCACCTTGAATTGACTCGAGAAGTAGCAAGAAATTTTAATCGGCTTTTTGGTCAAACTTTTCCTTCTCCCGAGGCCTATTTAACTGAATCTTCTTATATTCCTTCTTTAACTGGTGAGGGAAAAATGTCTAAAACTAAACCAGAAAGTTATATTTCTTTAATTGATGATTATCAAACTATTAAAAAGAAAATTGCCAAGGTCCCAACAGATAGTGGCCGAGGGAAAAAATTGCCAGCCAAAGGAGGAGTTTTAACTTTATTAATTTTAGTAGAATTATTTGAAGGCGAAGAGCGAAGAAAAGATTATGAAAAATTATATCTTTCTACTGGTATTCATTATCAAAGCTTAAAAGAAGAGCTAGCTGATTGTCTTTATAAGCAATTAAAACCTATTCAGGAAAAGAGACAATATTATTTAAAAAACGAACAATTGGTTAAAAAAATCCTTCAGGAGGGTCAAGAATATGCCCGACAAATATCTTTGAAAAATATCCAGGAAGTGAGGGAGAAAATGGGCATTAAAATAATTTAATTTATGACCAACCCTTTAAATCAGAATAATTCTTCAGAAATTATTTCTGTTGAAGATCTATATAAAAATTTTGGTCCTCTAAAAGCCGTTAATCATATTTCTTTTAAGGTAAAAAAAGGAGAAATTTTTGGTTTTTTAGGTCCTAATGGCGCTGGAAAAAGCACCACCATTAATATTTTATGCACTTTAATGAAACCAACTAGCGGTCGGGTATTAATTGATGGCTATGATTTAGTGAAACAACCTCAAGCTGTTCGTCATTTAATTGGTTTAGTTTTTCAAGAAATTATTTTGGATAGCCATTTGACTGCTGAAGAAAATCTCTACTTTCATGCTATGCTTTATGGAATGAAACAAAAAGATTTTATTTTAAAAAAAAGGGAAGTTTTAACTCTTTGCGAGTTATGGGAGAAAAGAAAATGGAAAACCAGCAGTTTTTCCGGGGGCATGAAAAGAAGGTTAGAAATTGCCCGGGCTCTTGTTCATTCTCCAAAAATTTTATTTTTAGATGAACCGACTATTGGTTTAGATCCCCAGACGAGAAATAAAATTTGGGATTATATTTTTACTGTTCGAAAAGAAAAAAAGATGACGGTTTTTTTAACCACTCAATATATTAATGAGGCGGAGATTTGTGATCGAATTGCGATTATTGATGAAGGTCAAATTGTCGCCCTTGATAGTCCGGAAAATTTAAAGAAAATGATTGGTGGAGAAGTGATTATTTTTCGAACCGTTGATAACGATTTGGCTGAAAAAGAATTTAAAAAATCTTTTCCAGAAATTCCTTTAAAAAGAGTTGGCGGTAGTTTTCGGATAGAAACCAATAACGGTGATGAATTTTTACCTGCCTTAATTAAAACTATTACCCCCCGAATAACCTCAATGGAATTAAGAAAGCCAACGTTAGAAGATGTTTTTTTGGAAATTACCGGTCGCAGAATAAGAGAATCAGAAACAGAGGAAAAAGACCATTTAATAAATTTAGATTCTATTCTTGAATTTTTAAATCCTTTTGGACCGATTTTCCCTCAAAATAATTCTGCCGAGGAAAAAAATGAAAACAACAAAACCTAATTTATTTCCTATTTATATTATTTGGTACAGAGAAATTCTTCTTTATTTAAGAAATCATTTAAAACTCTTTACTTCTTTTTTTGTTCCAATTTTAATTTTGGTATTTTTTGGCACCGGCTTAAAAGCTTTTTTACCCCAAAATCTTCTTCATTATGATTTTGTTCAGTTTTTCTTTCCCGGCATTCTAAGTTTAAGTTGTTTGGTTATGGTAATGTCTTCAACTATTTCCGTTGTTTGGGATAAAGAATTTGGGTTTTTAAAAGAAATTTTAGTCGCTCCAATTGAAAGATGGCAGATTGCTTTAGGTAAGATTTTGGGGGCTACAACAACAGCTGTTATTGAAGGGGCTTTAATTTTATTCTCCGCTCCTTATTTTGGTTTTCCTCTTTCTTGGGCTTTATATTTTGAGGTTTTGGGAATTATTTTTTTATTTTCTTATGGGGTTGGGGGACTGGGTTTGTTTTTTGCTTCTCGAATTTCCCGAATGGAAAGTTTTTCTATTCTGACTCAATTAATAATTGCTCCTTTGGTTTTTCTTTCTGGTGCTCTTTTTCCTTTAAATAATGCTCCTTTATGGATGTTAAACATTGCCCGCTACAATCCTTTAGCTTATGGCATAGATGCTCTTCATTGGATTTTTTTGAAGCCAATTGTCTCGTCATCAGAGTTAAACAATTTAATTTTATTTCCTTTTGCTAAAAGTTTATTGGTTTTAATTGCTTTTGACTTTGTTATTAGCTTTTTGGCTTTAAGAGTCTTTAATAGATATCTCATTAAGTAAATTTTTAATTATCAATGCTTAGAGTTTGGACATCGCCAGTCGTTAATTTCTAACGACTTGCGATGTCGTTAATTCAATTTTGAGATTTTATTTTTGAGATTTGAGATATCTATGAGATTGCCGCGCCTAATCATTAGAAAAACTTTTAAAACTGTGCTAATATATGAGTATGAATATTCAGTATTTCGGTCATTCTTATTTTAAAATAGAAACCAAAGGAGCAACTCTTGCAGTTAATCCTTATTCAGAATTACCCAATTTAAAAACCAATAAACCGCCTCGTTTTAAGGCTGATATTCTTTTAATATCCGAGCCAACAGAATTGTTTAATAACCAACAAACGATTCTTGGTACTCCTTTTGTTTTAGCTGAACCCGGTGAAGTGGAAATCAATCAGATTTTAATTAAAAGCATTTTTAATTTTTCTTTTCAAAAAAATGACGTTTTTTTCAATAAAGTAATTTTTAAAATTGAAGCCGAAGATATTGAAGTAGGAATTATTAATGATTTACGGGAAAAGGTTATTAAAGAGAAACTTTTTGAAGAACTTTCTGGCGTAGATATTTTAATTTTGCCAGTAGGCGGTGATTCACCAATTGATTCGGAACTAGCCATTTCTGTTATCAATCAAATTGAGCCAAAAATCGTGATTCCTGCTTTTTATTATCCTTTAAAACAGAAATTAGAGAAAGAAGAAGAAATTTATAATGATTTTTTGGCGACTATCAAGAAAAAACCTGAATTAATGGAAAAATTGACTATCAAAAAAAACCAGTTGCCTCAAGCTACTAAAATAATTATTTTAAAAAACCTTAGTTAATATTTAAAATGGCTAAAAAAGACAACCAATCTAATCTCGAGAAGCCGAAGATTAACGATTCTTCAATAAAAGAACAGGATATTAGTGCTGAATTAAGAGATTCATATTTAGATTACGCAATGTCAGTTATTATTTCCCGGGCTTTACCTGATAGCCGAGATGGTTTAAAACCAGTTCAAAGAAGGATTTTGTTTGTAATGAATGAAGAAGGGCTGCACGCCAATTCCAAATTTAGAAAATCAGCCACTGTTGTTGGTAGCACTTTGGGTCGCTACCATCCCCATGGCGACATGGCAGTTTATGAAACTTTAGTGAGAATGGCTCAAGATTTTTCTTTGCGCTACCCTTTAGTTGAAGGCCAAGGTAATTTTGGCTCGATTGATGGTGATCCACCAGCTGCTCAAAGATATACCGAGTGCCGCTTGAGTCCCATTGCTGAAGAAATGCTAGTTGATATTGATAAAAATACCGTGGATTTTATTCCTAACTATGATGGTACTCGGCAGGAACCAAAATATTTACCCGCGAAAGTTCCTCAGCTAATTATTAATGGCACTATGGGTATTGCTGTTGGAATGGCCACTAATATTCCGCCTCATAATTTAACTGAGGTTTGTGAAGCGATTATTTTTTTAGTTGATCATCCCAATGCCTCTATTGAAGAACTTATGAATTTTATTAAAGGGCCAGATTTTCCCACTGGAGGGATTATTTATGGTAAAAATGATTTATTAAAAACTTATCTTAACGGTCAGGGTCAAACTTTATGTCGGGCCAAAACAGAAATTGACGAAGAAAAGAATAAGATTATTATCACAGAGATTCCTTATCGAGTTAATAAAGCGGAGTTATTAAAAAGAATTGCTTCTTTGGTGGAGAATAAAAAAATTGAAGGGATTAAAGATTTAAGAGATGAATCAGATAAAGAAGGTTTAAGAATTACTATTGAGCTAAAAAATAATGCTTTATCAAAAACAGTTTTAAATCAGCTTTTTCATTATACTGATTTAGAAAAACGTTTTTATTTTAATTTTTTGGCTTTAACGGCTGATGGTTTACAACCTCAAGTGCTCTCTTTGAAAGAAATTCTTCAAGAATACATTGAACATCGGAAAAAAGTTATTTATCGGCGTACTGAATTTTTGTTAAACAAAGCTCAAGAGCGCGCTCATATCTTAGAAGGGCTTCAGAAAGCTTTAAACCATATCGATGAGATTATTAAATTAATAAAATCTTCTTCTTCTCGCGAAGATGCTTTTCAAAATCTTCAAAAAAAATTTGGTTTTTCTGAAATTCAAGCCAATGCTATTTTAGATATGAAATTAGCCAACTTAGCTCGTTTGGAAAAAGAAAAAATCGACAACGAATTAGAAGAAAAGAGAAAATTAATCAAAGATTATACTTATATTTTAAACCATCCCGAGAAAATTCTTTCCATCATTAAAGAGGAATTGGCTGAATTAAAAAATAAATACGGTGATAATAGAAGAACCCAGATTGTAGAGCATTTGCCAAAAGCCGGCTCTACCGAAGATTTAATTCCTTCAGAAACAACTTTAATTGTTTTTTCAAGCGGCGGTTATATTAAAAGATTAAAACCAGATATTTTAAAAGAGCAACAAAGAGGCGGGAAAGGTATTATTTTATTCGAAAATTCAGAAGATGATTATTTGCTTTCTACTTGTTTATGCAATTTAAGAGATGATTTATTTGTCTTTACCAATACAGGCCGCCTATTTAAAATTAAGGCCTATGAGATTAATGAAGGTTCTCGAATTGCTAAAGGAAAGAAAATCAATAGTTATCTCGATTTACCCGAAGGCGAAAAAGTAGTGATTATTAAACCAGTTTCCGAGAAATCGCTTTCTTCTTATTTGTTTTTAGCAACTAAAAAAGGCATTATTAAAAAAAGCAAGCTTTCTGAATATCAGAATATTCGAAAAAATGGTTTAGTTGCTTTGAGATTGGAAAAAGATGATGAATTAATTGGCGCTCAAATTACCACTGGTAATGATGATATTATTTTAATTACGAAAAAAGGTTTGGCTATTCGATTTGAAGAGAAAGACATTAGACCATTATCACGAGTGTCTCTGGGCGTGAAAGGAATGAGGGTTAGTGAAGATGATGAAATTAAATCTTTAATCAACGTTGGAAAAGAGCAAGAGAAAAACGCTTTTATTTTGGTTGTTAGTGAAAACGGATTAGCTAAAAAAACATCTTTAAAAGAATACCGTCGGCAAAAAAGAGGAGGTCGAGGCATTAAAACCGTAAGAATTACCCAGAAAACTGGTTGGTTAGTAAAAGCTCATTTGGTCACTAATGAAGAAATAGCCATAATTACTTCTCTCAAAGGCCAAGTAATAAAAATTACTTTAAGCAGCATTCCAGTTTTATCTCGTTCTACCCAAGGGATTAGAATAATGAAATTAAATGAAGGTGATAAAGTTGTTAGTATTGCTTTACTTTAAATAGTTGTATTTTTTGGTAGATTCTTTTATAATAATTACTAATCAATAATCAACGATTATAAACCAATCAACGATTATAAACTAAAATAAATATGGCTTTTTTAAACCCTCAGGAGGTAGTAAAACTTCTCCCCTTAAAAGAAGGAATGGTGATCGCCGATTTTGGTTGCGGCGCTGGTTATTTTAGTTTGGCAATAGCGAAAGCAGTTAAACCAACGGGAAAAGTAATTGCCTTGGATATTTGGCAGCCATCTTTAGATGCTTTAAATTTTCGGGCAAAAGTGGAGGGTTTAGCTAACATTATTGAAACTAAATGGGCTAATTTGGAAAAAGAAAGAGGCAGCGGTTTAAATAATGATTCTTGTGATCTAGTTTTAATTGCCAACATCTTATTTGAAATAGAACAAAAAAATGTTTTAATTAAGGAAGCTAAAAGGATTTTAAAAAATGGCGGTTATTTAACTTTAATTGAATGGCATCCTGATAAATTACCTTCCAAAGAAATGCTTTCTCCTATTAGCAAAGAAGAAGCCATGGGTCTAGTTGAGCAAGAAGGATTTAAAATTGAAAGAGATCTTCCTCTCGAGCTTACTCATTATGGTTTTTTAGCTAAAATAGAAAAAGAATAATCTATGAGTTTAACAACTTCTCAAAAAAGAATTGTTTTTGGGCTAATGATTGTGGTAATTGTTTTTATTGGCCTTTTCTTTGCTTTTCGAAAATCTAATCCAAAGCCAGTAAATTTAACTATTTGGTCAGTTGTCGGAGAAAAGGATAGCTTCCAGCCAATTATTAATCGTTTTCGAAGCCAATATCCTCATATTAATATCAATTACGTTTTAAAAGAGGAAGCCACTTTTTATCAGGATTTTATTAATGCCTTAGCCAATAATCAGGCGCCTGACATTTTATTCATCTATAATGATTGGCTGCCAATTTATTCCAGCTATTTAACTTATTTAGATCTAACCAAACAGAAAACAATTAATCTTCTTTATTTAAATCAAAATTATCCTCAAAATATTGTTTCCGGAATGGTTAGTTCTCAGAAATATTTACGAGGTGCTCCTCTTTTTGTTGATAATTTAGCTCTTTATTATAATCAAGACATTTTTAATTATTATAATATTGCTTTACCGCCAAAAAATTGGTCAGAAATTATAGAGTTAATTCCTAAATTAAGAAAAATTAATGACAAAGGACAATTAGAAAGAGCGGCTATTGCTTTTGGTTCGATTGATAATATTGAGCACTTATCAGATATCCTAACGATGCTTTTGATTAATTATAATAATCCGCTAGTTGAATCTCAGCAAAAACGATTTACTTTAAACGATAAAACCGCTGAAGAAGCAATTAATTTTTATCTTCAATTTTCTGATCCAAAATCCGCTCTTTATACTTACAACGAGAATTTTTCCAATTCCATAGAAAGTTTTAGCCAGGGAAAAGCCGCTATGTATTTAGGCTATTTTTCTGATCAAGCCAAAATTAAAAAATATAACCCGTCTTTAAATTATAAAGTGAGTTATCTGCCTTATTTTTCTTCTCCAGAAAGCAAAAAGAATTTTGGCCGAATTTTATTTGGGGTAGTTAATAGAAAAACTTATCATTATAATGAAGCTTGGTCATTTTTGACTTTTCTAATGCAGCAAGATACGGCTAATTTTTATTTTTCTTTAACCAAAAACCCGCCAGCTCGTTCTGATTTAATTAATTATTATTTAAATGATCCAACCAGCGGAGTTTTTATCCAGCAAATTTTAACTACCAAGTTCTTTTATCCTTTTGATTATCAAAAAGTTGATGAGGTCTTTAAAAATCTCTTAAAAGAAATAAGGTATCAAAATTATTCAGTGAGAGAATCTTTAGAACGAGCTAATAGTCGGTTAAATTTCTATTGGCAAGAACAATAAAAATATGATTTTTAATTTTTTTCTTTTTCAGTTCTCTCTTCAGAAGAAATTTAAAAAACTTGTTTTAATCACCTTTTTAATTGCTCTTCCTTTTTTGGCTTTTGCCCAAGATAATGGAGACAATGTTCTTTGTTTTGGCTCTATTCCAGAACGACTGGTTCCTTGTGGCGGACCCAATCAGTCAGATTGTAATGTTTGCCATCTTTTAGAATTAATCCAAAATATTATCCAGCTTATTTTTATGTGTATTTTGCCTTGGATAGTAATTGTGATGATTTTTTATGGCGGGTTTTTATGGCTTTTTTCCGGGGGAAAAGAAGAAAACATCAGAAAAGGTCAAAAACTAATAATAAACGCCATTATCGGTTTTGCTATTGCTATTTGCGCCTACATTATCGTTAACACTTTATTCTGGATAATTGGTCAATTGGGCGGCACTGAATATCAAGGCACTTGGTCTAATATTGAATGTTAATTTATTAAAATTATGAAGAAACTAATCAAAAACAAAAAATTAATCTCAGTTTTTTTGCTATTATTGTTTTTGATGAATTATCCTTATTATGTTAAAGGGCAAGATTCGGGATTTTCTTGGCGCATTCCCAATCCTTTAGATCCAACTGGAAGTGGCGAAGGAACAAATGATATCTGGGAATTGATTGAAACTTTATTAAAAATCGCTTTTAATATTGCCATTCCTATTTCAGTGATGGTGGTTATTTATGCTGGTTTTTTGTATATGAGCGCTGGTGGCGACCAGCAAAAAATTCAACGGGCTCATCGAGTTTTAATATGGGCCCTTATTGGTTTTGCCGCCATTATTTTAGCAGCCGGTGTTCCAGCTTTGATCATTGACCTTTTGACAAGTTAAAATTTATGAGGTAAAATTTAATCAGGTAATAATAAAAAACTAAAATTAAAATAAAATTATGAAACATAAAACTAAATTATTTTTGTTATCAATAATATTTTCATCAGCAATTTTCTTGCCGGCTTTTAGTATTCTTAGCGCAGAAGATCTTCCTATTCAGCAGATACCAGTGACCGAAATTACTCTTTTTGGCCCGAACGGTATTCTTACTAAAGCTCTTAATTGGTTTTTCAATATTGTTATTATCTTGGGAGTAATCTT
>Ga0265297_10003639_pt1 | contig 27324 bp, 33 predicted proteins | sample Munlanlwell13791_FD_192502 | JGI IMG/M metagenome (GOLD analysis project Ga0265297, IMG submission 192502) | Leachate microbial communities from a municipal landfill in Southern Ontario, Canada - Leachate well 137-91 | ecosystem: Engineered > Solid waste > Landfill > Unclassified | place...
CTTTGTGATCGACGTACTGTTCCCGGACGTGATCGGCGGGCTGAAGCGCGCCGACGAGCTGGGCGCGGCGGTGAACGAAGACGGCGAGATCGTGGAGGGCGAATGGGCGGCGGTGGCCGCGGAGCCCGCGCCGGCGCGCAACGGTCACGCCACGCTCGACGATCTGGTAAGCCAGTTCGGAGCCGACGCGGTGATGGAGGCCGCGGGCGGCACGATCCCGGGAACGACCGAGGAGGTGGCGAAGGCAGCCGCGGCGCTGGGGGTGGCGAATGTCTGAGCTGAACCACTTGTCCTACAGCTCGGTCAGTACCTACCAGCTCTGCGCCCGGTCGTGGCGTCTACGCTACATCGACAAAGTGCCTACACTGCCAAGCCCGAGCCTCGTGTTCGGTTCTGCATTCCACGCGACCGTCGAGCACGCTCTGCACCACCAGCACCAGAAGATGCCGATCGACCTGTCAGAGGCGTGGAAGGAGCAGTGGGGAGCGGCGTGCCAGCAGCCGGTGGCGTGGGATGGCGACCTGCCCGAGCAGTTCGAGGGTGACGGGCTGCGGATGCTGGCCCACCCGGCCGCGCAGGAGCTGATCGCCCGGCTGTCGCCGCTGACCGAAGACGGCAGCCCCGCGATCGAGAAGCGGGTGGAGCTGCGCGTCCCCGGCGTGGCCATCCCGGTGATCGGCTTCATCGACCTGATCGCCGACGACGGCGTCCCGGTGGACCTCAAGACCGCCAACCGGGCGTGGAGCCAGGACCAGGCGGAGCGCGAGACACAGCCTCTCTTCTACCTCGCCGCGCTGAACCAGGCCGGCTACAAGATCGACTATCGCTTCCGCCACGTCGTGTTTGTGAAGACTCAGGCGCCGCAGGTGCAGACATTCGAGAGCCAGCACCATCCGGCCTCGTTGTTTTGGCTCTATTCGGCCATTCAAGCCGTATGGCGAGGAATCGAACATGAAGTGTTTGTGCCCAACCCCACATCTTGGAAGTGTACGCCGAGATTCTGCGATTTCTGGAAGGTGTGCCGTGGGAAACGGTAGCCTGACAGGAAATGGCAGAGGACTACCAATAGAAACGCGATTCTGGCACAAGGTCAAGAAGACCGATGACTGCTGGGTGTGGACTGGGGCTATTCGTTCATCCGGCTACGGGGCAATCTACTACCACAGGCACGCCCAGGCCCATCGAGTATCTTGGGAGCTTGCCTTTGGGCCAGTTCCATCCGGACTTCTAGTACTGCATCGTTGCGACAACCGACGATGCGTTCGGCCCGATCATTTGTTCCTTGGCACGCAACGAGACAACATCCAAGATGCTTTGGCCAAGAAGCGGATGGCCACCGGCAGCCGGAATGGCTCGGTAACACATCGGGAACGCCGGCCACGTGGAGACCAACACTGGACGCGGAAGTATCCAGAGAAAGTCTTACGTGGTGACAAACATCCTCGAGTAAAGACTGGCGACGTGTGCAGGGGGGAGCGATGAGCTACACCAGCACACGCGGCAGGAACTACGCCCGCCTGTACGTAGTAGGCGCCGACTTCGCTCTCGAGAGCAGCTACGACGGCTGTTTCCTCGCGGCCTTCAAGAACCAAGTCCCGCAGGAAGGCCGCCGCTGGGACGGCAACCACAAGCGGTGGCTGGTAGCCCCTCAATACGCAGAAACGTGCGCCAAGCTCGCGGAGGACTATCTGAGCGTCTCCGTCAACGTCCCCAAAGCGGCCGCGCCGGCGGCCGAGACACGGCTGCTGCGCCTCGAGTACCTCGGGCGGTGCAAGGAGCGGGACAACGGCACGGCGAGCGCCTTCGGGTGGGCGGATGGGTCATGGTCGGCGATCTTCCCGGAGACGGTGCTCCGAGAGTGGTTCGCCGCGGAGCCGCAGCGGCCGGACGAGATGCCGACGCTGTACGCGGTGCTCGCCGCCAAGCCGGGAGCGAGATTCGACGAGCTCCGGGCGAACTACCGCCGGCTAGCCAAGCAGTGGCACCCGGACGTCTGCCGGGAGCCGAACGCCGCGGAGACGTTCAAGGCGATCCAGCACGCCTACGAGGTACTCCAAGACGACGCCAAACGCAAGAAGTACGACGCCGGGCTGGCGCTGCAGCACAGCATCAAGCGCCACGAGACGACCCTCCCACTGGACAAGTTCGAGTCCGGTGGTTACCGCTCGCCGCTGCGCTGCGGGTGGGTACTCGCCGAGGGGGTGGCAATGCTCGGACGGTTCGTGGTGGCGAAGATCATCGAGTGGCAGGACATCCTCGACGAGCACGGCCGGACGATGGTGGTGAGCTGGCCGATGGGCGCCGAGACGTTCGAGGTAGTGTGGCAATGAACACAAGAGCAATCGTTCCCGGCTCGCTCTCGGCCATCGCCGAGCGGGACGGGATGAGCGTGGCCGAGTCGTTCCTGAGTGCCGACGCGATCTGCATCGTCGACGTCTCCGGCTCAATGGATGATCGGGACGCGCGCGGATCCCAGCGCCGGTACGACGTCGCCTGCCAGGAACTGCGGCAGCTCCAAGCGGAAATGCCCGGACGGGTCGCCGTGGTTGCGTTCTCGGACACGGTGCAGTTCTGCCCCGGCGGGGTGCCGCCGTTTCTCGGCGGGAGCACCGATCTGGCGGCAGCGCTTCTGTTCGCCATAGCGGCCGACGGGACGGTGCGCTTCATCGTAATCAGCGACGGCCGCCCGGACTCGCCGGAGGACGCGCTGCGCGTGGCCCGGGCGATGACGAGCAAGATCGACACGATCTTCGTCGGCCCGGAGGACGATCAAGGCGGCGGACGCAAATTCCTCGCCGATCTGGCCGCGGCGAGGGGCGGACGCCACGTAGTGGCGGCAAAAGCCGCGGCGCTCGCAGAGAAGGCACAGAGTCTGATGTTAACCGCGGGGGCATAGCCCCCGCACCGGGACGGTGCGAGGCGCATCGCCTGCGAAGCCCAAACAGGCGAGCGTGGTTCGACTCCGCGGCCGTCCTCCGCAAGTTGAGTGACAGAAAGCGTTGACGGGTGGGTAGGAAGAGTGAATGAGCATAGCCCACAGTACACGTCCTATCTCAGCAGCAAGGCGTGGAAGAAGATCCGAAACGAAATGCTGCGCCTGTTCGACTACAAGTGCCAAGGATGCGGCAAGATGAAGCTCCCCTCCAAGTTGTACATCCACCACCTCACGTATGACCGGCTCGGCTACGAGCGAATGTCCGACCTGATGGTGCTTTGCGAGGGTTGCCACCCGAGATTCGATGAAATCCGGGCAAGGGAAGCTGCCGCTGAGAATGGGGCAAAGCATTGGAAAGCACGCCTAGATGGCTGGGCCAGTAAGGTGTACGGCGAGGATTGGGGGAGACGGGACGACACAGCTGAGATCGAAGAGAGATTCGAAGATTGGCTAGATCGTCGCGGGGAATATGATGACTAACGAGCGGTCATTGTTGCTGGATGCACTGCTAGCGCTCGGTATAGAGGATTGTTTCGCCCAGCAACTCGCGGGAGAGCCGACCTTCGCCACGACCCCAACAGAAACGTGGATTGCCGGGCTCGAGGCAGCTGCCCACCTTATCAACAGAGAGATAACCACAGGCAACTGGGCAGCTTTTCCCTCTCCGTGGGCCACAATTTGCCCCATCCTCGCGATCAACGGCGTAGATCCGGGGACGGCGATACTCAATGCTCCCTTGCCATACGGCATCGATTTACGGGTGGCTTTGGCAATAACCGTCGCGGACGTCGCACGAGGACAGACGGCAAAGGGCAACAAACAACGACCACAGACACATACCAAGAAAGTGCCCAGCAGCCAAGCCTCCGCTACAAAGCAATCCGGAGCACTACTCAGGCCAATTGACGAGAACCTCGTGAAAGCGATACAGGCGGTTCTCGCACGCAAGACAACCGCAGAGCGTAACTACAAGCAAGCCGGCGAGATCCTTCTAGACTGGCTAGTCGGCAAGGGCGAATTCATCAAGACGGCACGGAACACGCGGCACTATCTATACAAGCCTACGCACCGGCTCTACTCCTTCGACACGGCAGCTTGGCATCTATGGCTGTACCTGCTCACCAGCGTGAATCCGGCGGCAAAAGCATTCAAGTACTTCTTGAACGACTGCGAAATCGCCAACGCTGAACTGGGCAAAGAGGTTGATGTCGTCCGCGTGGCTTGCTGGGACGATATACAGCAGACGCTGCGCGTATCCCGCTACGACGGCGTGGTCTACCGACTCGATGGAATGACGATTGAAGAAGAAGCCAACGGCAACGGCCCAGTGATCTTCGATGACGCGCCATTCTGGACACCTTATACCCCCGACTACAGCGCCAACGGCTCGGTTCTTGATTGGTCGATCCATGAGATCCCGAATTGGGATAGCGGCCGAGACGAGTGCTCGCTGGTCTATCGCGCGTGGTGGCTGGCGACCTTCTTTACTGAGCTCTGCCCCACGCGACCGATCTTGGTGATGAAGGGAGGCAAAGGTTCCGGGAAATCGATGTCGCTGCGGATCCTTCTCCGCCTGCTCTTCGGCCTCGGCGCCGATGTCGTCGGCGTACCCGATCGGGCCGACTCTTTCATCGCGTTGACCAGCAATTCACATGTAGTCGCTCTCGACAATATGGACGACCCGGCACAAGACATTCGGGACAAGATCGCCAGCCTGAGTACTGGCAAGATCGACCAGCTCCGGCGACTCTACACGACAAACGAATCAGTCACGGTCCACTATCGCTGCTGGCTCGCGGTCACCAGCCGTTCACCAGACACACTGCAACGAGATGATCTGGTCGACCGCACCATCATAGTGCCGGTTAAGCGCATCGAAGATGCCGACCGGACGCGCGAAAGCTACTTTCTGACGGAGGTGATCAAGAGACGGAATCAATGGTGGGGCGACATTCTGCTAGCGCTCAACTCAGTTGTCCGCGAGATACGACAAAACGGAATACCACAACGAAGCGGACTCCGCATGGAAGACTGGGCTTCCTTAGGTACGGTGATGGCGCGGGCCGTCGGTCAGGAAGGAATCTGGGAAACGAGCTTAAATGAGGTCAAGGCACGACAGGCGGCGTTCCTGCTCGATTCAAACGTGGTCGTAGAGGCAATAGAGGCGTGGTTGACGAGCTCCTCCTACACTCCCCTCTACATTCAAACCCGATTCCTGTTCGAGCAATCAAAAGCGGCACTGTTCGGCGTAGACCGCCCAGACGTCGACTGGCCCCGGTCAGTCAAGTCGTTCGGCCGGGAACTAGCAGGCATACAGCGAGAGCTGCAAGAGCACTTGATGCGGAGCGGCATCACGATGCGGTGGAGAAAACAAAAAGGCTACGAAGTCTACCAGTTCGTGAAGTGAGGCTGGGTAGTGTTTGTAGTGTTTATCGCTGCGTTTTCCTCTAACTCTATTTCCTGCGCGATTCTTGGAATCGTTTAGAGGAAAACAGACCCTCCAAATACTACAAACACTACCCAATTTGAGACGGGGAACACAGGATGCAACCGCAAGATTTCTTGAAAGCGGGGATTGCAGTACTGCCCTGCACCCACAAAACAAAGCGCCCGTCGATACGGTGGCAGAAGTACCAGACACGACTACCGAGCCAGCGGGATCTCGACTTCTGGGCACGGAAACCGATCAACTGGGCGGTCGTCTGTGGCTGGCAAGGACTGACGGTAATCGACTGCGATACGATGCCCGACTACGTTGCCTGGCTGGCCTGGGCGGCGGCGCAGGGGGGCGAGGCGCGGCGGGTGGCCAGCGAGTCGTACCGGGTCAAGACTGCCCGGGGGATGCACGTCTATGTGTTCGTCGAGGACAAGCCGCGGACAGGGCACTTCAAGTGGGGGGATATCAAGGGGCGCGGTGGCTACGTGATGATCCCGCCGTCGGTGCACCCGAGCGGGGCCGTCTACACGGTGGTCGACGACAAGGCGCCGATCCTGACGGTCGCTAGCCTCGACCAGGTCATCCCGGATCCGCCGGCGCCGGTGGTCACCATCCCGCCGACGGTCAGCGTGTTCGCGAGTTCGTCGCTGTGGCCGCGGACGCTGGTTGAGGAGATCAAGGAGCGGATCCCGATTCTGTCTCTGCTGCCGGAAGCCCGGCAGACGGGGAGCCACTGGTACATGGCCCGGTGCCCGCTGCATCAGGACGAGAACCCGTCGCTGTGGGTGGACACGCAGAAGGGGATCTGCCGCTGCTACGTGGGCTGCAACGAGGGCAAGGCTATGGACGTGATCTCGCTATTTGCCCAGATGAACGGACTAGATAACAAACGAGCGGTACGCGAGCTAGCGGTGAGGTTGTGAGCGTGGAGTGTAGAGATACATACGTTGTCCGAGGTGTGCCGTCCGAGAGCGGCCACACGTGCTCGGCGTGCGGGGTGGCGCGGGAGATGCTGCACAGCGTGATCGAGAGGCAGGAGCGGGAGATCGTGGAGTTGAGGCGGCTGTGCCGGGGCGTCTGTATAGCGCGGGACTGCCGGAGACGGGTACGAGTGGAGGTGGACGAGTGAGAGAGCATACGCCGGGACCGTGGGGACTAGACAGGGTCAGGCATTCCGAAGATTTATTCACGCTCATCGGCAATCAAATCATTGTTGACCCAACGGGCGTGAGCATCGGGTTGGCCTGTGCCGTAGAGCGGTCTGCTCCGGATGCAACCGGTAGTGGGCTTGCCAACGCCCGGCTGATGGCGGCCGCGCCGGAGATGTACGCGGCGTGCAAGGCGGCGTGGGATTTCTTCGTGGGCGTTTTGGACGTCCCGAGGAACATCTCAGAGCCGTGGGCCTGCCCGTCCTGCCACAAGCCTCCGTACAGTTGCCCGACGTGCCACCAGCGCGATCGGTGCGTGGTGTGGACGCTGACGACGGCCATAGCCAAGGCCGAAGGGAGGGACGTATGAGCGAGGACTTCTTCGTGTCACAGGGAATCGGGAGCGGGACTGATCTGTGGATGACGTTCACCCGGCGGCCGTCGGGATCGCTGCGGCGGGTGAGCAGCCCATACCTGCCGATGCGGGAGACACGGGAAGAGGCGGAGCGCGATCTAGACAAGTGGCTGAGTATGAAGGCTAACCTGCTCTGCCCGAAAGAGGCATCGGCATATGGCCCGACGTACCGGGCGCGGTTGGCCCGACGGCTGGCCGAGAGGGAGGCAACCAAATGCGTAGAAGCATGATCATCACCGCCTTTGCCGCCGCCACCGTCGGCGTCTCGTTGTATCAGCTCGTCCGGCGGTTGGACGCTCGATGGGAGCGCGAGGAGCGCCTGTTGCGGCAGGTCAGGGAGGTCGCGGCGCGGTGTCCGGATGTGGTGGAGCCACTAGAGTCGGTGGAGCTGCGCGGCGCGGAGATGCCGAGCGAGACCATAACGGTGAGCAGCAAGCCGGAGCCGAAACGCCGCGGAGGCCGGCCGGCGACGAAACAACCCGAGGTGCTCACCTGCGAGGGGTGCGGGGTCACTTTTGAGAAGATCGTGTACCCGTCGAGGCCGGCGCGGTTCTGCTCGAAGGCGTGCGCCTCCCGAACGCACGGCACGGAGGGGACAGCCAAGCGCCGGGTCTCGCCGGGAACCAAGCGCCCGCAGTCGTTCACCTGCGAGACGTGCGGAGCTGCGTTCGAGCGGATGACGAATCCGTCCCAGCCGACGCCCCGGTTCTGCTCGCGGGCGTGCCAGGGGAAGGTCACGGTACTCGCCGCCAGAGCGGGGCGGGCGGCGAAACGGGCAGAGCAGAAGGCGGCGCAGGCGCAGGAGCCGGAGCACATCGCCATCCCGCAACTTGGGGACACTGTCCCGGCGGCGACGGCCACAGCGGACGAAGTGGCGACCTGCCCGCCGCATTTCTGGACGGTGGACCGGTACGGGCTGCATACGTGCTCCAAATGCAGCGCCGCGAAACAAGTGGACCAGTGGAATGAGCGTGGACGCAACTGGCAGCAGAAGAGCGCGGACTATCGTGCGGCGAAACTGGCGCGGGAGGAGGCGGTACGGTGCTCTGGGCAGTGATGGCATTTGTGGTGATGTCATTCGCGCTGTACGTTGCCTACCAGATGGGTGTTGTGGAGGCGCGGGGCGCGGCGTGGCTGGACGGGTACAACGAGGGCCAGCGAGTGCAGATCCAGAGGAAAACAGCCCAGTATCGCATCATCGCGTTCAATCAATACGACGAGCGGGGGGAACCGGCGGCTGCGTACAAGCCGGTATCTGTGAACTAGGAGGTGTGAGCCAACAGGGCAGCCAGCCGGGTCGGCGGGGGGATATAGCGACAACTAGTCAGAGTCCATGACACCGCCCACGGAGGCGGAATTTATGAAAGGAAGCTCCGAACATCAGCCATTGGGGGGTTGTTTCAGACGCAAGGTAAACCCGCCGGCCCGGAGGCAACTACTACGAGGTGAGGGGGATGAAACCAACGAGCACCATTGACCCGCGCCAGAACGTGATCGACGAGCTGACCCGCATCGCGAACCGCTACCGGGTGCAGGCGGAAGAGGCACAGGCGACAGTGCACGTACAAGCGAAGACGCTGGCACGGCAGATTGAGAAGGTTGCCCATTTGGAGGCGACCATATTGGAGCAGTCGGAGACCATCGAGCAGCTGGCCGCAGAGTTGGAGCGGTTGCGCGATGCTGGCGGTTGATGCGGTGACAATAGCGGCGGGAACGCGCTACCGGCGGATCTGCTGTCTCTGCGGCGCGTTCCTCTTTGAGTGGCACGGAGCACTGGGAGCGCGCCACGCCTACGCTTGCCACTGCGAGCGCTGCGGCTACTATCCTGTCGTGCTGGTGGATGAAGGCGGGCAGTACGTCGTGCTGCCGGGGCCGGAGCGGGTGGAGCTGGGCACGGTGAGCTGGCCGCGGCGGGGATGGCGGTAGTCTACCGCCTGGTTGACACTGTGCTGAGGGTATGCAATAATAGGTCAACTGAATAGCTAGGGTCTTCTTCGTAGAGGCCGCTTTGGACGTCATCTTAGGACGTACCGAGGCGGCCTTTTGGCGTTTGTGAGCGGGGGAGTGCAAAAGATCTGTGCCTGGTGCGGTGCGGTATTGGCTGAGGATGTCGAGGGCGACGGGCTGACGTCGCATGGCATCTGTGAGTACTGTCTCAAGCAGGTGAGGGCACAGCGGTGCGCAGCACCTACGAAGCCGGTCTCGAAGCAAGCGACTACCGAGTGACGATGGCCGAGATGGCCGAGGCGATCGTCGGCGAGGAGCGGCTTGTCGCTGCCCGGGCGAGAGAGATGGAGAACCGAAGGCGTGGACGTCATCACGATGCAGTCGCTGCGGGTGCCCGATCTGAGGCACCAGGGCCTGCGCTTGCTGGGATGGAGCAGCCAGCTTGAGGACGACTGGCTGGTCTGCTATTTCGAGCGGCGTCGGCCGAAGCGCCGACATCGCCGCCGGGTGAGTGGGGGACGGGTGCGTTCTCTGCACAACAATGAGCTGCAATGCCGTGGGTAAAGGGGCAGTCAGGGAACCCGAAGGGTTCCCCCAAGAAGGCGCGGGCAATGGCCAACGCGCTGCGGGCTGCTCTGCGCGAGAAGACGCCCGACGGCGAGACCAAGCGCCGGGCGATTGCCTGTAAGTTGGCCGATATGGCGCTAGCCGGCGATCTAGATGCTATCAAGCTGATCTATGAGCGGATGGACGGCAAGGTGCCCGAGGTGCGTCAGGTGACGGGGGACGAAGGCGGGGCTGTGGAGATTGTGTTGAGATGGGCGGACGATGGCGGTAGCTAGTCTGAACATCACGTTGCCGCCCTTGCACGCTGGCCAGCGAGCGGTCGCCCACGACTCTACTCGCTTCAGGGTGCTCAGCTGCGGCCGGCGTTGGGGTAAGACAATGCTCGGCGTGGTGCTCTGCTTGGCCGATGCCCTGCAGCGCAAGCGCGCGTGGTGGGTTGCACCGAGCTACCCGATGAGCATGGTGGGCTGGCGAGAGATCAAGCGGCTGGCTACGCAGATCCCGGGCACCGTACTGCGTGAGGCGGATCGCATTGTGACGCTTCCCGGTGGCGGCTGGGTGCAAGTGCGGTCAGCGGATAATCCCGACTCGCTGCGCGGCGAGGGGCTGGACTTCTGCGTGCTTGACGAGTGTGCCTTCATCGCCGAGGCGGCCTTCACCGAGGCGCTGCGGCCGGCGCTCTCCGATCGCCAAGGGCGGGCACTGTTCATCAGCACGCCCAAGGGTCGCAACTGGTTCTGGCGCATTTGGCAGCGGGGACAGGATGGCGGTGAGTGGCGGTCGTGGCAGCTACCCACGGCGGCCAACCCGTACATCGTACCGGCCGAGATCGAGACGGCGAAGGCATCGCTGCCTGAGCGGATCTTCGCCCAAGAGTATCTGGCGGACTTTATCGAGGACGGCGGCGGGGTGTTCCGGCGCGTCTTGGAGTCGGCCACATCGACACCGCACGAGCAAGCCGTTGACGGCCACCAGTACGCCATTGGCGTGGACTGGGGCAAGCACAATGACTGGACGGTGCTGGCCGTACTCGACCTCACCGATAGGGCGCTGGTACACCTCGACCGCTTCAACCAGATCGACTACTCACTGCAGACAGCCCGCCTGCGGGCACTGCAGGATCGCTTCAAGGCGCGGCCGATCATCGTCGAGCGCAACAGTATGGGCGAGCCCTTGATCGAACAACTAGAGCGTGAGCGGCTGCCGGTGCAGTCGTTTCAGACAACCAACCAGAGTAAGGCCGCGGCGATCGACGCCCTGGCGCTCGCTTTCGAGCGGGGTGATGTTCGCATCGTGGCCGATCCGGTGCTCTTGGGCGAACTGCAAGCCTACGAGATGGAGCGCTTGCCCTCGGGGATGCTGCGCTATTCGGCCCCCGAGGGGATGCACGACGACACGGTGATGGCATTGGCCTTGGCATGGCAAGCGGCAGCGCATCCTCTCGCCAAGGTGGCCATTCAAGCATCGCCCTTTTATTGATTGAGATGCGATGAAACGAGTACGACTCAGACAAGACACCTGTCGATTATGCGGGGCATTGCTGGCTGGATGTGATGTCTACCCCAGTGATGGTGGTGCCTGCAAACCATGCCTACGCGCGGAGAGGGCTAAGTATCGCCTGCAGAATCCTGAGAAGGTTAAGGCTAGCAAGAAGACAGCCTACTTGAGATATCGAGACAAATGGCTGGTCTATCTGAGCGAATGGCGCAATGCCAATTATGACCGCTACAGGGCGGGAATAAGGGCATGGAATGAACAACATCCTGAGCAACTGCGAGTCCATAGCAGCGCTAAGGACGCCCGTAAGCGCAATGCGCCCATTGTAGATCTCACCGCGGCGCAGTGGCAGGCGATAAAGGCCGCATATGGGCATAAATGCGTGTACTGCGGTACCCGGGCGCTCGCGCTAACACAGGATCACGTTGTACCGCTTTCGCGGGGAGGTGCTCACACAATGAGCAACATTGTGCCCGCCTGCCAGCCATGCAATTCCCGCAAGAATGCACGGACACCGGAGGAAGCTGGCTTCACTTTCCAGCGTAAGCTGGCGGAGGTGTATGTCTAATGCCTGCGGCACTAGAGTACATCCTCGACCAGCAGAGCGTCGCGCTGCGCCCGCTGGAGGAGGCATACGCAGCCGAGTACAACGACCGGCAGGCGCGCTTCGCCAAGCACTGGAACTACTACGACGGCAAGATGCCCGAACCACTCCGGGTCGAGCAAGACGGCTACAACGACAACGTGCTCCTCGCCAAGACGGATCAGGTCGCGGACAAGCTGGTCAGTTTCCTCCTCGGCGATGGCTTGGCGTTCGACGTTGCTGGGGACGGCGAGCGCCAGGCTATCGACGACTCCCTCGCCCAGCTCTGGACGGCGAACCGGGAGAAGCGGCTGCAGCACAACATCGCTCTGTCTGGAGTTCTGTCCGGGCACTGCTGGGTGCGGGTGGAACAGCGCGAAGGCCAGTGGCCGCGGATCGTCAACCTCGACCCGCAGCACTGCACGGTGTTCTGGGATCTGGAGGACGTCGATCGAGTGCTCTGGTACAGGCTGCAATATCAGCTGGGCGAGGCCGGCAAGCGGATCGACTACGTGCGAGCCTCGGCGATGCCGGGGGCAGAGAACGCGCCAGACGACGTCTGGTATGAGATCGTCTACCGCCGCGGCAAGGGCGGGCGTTGGGAGCGGCGTGACCAAGGCCAGCGCCTCGACTACTGCCCGATCGTCGAGTGGCAGAATAGCAGCCGCCCGTTCGCCTTCTACGGCGCGGACGACGTGCGGCGGGTGGTAGCGCTCAACGACGCGCTCAACTTCACGGCCTCCAACATCAGCCGTATTCTCAAGCACTACTCGGGGCCGCGGACTATCGGCATCGGCATGGATGCTGCCGACGTGGTGGCCTCCGGGGCGAGCACGTTCTGGACCGTGAACCGGCCGACGTCGGAGGCCAACATCTACAACCTAGAGATGCAGAGCGATCTCGCCAGCGCCCGCGAGTTCATGGCCATCGTCCTGCGGGAGATCTGGCAGAGCGCCCGGATGGTTGACCCGCAGACGGTGAAAGACTCGGTAGGCCAGCTCACCAACTTCGCCCTGCGGGTGCTGTATCAGGACGCGATCACGAAGACGAACGACAAGCGTGAGCTCTACGAAGAAGGGCTCGTGGCGATCTCCAAGCTCGGCCTGCAGCTGGCGGGGATTGCGCCGCCGGAGACGATCAACGTGACTTGGCCGGACGTGCTGCCGGAGGACGCCACGCAAGTGGCGCAGGCGCTGCTGCCGGAGCTGAGCGCCGGGGTGATCGACAAGCAGACGTACCGCGAGCTGCGCGGCTATGCAAACGAGGTGATTGAGGAGCGGTTGCAGGAAGAGAAGGCCGGCGAGGAAGACCTCGGGAGCCGGCTGCTAACCGCATTTGCGAAGGGGGCGTAACGATGGGCGGGAAGCCATCAAAGGGCACACCGAAAGACAAGCGACTAGGCGACAACAAGAAGGGCAAGAAGTGAGGAAGAAGCGCTGATGCCGCCCGATGACGCGCTACTGGCGGCCGAGAAGTTCCGCGGCGAGCTGCTCAAGCGGGAGCGTGAGGCCGCGGTACGGCTGGTGAACGCCTACGGCGGCGTGTACGAGCGGCTGCAGGGGCAGATCAAGGCGCTGATCGTGGAGCTGGATGCGCTGGCCGCTGAGGGTGAGGTACCGGCGTGGAAGGTGGGCAAGCTCAGCCGGCTGAAGGCGCTCAAGCGTCAGGTCGAGGTAGAGGTGAGCCGGTACGCGGCGGTAGCCGAGAACGAGATCAGCCAAGGGGCGAAGGGGGCGATCGCGCAGGCGCAGGCCGACGCTAAGGCGCTGGCGCAGGCGTCGCTGCCGGGGGTGAAGCCGCTGGACGCGCAGATCATGGGCCTCTGGCAGCGGCTCGACCCGACGGCGGTGGAAGAGCTGCTCGGCTTTCTGGCGGACGACTCGCCCTTGATGGCGGGCCTTCGTACCGAGCTTGGGCCGGCGGTAGCCAATGGCGTGGGCGAGAAGCTGGTGCAGGGGATTGCTCTTGGCTACAACCCGCGGAAGACGGCAAACATCATCCGCAAGGAGCTCGGGCAGGGGCTGACGTGGTCGCTCCGGACGGCGCGCACGGCGCAGCTGTACGCCTACCGGGAAGCGTCGCGCGCGGCCTACGTGGCCAACCCTCAGATTGTCAAGGGCTGGGTATGGCGCTCGGCGCGGGACTCCCGCTGCTGTATGTCGTGCCTCGCGATGGATGGCACCGTCCACGGGCCAGACGAGACGCTGAACGATCACCACAACGGGCGCTGCCTAGCCCCCGGCACGGTTGTAGAATCGCCGTCCGCCATTATGGCCTTCGTATCCCGGCGCTACGACGGTGACATGATCACTATCCGCACGGCCTCGGGCCAACTCCTGTCCGTCACCCCGAATCACCCGATACTCACGGATTCCGGCTGGGTTGCGGCTGGCCTCCTGATGAAAGGCGACCATGTAATCCGCTACCTCGGGGCGCAGGGGGCTACGGCGGGCGTGCGTCCAGACAAAAACCATATGCCAACCCGCGTGGAGGATGTAGCGCGTGCGCTCGGTATGCGTCGGCTTGCTAGCGTGCCAACTGCCGCCGAAGATTTCCACGGCGATGGGAAAGGTTCCGATGTCTACGTTATATGGGCCGATTGCCTGTTGTGCGGTCGGAAATATGCCACGTTCGACCATCCAATCAGCAAGCAGAATTTCGGAGGCCGAGCGACTGTAGAGTCGGGCTTGTCGTGTTTTAGCCCTTGCTGCGCGCTCACACAATGGCACTATGCGGCCTCGGCAAGCGGCCTGTGCCTGAAGCATGATCAGCCTGTTTTGGTCGGGGCTTCGCTTGCCGGCCATCAGACGGTTAGCATCAGCGATGTCGCGCACGTGAATGCCACGCTCATGCAGGCGGTGCTCGATCACCCGGCGACTGACGTTGAAATGCACAGCGAGCCCTTGCTGGGACTCACCGGCAAGGTAACGCTTGACGAGATCATCAATATCGAGCTCAATCCGTTTCATGGCCCAGTCTACAACCTCCAGACAGAATACGGGTGGTACAGCGCCAGTAACATTGTAACACATAACTGCGCGATGATCCCGCTCACACCCAGCTACAAGGACCTCGGGCTGGACGTGCCCGAGCCGAAGAGTCTGCGCAAAGAGGACAGTGGGCAGGACTGGTTCAAGGGCCAGCCGGAGGCCACGCAGCGGGCGATGATGGGCAAGGCCAAGCACGCGGCGTGGAAGGCCGGTAAGTTCGAGTTCGAGCGGCTGAGCGTGGAGAGCAAGGACGCGGTGTGGGGCAAGATGCGGAGCGAGGCTCCGCTGAAGAGCCTGATCGAACAAGCAGCATAGGAGAGGGCGATGACCGAGCAGGACTCGGGACAGACACCGGCACCAGTGGTGCCACCAATAGACACCCCAAGCGGGGACGACTTCGACAGAGAGCGGGCGATGGCGACCATTCACAAGCTCAGGGAGTTTGAGAAGACGGCCAAGCAGTCGCTCAAAGAGTTAGACGAGCTGCGGGCCAAGGTGAAGGCTGACGAAGAGGCCAAGCTGACCGAGGCCGAGAAGCTGCAGAAGAGGATGGCCGAGCTGGAGAAGACGATCGCCGACAAGGACGCGGCGATCGCCGAGCGCGAGGCCAAGGTGAAGGACGCCGACCGGCGCGTGCTGGTGGCCAAAGTGGCGACCGGCTTGGGCGCGGTAGACGCGACGGACGCGAACATCCTGCTGGCCACGGCGGAGATCGACCCGGCGAGCGGGACGGCGACCAAAGACATTCAGACCGCGCTAGAGGTGCTGCAGAAGGCGAAGCCCTACCTGTTCCGGCAGCCGGGGCAAGTGGAGCCGTTCAACGTCGGGCAGGGCACTCAGGGCCAAAGCGAAACAGTGGAACAGCGACGGGCCAGAATTTACGGGGGCGGGGGCTCGCTGTTCGACACAGGCACGGCCAAAGCGCGCGGCGGCGGCGTGATCATCAGTCAACCGTTGGATGCCCCTGTCCCGAAGTAACAGGAGGCAGTAATGGCTGCGGGATTCAACACCTACAGCGATATTGCCGTCTACGCGGGAACCATCTACGAGGACGCTATGTTCGTGGCGCGCGAGAACGCGATCATGGCGGCTCTCGTGACGCCCTTCAATGCGTCGGGAATGGCCCCGCGTATCGGCAAAGAATACCCGGCGGCGACTATCTCTGCGATTGGTGAGGAAGACGACCTCAGTTCGCAGGTGTGGAAGCCGTCCGATCTGAGCACCTTGACGCCAGCCGAGTACGGCGCTCAGTTCTTCCTCACAGATGCCCGGCTGGACAGCGATCCGGAGGGATACCGGGCGGACGCGGCACTCGAGCTGGGGATGGCGGTCGCCGCCGACATCAACAGCAAGGTTCTGGGCGATTTCTCCAGCCTGACCGGCGGGACGATTGGATCCGGCAATACGATCACGTGGGGCTACTTCTTTGCGATGCGGTCGCAGCTTCGGGCGCAGAAGGCGCCGCCCCCCTACGTGTTCGTCTGCCACGACTACCAGTGGCACCAGCTTGGGAAGGCGGCGTCACTCGCGGCCTCGACTCAGCCGGTTCCGTCGTGGCTCACCGAGGAAGTGCTGCGGCGCTGGTACGTGACCACGGTGGCCGACGTGAGCATCTTCACCACGTCGGACATCAGCATCGACGCCTCGACGCAGGCATACACGGGCATGTTCTCGCGGTCGGCCCTGGCGCTGGATACCCGGCGGGCACCACGGCTGGAGCCCGAGCGGGACGCCAGCCGGCGCGGCTGGGAGCTGAACATGACGGTCGTCTATGCTCACGGCGTGTGGCGCCCGAAGTTCGGCATCCAAGGGCTCTACGACGCGAAGACGCCGACGAGCTAAGGAGGGAGATGAAATGGCGTCGAACAGCAGCAAGATCATCGTTGTCAACCCTAGCACGATGCCGGAGACCGGCACGACCTACGCGCTGGCCTTCAGGGCGTCGGAGAAGTATGGCGGCGTGACTGTGATCGCCGCGCAAGCGCAGACGTTCGCCGTTGGCACGCTGGACATCGCGCTCGTCAACTACGGCACGAGCGGCACGGTGTCCGGCGGGACTATCGCCCACATGTCGAGCGGCACGGCGACGGTGTGGGCGGCCAACGTGCCGCAGGAGCTGACGGTCACGGCAGCGCAGGCTTTCGTTGACGCGGGCGAGTACGTCCGCATCAAGAAGATCGAAAGCGCAGCGGGGAACGATCTCTCGGCGGACGCGACCATCTGTATCGAGGTGGTCGATGGCGTGATCACTCAAGGCTAGTCTTGAAACCGGCGCGACGGCGTCGGCTAGGGGTGGGCTGGCAGAGTTCTCTCCTTTGCTCACTGGCTCACCCCGACTACAAGGAGAGGGAGAGGCATGCGAATCTTCTGGTACAGCACCGCACCGTGGGGTGGCAGTTCGTACAGTGTGCTGACGCAGCGCACAGTTCCAGACATCGTGCGGATGGGCCACGAGGTGATCGTGTATGCGTGGTACGGCTTGCAGGGGGCGGCGCAGCGGTGGCCGATCAGGAAGCGAGAGAACCCGAACGAGAAGGCCGGGGTGGTGACGATCCTGCCGCATTGTGGCAGCAATCCGTATGGCATCGACACGGCGTTGGCCTACTACAACGCAGCCAAGCCGGACATCCTGATCACGAATATGGACGTGTGGGTGTTCCCGCCGCAGATCTCGCAGCACACGAAGTTTTGCCCTTGGTTGCCGGTCGATCACGATCCGATCCCGAAGCCGGTGCTGGATGCGCTGCAACCGGCTATCTACCCGATGTGCTACTCGCAGTGGGGAACGGCGTTGCTCAAGGACGCTGGGGTAGACGCCCACTACGTGCCTTGCTCCGCAGACGCCGCCGTCTACAAGCCGATCTCGCAGCAGGAGGCGCGGGAGAAGCTGGGGATGCCCAAAGACGGCTTCATCGTAACGATGGTCGCGGCGAACAAGGATCCGTCCGACCGGAAGGGATTCGGCGAGGCGTTCGCTGGCTTCGCCAAGTTTCTGGAGAAGCACGAGGACGCCTATCTGTACCCTCACACGAATTGGGGCGGGGCGCTGAACATCGCCGCGCTGGGAGAGCGGAACGGCATCAGCAAGCGGATCATCCACCACGACCAGCTGGCGTACCTGTCTGGGGCCTTCGACGACAAGTACATGATGACCGTCTACAACGCCTCGGACGTGCTGCTCAACCCGGCCAAGAGCGAGGGCTTCGGGCTGCCGATCCTCGAGGCGCAGATGTGCGGCTGCCCGGTGGCGGCGTCGGACTACTCGACGACTGACGAGCTGCTCTTCGCCGGCTGGAAGATCCCGGGGCAGAGACACTGGTCGCTTGGAGCGGACTCGTTCCGGATGTTGGTGAGCATCGATGCTGTGGCCGATGCGCTGGAGGCGGCGTATGCCGAGCGGGGCAACGAGCTGCTGCGGAAGCAGGCGCGGAAAGGCGCGATCAACTACGACACGCAGGTGGTAGCCGATAAGTACTGGCGCCCGGCGCTGGCGGAGATCGAGGACATCGTGCTGGGACAGGGCGGCGAGCTCAAGATGGTGACGTTCTGATGCGGGTGCAGTTCTTCAATCCGCCAGTGCACCACTACGCAGGCATCCAATACCGGATGCTGCCGCTGCTGTCACTGCCGACGCTGGTGGCTTGGTTGAACCTGCGCGGCCACGACGCAGAGGCGGTCGACCTTGAGGCGCTCGGTGTGACGCCCGAATCCTTCCGGGAGAAGTTCGCCGCGCAACGTGACCGCTGGCCGGACGTGGTCGGAATCACCGGGCTGTCGATCAGCAAGCGGGGGATGCGCGAGATCATCGGTGCGCTGCGGGAAGCCGGGTTCACTGGCAGGATCGTTGCCGGTGGCGTATATATGACGCTCTATCCGCAGCTGGGGCTGGACTGGGGAGCCGATCTGGTTGTGACTGGCGAGTGCGAAGGCAATCTGATCGACCTGCTCGAAAGCGGAGCGACGGGCATCCACAAAGGCGAGCCGGCACCGATAGAGGAGATCCCGGTGCCGGACTGGCAGCGATTCGCGCCGGCCCTGACGTCCTACGTCGGCAACGTGCAGCGCCTGCTCCAACCAATGCCCGGGATCAGTATGTGGACTAGGGGCTGCCCGTGGAAGTGCATCTTCTGCGCCAACACCATCTTCGGGGGGAGGCCCACGCGCTACCGGCCGGCACACACGGTCGAGGCGGATATGCTCAACCTCAAGGCGCTGGGTGTTCGGAATGTCTACGTCTACGACGACGAGATGGTCGGCACCAAACTGCCAGACGGGTGGATGGCCAGTATTGCCGACCGGATCGCCCCGCTGGGCCTGCGGTGGATCACTCAAGGGCGCTGCTCCAAGAAGTACATCACGCCGGAGCTAATGGCCGACGTCAAGCGGGCCGGCTGCCACACCATCTTCTGGGGGGTGGAGTCGTTCAGCCAGCGGATCCTCAACGCGGTGAAGAAGGGCATCACCGTAGCCGACATCATGCACACGCTGAAGGTGGCCCGTGAGGCCGGTATCGAGAACGCGGTGTTCACGATGATTGGCAACTACGAAGAGGGAGACGAGGACCTGGAAATCACGGCAAAGGGGCTCAAGGCCGCCTATGACGAGGGGCTGATCCAAATGCGGCAGACGACGATCTGCACGCCAATGGACGGGACGAAGCTCGCGGAGTACGCCAAGGCCGAGGGTTGGTATCAGGAAGCGCCCGAGTTCGGCCAGCAGATGCTCCAACACAGTCCGACGCCGTGGCTGTCGGCAGAGAGGGCGGACTACTGGATGCGTCGCTTCTGGGACGTCTGCCCGGTGGGGTTGAACTGATGCACGTAGCGATATTCCCGACGTGGTCCTGCCAGCTCAACTGCACCTACTGCTCTATCCGCAACAGCAAGGTGGACCGGACGGTGCAGGGGGTGCCGTGGCAGACGTGGGCAGAGGCCCTGCCCAAGGCGGTGGGCAAGGGCAGCATCGTCGATATCGCTGGTGGTGAGCCCCTCCTGTATCCCGGCATCGTCGACCTGCTCCACGCGCTCGGGGCTGCCGGCCTGCGCTGGGCTCTGACGACGAATCTCAAGGCGCACGACGTGGTGAAGCGGATCTGTGTCGAGAAGCCGCAGGGCGGGGTCTGCATCAACTACTCGGATCATTCCGGGAACCCGGAGGCGAGGCCCAACAAGCTGAGGCTCAGGCAGGCGGGCTATCTGGTCAACGTTCACCGGGTCGACCACCCGGCAGCGGGCAAGCACGAGCCGGACGCGAAGCTGATCACCTATCAGGACTGGAAGGGCGGCCGGGCGGTAGATGGCGTGAAGCGTCAGTGTACCGCCGGGATGCAGCACTGGGTCGCCGGGCCGAACGGCGATCTGTGGCGCTGTGTGGTGGCCCTCGAGACGGGCCAACCGAGCGGCGGGAACCTGTTCAGGCGACAGGTGCAGGTAGTCGGGACACTGTGCGAGTTCGGCTGCTCGACCTGCTATACCGAGGACCCGGCGTCGTGGGGCGTTGAGATGCGGGAGGTGGCGTGATGCACTACCTGCTAAATCTCACTTGGCGCTGCCAGCTGAAGTGCCCGTACTGCCTGCTGCCGCACATCAAGGTCAATCGGACGGCGCCGGAGCACGGCTGGGCTGAGTGGGCCGTAGCCCTGCGCGACCATACGCCGCCGGGATCGATCCTCGACTTCGCCGGGGGCGATCCGCTGCTGTTTTCCGGGCTGGCGCAACTGTTGGCGGCACTGGCCGCAGACGGCAGGCGCTGGGCCTTGACGACGAACGCCCTTAGTGACGAAGGCACGGATGCCCTGCTGCGAGTGCGTCCGGGCGGCTGCGCGCAGATCAACGTGAGCGACCATCCCGGCAACGCTGGTGCGGCTGCGAACATCAAGCGGATCGGTGCGGTCTACCCGATCATCGGCAACCGGGTGATGCACCCGAAGGCGGGGCATAACCTTGACCAGATCACGACGCACATCCCGTACCAGACGTGGGAGCAAGGCACTGAGTTGGACGGCATCAAGCGCTGGTGCAATTCGGGGACGCACCACTGGGTGGCTGATCCGGGAGGCGACGTGTTCCGGTGTAACCCGGATATGGCACGCGCCTACCCGCCCATCGGCAACCTGTTCAAGCGTACCGTTGTGCTGCCGGAGCCTATCGTCTGCGAGTCCGGCTGCTCGACCTGTTACACCGACGTGCCGACGGCGTGGCCGGTTGTGATGAGGCAGCTATGAGTATCAACTTGCTTCTGTGGCAGGAGAGAAACCCGATGAAGGGTGGCGCGGAGTCGTGGCTCGACGATCTTGCCCACGGCCTGCGTAGTGCTGGTCACAGTGTGGCGTGGTTGTACAGCGCCCAGATCGAGCAGGCGCTCGACGTGTTCCTGCCTGCGTTCGTTATCGTTGGCACGATCCACAACTTCATCGGGCTGGAGCACGCCGTGACGCTGGCCGATCGGGGAACGCCGGCGGCGTGGTTCCTGCACGACTACTGGCCGTTCTGCGGGCCGCGAATGCTGATGCAGCAACACAACCAGAGCGACGTGCGCTGCGAGGCCGCCGCAGGCGTGTGTGAGAACTCGTGCGGTGGGCGGCGGTCAGCACCTACGGTGCTCGGACGCTTCTACACCGTGACAGGCAACGAGCACAGCGCGGCGATCTTCCGGCGCAATGGTGTGCGGATCGACGGCGTGGTCGAGGAAGGCGTGGACGTGGCACTGTTCAAGCCGGGAGCAAAGCGGGCCGGGAGCATCTGCGCGAGTGCGGCGTGGAACGCGCCGTGGAAGGGAATGCACGTGCTCCAGCAGGCGGTGCGGTAGTGAAGGTGCTGATGTTCCACGAGCACGAGACCCCACCCGGCCTTGGTGGGGGCGGTGCCGAGAGCATCCTGCGCGATCTCACCGTTGGCCTCCGCAGGCGGGGCCACGAAGTGGCGTGGCTACAGTCGCCACAGATCGACCGGGCGGTGGGGACGTTTCGGCCAGATGTGGTGCAGGTAATCACGATCCACAACCGATTCGGTATGGCGCCCGTCCGGTGGCTGCAGGCGCACGGTATTCCACACGTTTGGGCGCTGATGGATTACTGGCCGTTCTGCGGGAACAGGAACCTGCTCAGGGGGGGCGTGGGTTGCAGCGCCGTCCGGGGCGTCTGTGACACGGCCTGCCCGGACAGCCTGATGCCAGCGGAGTGGGCGGATCTGGTGAACGGCTCGCCGGTTGTGGCGCTCTGTGAGCCGAGCGCGGCAATCCTGCGGCGCAACGGGGTGGCCGTGGCGTACGTAGCCGAGCCGGGTCTGGACACGACGCTCTTCATGCCCGGGACGAAGGAGCCCGGCAGCATGTACGCGAGCAGCGCTTGGGGGATGCACCCAGTCAAGGGTTTGCCGGTACTCCAAGAGGCGATAAGGGGGGCGCGCGTGGACGTGCGGGTCATTACCGGGCTGCCGCGGGAGCAGGTAGCCGAGGCGCTAAGCACGGCGGCAATCTACGTGTTCCCGTCGTGCTACGAGGAGACGTTTGGGCTTGCACTGTGCGAGGCGATGGCCGCGGGTTGCGCCTGCGTGGCGAGTGATGTTGCCGGGGCGCGGGCACAGATCGTGGACGAGGTGAACGGGCTGCTGGTGCCGCCCCGGGATGCCGTAGCGCTGCGGGCAGCGATCCAAAGGCTCATTGACGACCCGGCGCTGGTGCAACGCTTGGGCGAGGCGGCGCGGGCGCACGTGGAGAAGGGTCACACGCTCGAGGCGATGGCCCGGCGTTGGGAAGACGTATACGACACCGTGATGGCGGCCAGCGCGGTCGCATAGGAGGGCAGGATGGCAGACAAGGTGACTCAAATCGGGGGCGAGTACCTGAAGGTAGTGGACCTCGGCGACCAGAGCGGGGCGCTGGCGACGTACCTGAAGGGCGGCACGGTGGCGCTGACGGCAGGCACGACCAACATCGGGGATGTCGACGTGCTGACGCTTCCGGGCACGGTTATCGCGGGGATGGCGAGCCTGCCGACGGGTACGCTGACCATCGGCAACACGAAGGATGCCGGCCCGTCGTGGACGACGGTCTGGGGCGTTGGCGGGCAGCGGGTACAGGGGACAGCAGCGGGCACGGTGGCGATCACGGACGCGCCGGCTGGAACGGCGCAGCATCTGGTGGTTACGGATGTGCTGCTCTCGGCGAACGCGGCGATGGAGCTGACCCTGCAAGAAGAGACCTCGGGCACCGCGATCGCAGGGATCTTCCTGCCGGCCAACGGGTCGGCGCAGCTGACCTTCCGCAGCAAGCTGCGGCTGCCGACGGCGGGCAAGAAGCTGAATATGGTACTTGGGGCCGCGGGGACGGTAGACGCCACAACGTTCTACTACAGCGAGGACTAGGGGGGCACGATGAGCTTTGGCGCTGTTCTAGCAGCCTGCCGGGGGTTCAAGTGCAGCTCCACTCCGGAGCTCAGTGTCACCTGCCCGGCGATCACCCCGACGGTCGGGCCGACCGAGCTGCTCACGGACCCGGGGCTGGAGGCCGCCTACACGGCGGGGCTGTGTGACACCCTCACCAAAACGGGTAGCCCGACCCTGAGTGATGCTGGTGCTGGCGCGCACGGTGGCAGCCATGCCCAGACGTTCACGGCCACAGCGCAGAACAACGCGGTGGCCTGGTCTCCTGTCGTAGTCGCTGCCGGAACGTGGGTGCAGGGTACGCTTTGGGGGAAGCGCACAGCCGGGTCGGCCAGCGGCATGACCTTCGGCATGACCGAGCAGGGGGTCAAGAGCCTGAGAATCCCGCTCACCTCGGCTACCTACGTGCAGGCATTGGCCACATACCGATCCACAGCCGCAAACAAGATGCAGATCGTGCTGCTTGATGGCCACGCGACGACCTGGGACACGGGGGTTATCGACGACGGGTCGATTATGGCGCTCACGTTCTCCACCTGTCTGAGTTATCTCGGCAGCAGGAATTCCCGTCCCGGCACATACACCTGCAAACCGACGCTCACGGCGGGGACACAATGCGGTATAGCGCTCGCCTACAAGGACTCGGCCAACCTAGTGCTCGCCTACCACGACGGTACCAATGCCAAGCTGGACAAATGCGTCGCTGGGACGTGGACGGCGGTCATCACCGGGGCCGCGGCCTATGGCGCGGGCAAGGCGCTCAAAGTGGTCGTCGCCGCCAATGGCACGGACTACTCGCTCTACTACGATGGCGCACAGATCGGTGCGACGACGGCGATAACAGACGGGGGCCTCGGGACAGGGGTGTGCGGGTTCTCGACCTATGCGAGCAATACGGTCGGCCTCGTGACGACCACCCCGGCGGTGGCGTGATGAAGGCGTTTGCGGTCGTACGGATGGTTGGCGGGCTGCCGGATATCGGCGACCTTCCCTGCCGTGGATATGCACTGGCCGCGCACCTGCCGGACTACTCGTGGGGCATCTACCTGTTTGCGGGGACGGTGGCGGAACTCACCGCCATCAACGCCCTGCCGCAGGTGTACCGGGTATGCACGGCAGCCGAGTACGACACGGTGATCTCGGAGACTCGGCGGGCGCGGATCAACAAGTGGCTGGTGGCGCGGGGCTGGCCGACGGTCCCGGCGGGGTGGACGTACCGCGCGGTGCTCCGGGCGGCGGTGCGGCGGCTGGGAGACGCGGCGTGGACAGAGGGTAGGGTCGAGGTGAACGATGGCTAACCTAGTGATCCAACCCAGTGAGGCAGACAGCAAAGATGCATGGATAGCCAGCGCCGCCTACGCAGACATGAACTTCGGCGATGACTATGAAGGATATGCCGGAGTATGGGTTGGGTTCCTATTCCGTTCCCTATTCCAGTTCGACTTATCGCCCATCCCCGCCAATGCGACGGTAACGTCGGCCATACTGACCCTTACCCGAACATTTGTGGCAGGCGACCCTAGTCCGCACGTACTTTACCGGGTAGTGCGTGACTGGACCGAATCAGAGGTGACATGGAACTCTGCCAAGACAGGAACGCCGTGGGCCGCTGCTGGTTGCGATGATACAACGTCCGACCGCGAAGCTACGGGCATCGGCACATTCGACACGGCTGCCCTAGTCACGGTTTCGTTAGATGTGGCGAAAGTACAGGAATGGATAAATGGAACCTTTGTGAACAACGGCATGGTGCTAGTGGGTACTCCAGTGGTTGGGGATCACGCGTCTACCTTTGCCCAATCAGGTAATGCGGACGCCAACAAGCGCCCCAAGCTGGCGATCACCTACACGCTGCCAGTGTCCATCGGGACGGACATGACGGCACGAGGGCAAATGCACGGGCTGGGTAGGGCGGGTATGACGGCACGCGGACCGATGTACCGGCTGCGGGAGGTGGGCAGATGAGCGCGCGGAGCGGGATGGCTGACCTGATAACCCGGCTGCGGAAGCTGACCGCGGACGATGTGCGCCGCTATCAAGACGCGGCGACGGGTGACGGGTCAACGGACGTGTTCTGGCTCAGCCACAACCCGCAGCAGGCAGGCGGCACGGTGGCCTGTGGCGGCACGGTACAGGGAACGGCGGACTACACGTGGGATACCACCTACGGGCGGGTGGATCTCTCCACCGCACCGGCGAGCGGTGTAGCCGTGGCCGTGGAGTACCTGTCGAGTCAGTACACCGATGACGAGCTACAGGAGATGTTGGACGCCAACGTGCTCCACGTCGAAGAGCAAGAGCTGCGCTGGCTGCCGGACACCATCGGCGGCGGATCGCTGGCGTATCACCGTGCGGCGTTGGGCTACCGGGATCTGGAAGGCACGGCCAGCGGCACGATCTACTGGGACATCCTCACCGGCGCCGGGTCGGCGGTGCCAGCGTACACGCCGGATTACATCACCGGGCAGGTACGCTTTGCGGCTGACACCACAGGATCGGCCTACTACTGGACCGGCCGCAGCTACGACCTGTGGGCGGCGGCGGCGGACGTGTGGGAGCGCAAGGCGGCGAGCTTGGCCGACTGGTATCAGTTTACGGCTGACGGCCAGAGCTTCGCCCGCCAGCAAGCGTTCCAGCAGGCGCGGGAGATGGCGAAGAGCTGCCGCAGCCGGACGGGCCAGAACAGGAGCAGCGGCGGGCTGCAAACAGGCGTGTTTGTGCGTGGCGATCTGAACGCGAGGAGCTAGACGATGGCCGGACTGCTGACGCAGCGCGAGATCGACGGTATGCGGCACACGGCCGGCGACATGCTGCCGTCTAGCTGCACGATCCAGACGAGGACGACGGCGGCCGACGCGCAGGGTGGGATCACCGCGACGTGGGCGAACAGCTACACGAACGTGCCCTGCAAATTCTCGGTGCTGCAGATGAAGGAGCCGGGCTTCGCAGGAGCGCAGTGGCACGTCACGACGGGCTGGGTGCTCTCGATCCACCACGACCAGCCGATCGCCGTGGGCAACCGGGTGGTGTTCGGCGGCGACACCTATGAGGTAGTAGGTGTGGACGACGACCACGACTGGCGAGTGCTGCGGCGGGTGCAGCTGCGGAGGGCGGACTGATGGCTGATCTCGGCGTCAAGGTAAAGGTGAATATGAAACGGCTGGAGGCACTGCAGAACGGGCTGGGGCCGAAGGCGGGCGCGGTGCTGGACAAGACGGCGATCGACGTGGAGGCGGGGGCGAAAGAGCGGGCGCCAGTGGATACCGGGGCGCTGCGGTCGAGCCTGCACACGGAGAAGCCGGACACGTTCAAGCGGATCATCGCCGACGGAGTCAACTATGGGGTGTTCAACGAATACGGGACGCACAAGATGGGAGCAAGGCCGTTCCTGACGCCGGCGGTAGAGATAGTGCGCAAACCGTTCGCGAAAGCGTGGGAGGCGTTGTTCAAGTGAACGCGGTATCAGCAGCCCTGTACAGCACGCTCGCCGGTGGCACGGCGCTGACGGCGCTGCTGGCGGGCACGACGTCGGTATACGACTCGCTGGTGCCCCACGGGGCTTCGTTCGGCGTGGTCGTGTTCTCGCTGCAGGGCGGTGGCGACGCGAACGAGACGCCCCGCCGGCGCAAGGAATTGTTGTACACGGTCAAGGGCATCAGCGCCACGAGCATGAAGGCGGCCGGGGCTATCGATGCGCAGATCGACGCCCTGCTCCACGAGAAGACGCTGGCCGTGACCGGCTGGGAGAACTACTCGGTGATGCGGGAGGTGGATATCGCGTACGCGGAGACCACGCCCGAGGGGCGCAACTACTGGCACGTAGGCGGCACGTACCGCATCAGACTCTGCGAGGCATAGGAGGCACAAATGGCAGGCGAATACATTGGCAGCGCGAACGTCATCAAGTGGGGTGGCACGGTCATCAGCGGAGACTTCCGGACGTTCTCCCACGAGGAGACGGCGGACGAGATCGACGCCACGGCCGGCGCTGACACGCGGAAGGTCTACCTGACCGGGCCGGTAGACGACTCGATCAGCGGGTCGTTCATCGACACGACCGGGAACACGGCCAACTGGGCGGCTCTGGCCATCGGACAGGCCGGCAGCCTCGAGTGGTGGCCGCAGGGAACGGCGGCTGGCAAGTGGGGCTACTACGGCTCGGCGGTGATTACGAAGCGGGCGCGGGAGATCCCGTACGATGGCGTGGTTTCGTACGACCTCAGCTGGCGGCTGAAGGGCAGCCTGAGCGGGACGACGTCGTAAGGAGCGGATGTGGATAAGGAGAGCATCTACGAGCGCACCGTGGCCGGCAAGCGGGTGGTCTTCCGGAGACGCATTCCGCTGTCGATTCTGGACTCGATGGAGCAGGCCGGGCGGGATATGCGGGCGGCGATCCCGATGCTGCAGACGATGATCGAGTCGTG
>Ga0265297_10003640_pt1 | contig 27309 bp, 28 predicted proteins | sample Munlanlwell13791_FD_192502 | JGI IMG/M metagenome (GOLD analysis project Ga0265297, IMG submission 192502) | Leachate microbial communities from a municipal landfill in Southern Ontario, Canada - Leachate well 137-91 | ecosystem: Engineered > Solid waste > Landfill > Unclassified | place...
ATGACCGTCGACGTCGGGTTGGTCACAGGCGTTATCGCCAGTATCGGACCGATCGGCTGGGCAATCTCCACGATCCCGCGCTCTTCATCCTCGGAAATAACTCCCACGGTCTTAAGGTGCTTGATGTCTTCATACAGCAGCTGTGTTGCGATAACGTTTTTTAATACTTTAGCCTTCCAGTCACCGATCCCGGTCTCTTCCGCCGCAAGCTTGGCGAGTTTTATACGGTTATTAAAACCGGCTTCATATACAGCCCTGACGATCCGGTCCGTATCTTCCTGCGTGCATTGGTTAAATATCGCAGCCGCGCATACGGCCTTATCCATGACACCTTCCACATCGATCAACCGTTTTTCGTTCATGCTGTTCTCCCTATCTCTGAAATGGAATATACGCTGTTTATATTACCCCCGAATATTTCAACGCTAGGATCGTAATATCATCGGATTGCGGGTTGCCGGAGGAAAACTCAGATACCGCCGCGCGCACTTTTTTTATCATCGGGAACACGGGTTCTCCTTCCATCCGCGAAAGGGTCTCAATAAGCCTGCCATTTCCGAACAACTCGCCCTGTTTATTCCTTTCTTCCGTGATTCCATCCGTATACATGAACAGAGTGTCGCCCACCTTGAGCCTTGTCTTGTCCAGATAATAGGTCACCTCGGGTAAGATGCTTAGCGGAAAACCGGGTTGGACGCGGAGCATTTCACAGGTCCCGTTACCCCTGACAATGACCGGGGGATTGTGCCCGGCATTCGAAAATTCTATTTCACCGGTCTTAATATCGAAGATGCCGCAAAACGCCGTGGCAAACATACACTTCTCATTATCCGGATACAAAATGCCGCTGACATTAGCCAATATTTTGTCCGGCGACAATCCCTGCAAAGCCTGGTTCTTCAAAAGAGTTTTTGTTATGACCATATACAGTGCGGCAGGGATCCCTTTTCCCGAGATGTCGGCGATCATAAAATAGAGCTTGTCCTTGTCCACAAAGAAAAAATCATACATGTCGCCGCCCATTTCTTTCGCAGGTTCTATGATCGCCCGGATATCGAATTCTTTCCTTTCCGGGAAAGCCGGAAAAATGCGCGGCATCATGCTCGTCTGGATCTCTTTGGCCACCATGACCTCGCTCTGGATCCTCTCCTTGGCGCGGATGGTCTCCGCAAGATCTTTGAGGTATTTCGCAAGATCTTCGCTCATCTTGTCAAACGCCCTCGCCAGGTCCCCGATCTCATCATTGGCTTTAACATTCTGCCGGAAAGAAAGGTCGCCCTTGGCAACGCGCTGAACTCCGTCATGCAGCCGGTCCAGCGGCTTCATCATATATTCCGTCATGGCCCATACGATAAGGATGCAAACCAGAAGAAGCACAGACATGACCACCATAAGCTTGTTTCTCAGATCCGCCGTGGCTTTTTCCGTCTCTGCCATTGAGAAACCCACCCTGAACGCGCCCCAGTGTCGTCCTTTCACATAGATGGGCGCCGTGATATCCCACATCTTTTCTCCTGTATCGCGGACATAGATTTGCTGAAGATAAGACCCGGAGACAAAAGTCGAGGCCTTGAGCCCGATCTCATCATTGTAAACGCGCTTGGAACGGCTCATGGCCAGGTCCTTATTAAAATCACCCGTGGGCATATTGTTGTACCGCTTATTATGCACCGGGACATACCCGTTAACGTCCACCAGTACCGCGTAAGCGAATTGCGGATCGATCATGTAGGATTCCTGCAAAGGAAGAAGGATGTTTTCGAGATAAGAATCGAGTCCCGAGACGTAATGATACATCTGCACCGTCGCTATCGTTTTGGGATCTATCCCTTTATACCCGTTAAGGACCTTTTCCGGCATAAGTATCGGCTTGAGCGTATGGTCAAATACTTGTTGCACGGTGAAAAGTCCGTTATCGACTACGCCATCAAGCGTAGAGCCGACCGTCTGCGCTCCCGAGACAGCGGCAGTCACGCCCTTTTCAAGCATGACCCTGTGAAGTTCAGCGGTTCTCACGTTTATGATCCATATCGTGAAAATGCCGAGCAGCGTCGTGAGCGCTACTGTCAGCACGAGCGACAGCCTGATAGAAAGTTTTTTCATCAACATTTATTTACCTCTTTTATAACCGCCGCGCATGACTCCCCAGTGACGGCCGAAAACAAAGACCGGAACTGAAATATCGGCCACCATCTCGCCGGTATCCCTGGGATAATTCTGCAAAAGGAAAGAACGGGTGTTCCGCGACGCCAAAAGTCCGACCATATCATTGAAGATCCGTTTTGAGCGGTGATAGTGATTATCGTTCTCGGGGTTCCCGGTCAAGGGACGTGAAAATTTCGAGTTGTGTGACGGCACATAGCAGTTACGGTCGACCAGGGTCATGTAGAGCAGTCTTTTATCTTTGGCCAGATACTCATCTCCGAGGGGAGTTATGACCTTGTCGGTATAATCATCATAGAAGGTATTGAAAGTGGGAGGATAAGTTTCGGAAGATATCGGAAAGTAGAGAGTGCTGAATATTTCGTCTTCGGATTTTACTTTGTCATTAACGGCTTTTTCCAGAAGTTTGCCGGCCCTGTCAGCCGCTTCCTGCACCAACGCCAGCATCTCCTTGTCCTCTGCGGTCAGGTCATCAGCTGTAACAACGGAATGTCCTTTAAAATCCCCGGCTTCTTGAAACGCTGCGGCTGTCCCGTTTTTTTGCTCTTCTGCTCTGGCAACAGAGCACAGACCTATAAACGCTAAAAAAATGGCCCCACCGCCCACCAGGCATTTCAAATTTACGGTTTCTCTGAGCATAGGCTCCATGAACCTAATGGATTACATCTTAGGTTACGCCGTTTTTCCAACAATAAAAAGGTGGGGTGGGCGAGGGGGATTGGATCCCCAACCCCAAGATCCACACTTATGCCCACCGAATTAATAAAGTTTATCCATCTTTGACTGATATGTCCATAAAATCCATGGTTACTCTCCACACAAAAGACCGCCAAGGGATAATTTCGGTGGTCTTCGTGTTTTAAGACACCCCCGAATAGGGAGTGCTAACAGTTTTGAGAAATCTATTTTTAAACTCGCCTAGGCAGTCAAATCGACTCAGCTTATAATGCCCTCCTAATCAGGAAGGAACAACAACATGTTTATCAATGGACGTATTCGGAACAATGTCGCCGTGATGGCTTGGATGATTTTGCAGCCTTTTATCGCCTCGTCCCTTTATGCGGCTGAGCCGGTGTCTGAACCTCCTGCTTACACCTATGCCGTCGTCGTCTCATCAGCCACCTTTGACGATCCGGAGTGGCAGGAGGTCGCCGAAAAATTGGTACAAAAACATAATGCAAAAATCCTGAAATGGGATGAAAACGTTGAAGAAACGAAAGACTCGCTGGCGCAGATGATGCCGAAATATACCGCTTTTCTCACCAGGCCGGAGGAGGCGGGACATGACTTTGTCGTCACAATATCAAGGATGTGCCGGGCGTTGGACGATGATCCTTATGTGGATACCTTCTGGGGCATCGTTACCGGATATTCCGCCGAGGATGCGCTGCGCATGGTGTCACTGGAAGAGCCGCTGATCGTAACGCGGGTCCTGGATGCGACAGGAAAAATTGATCTTAACAAGTTTGATCAAGCGGTTGGCATTGATGAATTCGATCGCGGTTTCGTAAATGAAAAAGTCACCGGCCAACCAGCGGCAAAACGCAGCTGTGACAATGATGACACCCAGGAATTTATCGCAGCCATGGATCGCCTTAATCCTCAACTGGTCGCCGCCTCCGCCCATGCAACCGAACACGACTGGGATATGGGGTATACTGCCCCGAATATGAAGATGGACCACCAGGACGGGCAATTGTTTTGCATTGATATGAACGAAAATCGATTTGCCATGACGAATGATGAACCGAAAATCTATATCGGCGCCGGCAATTGTTTGATCGGCGATATTGATCAGAAGGATTGCATGGCGACGAGCTGGATGCACTCCGGCGGCGCTTGTCAGTTTATCGGCTACACCGTTTCTACCTGGTTTGGGGAAATGGGCTGGGGAACACTTGATAAATTCGCCTCGCAGGGCGGTGTTTATACTGCCGCGGAAGCATTTCATTTCAATAACACGGAAATAATCCGCATGATACAGGCTACATATCCTCAGCACGTCAAAACCAATTTAGACAATTATGAGATCGACACGGATGACGAGAAAATTTATCAGACTTTGGGAGTGGAAAAATCCGATCCTGATGCGGAAACGTTGATCGGACGTCTTTACGACCGGGATGTCGTGGCGTTTTTTGGTGATCCGGCTTTCGAAGTGCGCATCAACCCAAGTGTCAAAATATCGACCAGTAAACTCCGGGACGGAAAGTTTGCCGGCTGCTGGCAAATTAAAATCGATGCCGTCTCGGATGGCAAGTGGAGTGATAAAGGGGAAACATATTTTGCCCTTCCGTATTCAATGAAATCCGTGGAGGTAGTTGATACCAATCTGAACGGCGATATCGATTATGCCGACAACTTTATCCTTATGGCGCTGCAAGGAAATTATAAAAAAGGCGATTCCTTCAGAATAATTCTTAAAGAGTCGCCCTCCAGCCTCGAGACCCAACCAGCAGCATAGCAAATGAGAGGGGTTCATAACCCAAATCCTGCCTGGTTCAACACTTGTTCTTAATGAACAAGTGCGATCGCGTGACGGCATAAAGAAAGCCGTCTACGTTCACGATCCCTGCGAGACGAAACTTCAAAGTTTCGCGAGCGTACTAAAAACACAGGTTTTCGGTGAGCCCTCGCTACCATTCGTAACACAAAAGGCCGTGGAGGGATAGCCTCAGCGGCCCTCGTGTTTTTAAAGCCCCCAAGATAGAGGTGTTAACACTTTTGAGTTTGTAATTTGAAGGGCGGCTAGGTCATTCATATGAAGGTGCCCAAACACAGGTGAAAATTGTTTTAATTTTTTGCAGTTTTTTTCTTGAGGATTGTCTGAACTATTTCGAGGTTTTTTCTCACAGCCTCATTTTTAGGAGCCAATCGGACCGTTTCTTGAAAAGCTGACAGGGCTTTCTGGGTTTCTCCTAAATTCATATAAGCCACCCCTAACCCTTGATGGCTTTCAACATTTCCGGGATCCAAACTAACAGCATATTGAAAGACTTCCACGGCTTCTAGGTTTCTTTTGCTGCGCAGATAAGTAACGCCAAGCGTATTAACAATTGACACTTCGCTTGCAGGATCAAAGATTTTCATTTCGATAAAAAGCCGTTTTTGTTTTTGATATTCGGGACCCTTTAGAATGGGTATGATTTTTTCAAGATAAAAAGCCGCTTCTTTAAGTTTATTTTGACCAAGATAGATTTCTCCAATGAAATAACAACAGGAGATTTGCATGCCCACTTCTTGTGAGACGGCCATTGCTTGCAGATAGGAATGCACAGCTTTTTCAAAGAGACCTTTTCTCTGGAATTCTTTCCCGAGATTTTTGTAAGCCAGGGAGGAGCGGGGGTCAATTTCAACGGCCTTTTCAAACAAAGCGATCGAAATATCGGAAGGGGCGAGAAACGCAGCAAGGTTGTTAAAAGATATAGCGGTTGTTGGATTTTGAGATATAAGGCGGAGCCAGAGGGTAGGCTCATTCTTATAATTCGGTGTGAGAGACAAGCTCAAAAGGGAAAGATAAACAATGAAAGCAAGAACAACACTTTTCTTGAGGAGCGGGGATGAAGACCATGATCTTTTTGATAAAAAAGTTCTGATTTTTTTAAAAAAGAGACGGCCGAGCAAGCACGCTAAAAGCAGAAGGGCCGGCATGGAAAGATAACTAAAATGATCGGCCACATAGGAGATCTGCATAGGGAAGACATCAAAAAATCCAAGAGCCGGGAAAATGGAAATGCCATAAAAGCAGAGAAGTGCAAAAAGACCGCGGCCAAGCTGCCGGCGGTTTTTAAAGAGGATCGTATAAAACACAAGAACTCCAACGGGATAAATCCAATTGAGGGGGGAGGAGAGGGCTATGTTCCATTTTGGATAGAAAAACAGAAATTGATAAGGAAATAAGACCTGTTTGATATAAAAGAAAAATATTCTTCCTGATAAAAGTATTTTTCCCAAAATCCCCAAAGAGGAAAGGACCCCTTCAGTTCCGGTGTAGACAGATTCAAAATGGACAGTGACCGCGGCGCTTATGAATCCCAAGAGGAATAAAGGTAACGCGCGGAAAAGGTCGTGCCTGGAAATGGATCCTCGTTTATACCATGCGTAAAGAAGCGGGACGGTTGCGAAACAGACAGCAACGCTTTTGCTTAAAATGGCGGCGATGAAAAAGAACAGCATTTTGAAATAGTCTTTTCTTCTTTCCCTTTCGTCAAAATTCAGAAAGGCCTGGAAGGCGAGCAAGAAAAAGAAAAGACTAAACAGGTTTTTTTGTTCCGAGATCCAGGCTACTGTTTCGACTTGGATCGGGTGGATCGCGAATAACAGCGCGGTGATCCCGGCTAAACGAAGAGTTGTTTTGCGTAGAAGGCCAAAAAGAAGAAGGGCATTAAGGATATGCAATGTTAAATTTACAACATGATAACCGAACGGATGAAATCCCCATAGTTTATGCTCGAGCCAAAAAAAAGAGAAAGTGAGAGGATAGTATTGACTGCGAGAGGGAGTGAGCCAAATGTCTTTCAGCCCCGTCCAGCTTGCAACCCTTGGATTATTAAAGACATGCTGCGGGTCGTCCCAGATAAAACCGTTGGTCAGGGAGTATCCATAGATAAACATTCCGAGGCTGATGATCAGCAAAAGCCAAAACAGTTCTTTTGAAGAAAGCTTTGTGTCCAAGACACCCTCTAATGAAAAAATAATTTTTGATTTCAAAATCAGGAAAGAAGTTTACACTAATAAAATTAGCGCACAAACACTATATTTAAATATATGTATATAAAAAAACTTTCGATCCTCATTCCAGCTTACAACGAAGCCCAGACCCTGCGTCAGCTTGTGGAAAAGATCACAAAGGTCCATTTTCCGATCGATTATGAGATCATCCTTGTCGATGATTACAGTCAAGACAGGACATATGAGATCGCCCGGCTTCTCGGCCATCAGGACTCCGTGGGACGGATCAAGATCCTGCGAAATGAAAAGAACCGTGGCAAGGGCTATAGTATTCTCCGCGGACTTGAACAAGCCCAGGGCGATGTTGTTGTGGTTCAGGACGCGGATTTTGAATACGATCCTTCGGAGTTACCCCGCTTGCTTGAGCCGCTCCTGGAAAGAAAAGCACAGGTTATTTATGGAAGCCGTTTCCATACGGGAGGCATGCCCAAGGGCATGGCTTTCCCCAATTATATCGCCAACCGCTTTCTGACATGGATCACCAATGTCCTCTATGGGATCCGCCTGACCGATATGGAGACCTGTTATAAAATAGTCCCCAAGGACTTGATGATGTCGCTTGGGCTGAGCGCACATCGCTTCGATTTTGAACCTGAGATCACGACCAAGCTTGCAAAACAAGGTGTCAAGATCATCGAACTTCCGATCCGATATAACGGCCGGACAGCGAGCGAAGGTAAAAAGATCAAGGCCCGTGATTTTTTTATCGCGCTTAAAATCCTTTTTGCGAGTCGTTTCCGGCCATAAAAAAGATCCTGCAGATCTTCCGAGTGCTCAGCATAGTCTGCGTTCCGTTCGAGACGCCCGCTTTTTCCGTGGTCACCCTTGCAAGGCCAGGGTAGAGATCGCGGTTTCACCGGGATCCCAGGCTCAGCTCAATTGGCGGAAATGGCTTGGCAAAACAGAGAATGAAGCGCTGCGTGTCCTCCTGGAAGGTCTCCAATCCCGATACGATCAGGCAGGCAAACGATTTCGTGAATCAGGCCGAAGTTCCTCAAAAGGCCGGATTCGCTTTTCAGAGTTCGGTCCACGGGACCCAGGGTACTTTCAAGGATGTGACAGCGGCGGCCGGTGAAATGGCTTCCGGATTTTGGTAGAAATTGAAATCTTTAATTCTGAAAAAGAAAATTACAGTCAAAACTTATCGTCCGCGTCCCCCTTGTAAATAAGTTTTTAAAGTGTATACTTCACTCCGCCTCCACCGGGGGCGAACATATTCCAAGAAAGGAGCAACACCAAGATGAAGAAGCTAAATTTAGGCGTGACTGTGGTTTTGGTTGCATTGATGGTCTTAGGCTTCGGGATCGTGGCTCATTCTGCTTTTGCCGCTGATAAAGCGTCTGCGAATAATGAGCTGATGATTGCGGATTTTGATACTGGAGACAAACCCAACAATGTCGGCGGAGATTTCGGGGCATGGGACAAAGACCCCAACGATGAAACTCAAGGATGCAAAATGTCCTTTGAACAGGATGATGCAAAAGGTGTGGCTGGAGGTTATTCGATTCGGTTGGATTATGGTGTCGATTCTCCGAATCCCGCGTACAATGGTTTTTGGATGAAGCTCAATGGCGAGGATGCGACTCCTTACAACACCCTGAATTTTTATGTCAAAGGGGATGCTAAGGCTGGTTACACCAAACGCTTTAAACTTGAGCTGAAGGATATGAACAACAAGCCTTCGTCCTACATGGTGAGCGGCGTCACGGACCAGTGGCAGAAAATCTCCATCCCGTTCGAGAAATTCCGCAAGATCGAGAATTGGAACTCCCTCAATGAGTTCGTCGTTGTGTTTGACGACATCAATTCGAGCCCCAAGAAAGGCTCCATTCTCATCGACGACATTTCGCTTTCCAAACAATAAGTATTGCGTTTGTCGAATCGGGTTTTCAAAAAGCCCCGCCCAAAAGGCGGGGCTTTTTTTATGCGGGTGGCTGCCCTGATTTTTGTTTTTTTTAAGCGATGGTAGTCAAGACTATCCCAATCTCAGCCACGCTTCGATTGATTGGTATTGGGACTGTATCAACGGAGCTTTGAACATGCCTTGTAGGGTTACTGTACCCGTTGAAAAACCTGCCCAGCCGGTTCATCCCGGCAGAGGGGCATAAACACACCAAGGCTTAATTTTGAGGGCGGTGTACCTGAAGGAAGAACATCACTCGTTGTTTTTTCTATTTTGGTACACGGCGAATAGACGGCCGACAAAAATCGCAAGATAAAGTGACCCCGTGCAGGCTTCAATGCTGCATAGTCTTTTAGCGATAGCGGATATGGGATAAATGTCGCCATAGCCGCACGTGGTAATGGTGATAAAACTTAAATAAAGAAGGTCTTCCACCGAAGGGATGGAGCCCGTTCCTAGGGGATGTATGAGGTTCTTGGACATAAAAGAAAAATGACTGATGGAGGGTTCGAAATTACAGATGCCATAATAAATCGAGGCGAAACATCCTGCCAGAATAATAAAACCAAGAATGGCCCCCCAAAGACCATCTTCGATGTTGCTTTTAAAATCCGCAGTGTACCAGATGATGTTGATGGCGGCCGCCATGCAAAATAGTATCTCGATGACAATTCTGATTTGCTTTGTTGTGATAAAGGCAGTCTTCAAATCAAGGAAGTGCAGGAGAACAATCGCGGAAGCTGCCAGAAAATACAGGAAGAAGGGTTTTTTTGACGCGTTGATGTGATAAAGGGCTGTTAACAAAATAAAAAAATACCCATAGCCCCAATAAAGCTGTATTGACGCCGGGAGAAAAGGCTCGGCAATGAGCCAGAAAAGAAGCACAAAAAGCGGCATGCCGAACTTGTTTGCGAAAATCAGACTTGAAAATTTCATGCGAAGTCTCCCAAATTCTTCCTGAATATATCACAAAATCTTCACGAAACAAAAACAATGAAACTTCCGGACCTGAAATATGACCATATGTTAAAAAGATGCCAGCTACTGTTCGTCGCATCTAGTTCCGCCCAACAGGCCATATCATATCCCTTTACCGTAGATCTGCCTGCATACGAACAAATATTTTCAAGCTATTCTTTAACCGTGGCTGGTTTGATATAATCCACCGGTTATTCTTTCAGTTTGCAGTAGACTCGAGGTCTGTTAGTTGCTTAGGGATATGCTTTTTCATTGAAATTAATACATCGTCAATGTGAAATGTCCGAATAGCAAACCGCATTGGATTTCCGGTGCCCGTATTTTTGGATTTGTAAAATTAATAAGAGGATGTGTGGGATGAATGTTAAAGCAAGGACTTTTATTGGCGGGCTAACCGGAATTGCCATAATTTCGGCGGTAACTTTTACGTTGATCGGGTGCGGAAAAACGCCAACCAGGGAGTATTATGCAAACGGACAGTTAAAAATGGAGAAGATTTACAGGAATGGAGAACCTGACGGGCCGTTTAGAGCGTATTATGAAAACGGACAATTAGAAGCAAAGGGGGTCTACAAGAATGGAAAGCTTGAGGGGCCGTTCAAGGATTATCGTACGAACGGAAAACTGAAAAGAGAAGGGTTTTACAAGAACGGAAGGCTTGAGGGAACGGTTAAGGAATATGACGAGAACGGACAATTGGAAGTCGAGGGAGTGATCAGGAACGGGAAAAAAGAGGGGGCGGTGAAGGCGTATTACGAAAACAGACGGTTGGAATCGGAAGGAGTTTACAGGAACGGAATGCTTGAAGGCCCGTTTAAAGATTATTACATCAACGGAAAATTAAAAAGGGAAGGAATTTACAAAAACGAAAAATTGGAAGGAACGGTTAAGGAATATGACGAGAACGGGCAATTAAGAATCGAGGTGGTTCACCAGGACGGGAAAAAAGAGGGAGCGGTGAAGGCGTATTACGCCAACGGGCGGTTAGAATCAGAGGGGGTTTACAAGAACGGAAAGCTCGAAGGACCGTTCAAGGATTATTACACGAACGGAAAATTAAAAAGGGAAGGAGTTTACAAAAACGAAAAACTTGAAGGAGCCTTTAAAGAGTATAACGAAAACGGGCAATTAAAAGTCGAGGGAGTTGCCGGGAACGGCAAAAAAGAGGGAGTGCTCAAGGCGTATTACGCCAACGGACAATTAAAAAGAGAGGGAGTTTACAAAAACGAAAAGCTTGAGGGACTGTCTAAAACGTATTACGGGAACGGACAATTGAAAATGGAGATGACTCTCAAAGGCGGGGAAAAAGAAGGGTTGGTCAAAGTGTACTACGCCAACGGACAGCTGGAATCAGAAGGAGTTTTCAAAAACGGGAAGCTTGATGGGCTGTTCAAAGCCTACTACTCAAACGGCCGATTGAAAATAAAATCAGTTCACAAGGACGGAAGAAAAGAGGGAACGGTTAAAGCGTATTACGAAAACGGGCAGTTGGAATCGGAAGGAGTTTTTAAGAACGGAAAGCTTGATAAGTCGTTCAAGACCTATTACGGGAACGGGCAGTTAAAAAAAGTAACAGCATACAAAGATGGAAAACAGCACGGACCGTCCAAGGAATACTATGAGAACGGGCAATTAAGCATGGAAGAGTTCTTTGAGCACGGAGAGCCTAGGAAAAACGGGGTGGTGAGAAAAAAATATTATGAGAACGGGCAATTAAGCGGTACGACCATATACAAAGATGGAAAACTTGACGGGACAATGAGGGGGTATTACGAGAACGGGCAGTTAAAAATCGAGGAAGTTTGGAGCAACGGAAATCTTGTGAGACTGAGGCAGTATGACGAAAACGGAAACTTGAAGTTGTGAGGAAACAAGGAGTGGAAAATCCGCCCCCCCCAAACTTTCCTGAACAGACAAAAACTTATGAAACTTTCCGCGTAAGGCCTCTCAAAAAATTAACTTTGAAGTGACGCAACCAAGAGAGTAGGATTATAAATAACAACAATCAACCCGCACATCGCGCGAGGGAGGGGATTGTGCATTTCTCAAAACGGCAATTTTTAATGGTTTCTTTGATTGCGTACGGCATGGTCGTATTAACCGGCTGTCAGACAATCCGGGATAGTAATACCAAATCCCAAGAGGAGATGCTTGCGGCTGCGGGTTTTCAAATGAAACAAGCCCAGACTCCGGAACAACTGGCGAATGTCCGGAGCATGTCGCAGCGTAAGCTGATCCCGCATACCAAGGACGGCCAAGTCATGTATGTTTATGCGGATGCCAGCGTTTGCCGGTGTGTTTATGTGGGCTCCGAGAAAAACTATCAGGAATATCAAAAGATGGTTTATCAAACAGATCTCGCCACCCAACAGGAATTGACGGCGGAAGCAAACAGAGAAGCCATGATCGATTGGAGAGTCTGGGGACCCTGGGGGCCTTGGGGCTGTTAAACAGGTAAAAAAGTAACAAAAAAGATGTCCTCAAGTTTAAGCAGTTTGATTTTGAAGTAGTGCAACGACAAAGAAATAGAGGAGGTGGCCTATGGCAACCCTTATGGGAATCGTATTGATAATCCTTGGTGTCTGTATCCTGGCCGCGCCTATCGTCGCCGGTACCGTCACCGTCATGATCGTCGGCAGCCTTATGGCCATCGCAGGTCTTGTCGAGTGTGTTCACGCGTTCCGAACGACGGCACTGTTCTCGCGCGTCATTTGGCTCCTGGTGGGACTTGCCACCTTGCTCTGCGGCGTGCTTGTGATGGCCCATCCGATCCTCGGTCTCAGTTTTTTGACGATCCTTCTTCTCATTTATTTCTTTACCGACGGCCTCGTGAAGATCACTGCCGCGTTTTATTTTGCCGCTTACCGCGGCTGGTTTATCATTAACGGTTTTCTATCGTTCTTGCTGGCGTATCTCATCGGGTCGAATTGGCCGTTCTCAGGCGGATGGGCCATCGGTGTCCTGGTAGGTATCAACTTCATTTTCACAGGGATCATGGCGCTTGCGGTGGGGGAAGAGCGTTTGTAACATAACGTGCGGTTTCTCATCGAGCTAAGATTTACGGTTTTCAACTTTAAGTGGATAAAATCAAGAAAATAAGGTTCGCACGGTTATACTGACTTCATCAGGAAATACCGATTCAGTATTCTTATTTGTCAGAAAAAATGCCAAGGAAAAACATGGCCCAAGTTTCGGAAAAAGAAATTTGCATGCTCAAAGCGGCTAAGTTCAGCCTCCTCTGTAATGTTTTCCTTTTTATCCTGAAAGGTTCTGCGATCTTTCTGGTGAATTCGCTGGCTATTGCCGCGGACCTCGGGATCACGGTCGTCGGGTTGACCGTGTCCGTAATCCTCTATTACTCCATCAAATTGTCCAACCGCCCGGCCGACTATCTTTGCAACTACGGCTACACCAAGATCGAGCATGTCTGCGAGGCCATGGAAGGGATCGTCCTGATCGGGATTGCCTTGGCGATGTCCTTCCAGGCATTCATGAACCTTTTCCGTCCGGAAGTCGTCCCCAACCCGTGGATCGGTTTTGGCTGCAGCGTTATCAGTGCGACCCTTAATTTTGTCGGGGCCCAGTATATTTTCAAAATGGCGAAGAAAAGTTCCTCTCCCGCGATCCAGGCTGAGGGTGTGCATTATCAACTCGAAGGTTTTATTTCCGGAACGATCGCGCTGGCTTTCACGGTTTCCATTAGCATGAAACACCTGGGGTTTGAAGCTTTTGAGTCGTACGTCGACCCTCTTGCCACGCTACTTGTAAGTATCATGATCACTATACCTTCGGTCAAACTGGCCCGGCATGCTTTTTTCAATCTTCTGGACGCATCGATCGAGGAAGGCGGCAAGCTGGAGCTCATGAAGCTTTTAGGACAGTACATGCACCGTTGTTGCGAGTTCAAAGACATCAAGACACGCATCTCGGGCCGGAAGAAATTCATCGAGATCAAGGTCATCCTTCCCCATAATATTTCGCTCAAGCAAGGGCATAAGGTCGTGCATTCCCTCCAGCAGGGCATTTCTTCTCAAATTGCCGAAAGCGAAGTCATGATACAAACAGAGCCTTGTGACGGGAATTGTGCATTTTCCCAAAAGAACCAGCGCTGCCCTTATCTACCCGAGAACGAATAAGATCCCTGCAACCGGGGCGGAGTAGTTTTGTGAGATTCGCAAATAAAAATTTGACGGATGCTTGAAACAATACTCATAATCTTTAAAATTTTTTCAACAAAAGCCAAGGCCGCCTCAATCGCCATTGTAGATACAGCGAAGGATGGATGATAACACGAAAACACGTTCGTTCCATGAAGGGGGAGGCTGTTATATTTCCATCAGCTTTGTGGCTGCCGGATGTCCCAGTCCGTGAATGTTGTGGCAGGCTCGATAATCGGCCGGTACCCCTTAGGGACCGGAAATGGGAACGTGAGGACTTCGTAGACCCCCACGAATTCCCGGGCAACAAACATTGCGATTCCCTTGAGTAGTCCTCCGAATATCGAGATAGAAGCGGCGTGATCTTTTGATAACAACATGGGTTGTGCGTAAAGCTCTCCGGGGGAGATCGCGATGTTGGCTATACCGCGTCCGAATTTTGTAAAAGCGGTTTCATCGGAGGCAGAAGCAGTAGAGACCAAGTGCATCAAGAAGAATGCGGCCATCCCTAAAGCCAAAAGATATTTTTTCATATCAAATTCCTTTTCTTTTGATATTCCCGGAAAACGCAAGTTTTGTATTTTGGGCCAACCATCTCCGGACATTGTATCGGCAGATAGGCTTAAAATCAAACAAGGCAATTTGAGGAATGGTTTTTTAATAGGTGTCCTCACAGCGTGATATGACCTTTGCACCCATGCCGTCGCTTTTAAAGCAAGTTTTCTTTAGACGATTATTTTTTTTACGATATAATTCTCCAAAATAGCGGAAAATAAACATCCCCCGTCGGCGGCGATCCCGGCAATCTCTCTCTGCAAAAGCGGGATTGCGTCGCACTGAACGACCCATAAAGCTTATAGGGAATTCAGTGCGACACTTGTTTTCAATGGAAGTTTTAATGAAGAACCAGTGTCGCCTGTAGCTCATAATGACATTACAACAAGAGGGGTTAGAGATGCTTGTGAAATTGCTTCACGGTACTGTTCCTCTTCCCAAAATCGTAATGTTAAAAATGAATCCTGTTTGGAAACAAGCGGGAATTTCCGGCAAATGAATTTTTATAACGGGATCAGTTTTTTGGGTTTGTGGGCATTGATCGGCGTGGCGTGGCTCTTTTCCGAGGACCGGAGAAATTTCAACTGGCGGGTGGTGACCTTCGGGGTCCTGCTCCAGATACTTATTGCGCTTTTCATTTTCACGGTACCGGCCGGTGCTAGGGTGTTTTTGGCGGTCAACGATGCGGTGATCCATGTGATGGATTCGGCCTCTGCAGGCGCGCGGTTCATGTTCGGGAGACTCGCGATTTCTCCGGGGCAAAGCTCCGGGGCAGGCGAAACGTCGCTGGGGTTTATCCTCGCGTTCCAGGCTTTTCCCACCATCATCTTTTTTTCGAGTCTGATGTCGGTCCTTTATTTTTTCCGGATCCTTCCCTGGATCGTACGGGCCTTCGCGTATGTTTTTACGAAGCTCATGAAAGTCTCGGGCGCGGAATCGCTTGTCACTGCTTCCAATATTTTTGTCGGCGTGGAATCCGCGCTTACGATCAAGCCCTATCTGAACACCATGACGCGCTCGGAACTTTGTGTTGTGCTGACCGCGGGGATGGCCACAGTGGCGTCCAATATTCTGGCGCTTTACATTTTCAGTCTTAAAACCTATTTCCCGGCCATTGCCGGTCATTTGATCTCCGCCTCGCTCCTTTCGGCGCCCGCGGCCCTGATCATGGCCAAGGTCATGGTGCCGGAATCGGGAGTCCCGGAGACTTTGGGTGTTCACATCAAGCCGCAAGCCTCCGAGGACAAAAGTGTTTTTGAAGCGATCATCAATGGCGCCAATGCGGGGCTTAAGATGATCGCCGGCATTTCGGCACTTCTGATCGCGGTGCTGGGACTTCTGGCGCTTTGCGATATGGGCCTCGTTTTTCTTGGGGAACAGATCCATGCCTTGTCGGGCGAGGCAATGAATTTATCCCTCAAAAATATCTGCGGTTATGTGTTCTATCCTTTCACGCTGATCATGGGAGTCCCGCCTCAAGATGCTTGGACCGTGGCCCGCATCGTAGGTGAACGGCTGATCGTGACGGAGGTGGTGTCCTATCAGGACCTTGCGGCGGCGCTTGCCAGGGGCGAGCTTCATGATCCGCGCTCCGTGGTGATCGCGACTTATGCCCTTTGCGGATTCGCACATCTGGCATCCATGGCGATCTTTGTCGGAGGTGCTGCGGCCCTGGCGCCCACCCGTACGCAGGATCTCACCCGGGTTGCTTTCAAAGCTTTGATCGCGGCAACACTTGCGTGTATGATGACCGCATGCGTGGCCGGGACTTTTTTTACAGGACAGTCTGTGCTTTTCTGGAAGTAAAAGTGTATGTGGTGAGTTTTCACAACAAAGAGAAATAATACAATGGAGGAGGAAAAATGTTCGATCTTAGCAAGCTTGGTGATATGGCGAAGATAGCCGGTGAGGCTAAAAATATGCAGGAAAAGCAGGAAAAGATGTCGAGGGAACAACTGGATATACTTCAAAAAATATCCTCTCAGATGGATACGGTTATTTCTCTTCTAAGAGATTGTAAAAAATAAGAGGCAAACTCTCGTTCTTGCCAAGGGACTTTAAACATTATTAAATGGAATGCAAACCGGCCCCGGAGTTTACGGATGAGGATAGAAGCGATTTTTATGCTAGGGTTGGTTTTCATCTCCCCTGTCATCATGTCGTTTAACCTCTGTCAAGCCTCCGATTCCTTTACCGTCACCGGCGTGATTGACGGCGAAACCCTTCGACTCTTCGATGGCGAAAAAGTCCGTCTGATCGGGATCGATGTCCCTTCATCTTCCCAAAACGTCAAACTTCACGAGGATATCAAGAACACGGGAAAAGACGCTCTGACGCTCATGACGGTTGGGAAAAACGCAGGACAGTTCCTTCGCGAATTGATCGGGAATGAAACGGTCGTACTGGAGTATGATGCTGTGGAAAAAGAAAAGTCCGGCCGGCGATGGGTGTATGTTTATTTTTACCTGGATCCCCGTCTCAATATGAAAATACCCGAAGAATGGTATGTGGAACTCAGTCCGGGGACTGGGGAAAGACAACTTCGGGTGTTTCTGAATGCCACGATGATAAGGGCGGGCTATGCTCAAATGAGAATCATTCCGCCTAACGTGAAATATCAGGAATTGTTTTCAAAACTGCAAAAAGAAGCAAAAGAGCAAAAGCGGGGATTGTGGGGACCCTCGGCGTCGAGTGCCGATCCGGCAATGAAAGGCAAGACCAGTAAACCCCGTCAGATCTCTGAGGTAAAGCGTCAGTAGAGGTTTTCGGGAAGATAGAAAGTTTTCGATTTTTCGTAGCGTTTCTAAAACAAAAAATCAGGAGAGCTAACAGGGTGAAGGTCGAACAGAACAAGTCTCTCAAATCTTTTAACACGTTTGGTATCGATGCCCGGGCGAAATACTTCACGGAAATCCATTTGATCGAGGAATTTAAGGAACTTGCCGGCGACAAACGGTTTTCCGGAGAAAAGAAGCTCGTCCTTGGCGGTGGAAGCAACGTTCTTTTAACGGGGGATTTTGACGGGTGGGTCGTGAAGAATGCGATTTCAGGCATTGCGGTAGTGAGCGAAACAGAAACTGAAGCGATCGTGAAGGCCGGGGCCGGGGAAGTTTGGCACGATTTGGTCATGGGGTGTGTCGAAAAGAATTACGGGGGACTTGAGAATCTCTCGTTAATTCCGGGTCTTGCGGGCGCTGCGCCTATTCAGAACATCGGGGCTTACGGCGCTGAGCTTGAAGACGCGTTTCATGAACTCGAAGCGATCGAGATCCGTTCGGGTGTTCCGGTGAAGTTCAGCGCTGGTGATTGCGCTTTTGGATACCGGGACAGCGTTTTCAAACATAAATTCCATGGGCAATTTCTCATCAGCTCGGTTTCGTTCAAGCTCGCGAAACTTTCAGCCCCCAAGGTTCATTATCGCTTCCGGACCGAATACGGGGCCGTTCGCACGACCCTGGATGAAATGAAAGTCCAAAATCTCTCTCTTAAGGTGGTGAGTGATGCGATTTGCCGGATACGGCGCGCCAAACTTCCGGACCCGAAGGAACTTGGAAATGCCGGAAGTTTTTTCAAGAATCCTTCTCTTTCTCAGGAGCAGTTCAAAACGCTTGTCTCCCAATATCCCGGGATGCCGCACTACCCGCAACAAGACGGTATGGTAAAAGTCCCGGCAGGCTGGCTTGTTGAACAATGCGGATGGAAAGGGAAAACGGTCGGGCATGCGGGCTCGCATAAAACTCAGGCACTCGTGCTTGTTAATTACGGCGGCGCGACCGGCCGGGAAATCCTGGAGCTTTCAGAAGCTGTTTTCCGGTCTGTGAAAGAAAAGTTCGGGATCGAGTTATCTCCCGAAGTGAATATTGTTTAACGTTTGCTCTTGTGAGAGCCATAGTTTTTTATCTTTTGAGACTTAGAATGCTCCTATGAAATCAAAGATCATTCTAGTAACAGGCGGGACCGGCTATGTCGGCGGACGGTTGGTCCCGCTTCTGCTGGAGCGGGGGTATCGTGTCCGCGCCGTGGCCCGCTCCCTGGAAAAATTGAAAAGCCGTCCCTGGACCCGGCTTCCTCATGTGGATCTCGTGGCTGTTGATCTTCTGGACCTTGATTCTCTCAGGAAAGCCGTGGCGGGCTGCGGGGTCGCTTATTATCTCGTCCATTCCATGTTGTCCCGTCCAAAAAATTTTGAGAGCGCAGATCGGAAAGCCGCAGCGAACATGGTACAGGCTGCGGAGGAAGCAGGTCTTGAGCGCATCATTTATCTTGGCGGGCTCGGTGACGCGGGGTCAGACCTTAGCCATCATCTGAGATCACGCGCGGAAGTGGCAAGAGTTCTCAAGGCGGGGAAGGTCCCGGTGACGGTATTGCGCGCGGCCATGATCATTGGTTCCGGGAGCACGTCGTTTGAGATCGTTCGTTACCTGGTGGACCGTTTACCCGTGATGGTGATCCCGAAGTGGCTCGAGACCCCGAGCCAGCCCATCGCGATCCGCAATGTCCTGAATTATCTGACAGGTTGCCTTGAATGTCCCGCGACGACCGATCAGACCTACGATGTCGGCGGGCCGGACGTGGTCGATTACCGGAAGCTGATGGAGATTTACGCCGAAGAAGCCGGACTCCCCAAGCGCCGGTTCATCGCAATCCCGTTTCTCACGACCCGTCTGAGTTCTTATTGGATCCATTTTGTGACGCCGGTCCCTGCCTCGATGGCGCGCGCATTGGCCGAAGGACTTCGTAATCCTGTTATTTGCCGGGATCTGCGGATCCGGGAGATCCTGCCGCAGGAACTTTTGGATTGCCGCACGGCCATGCGGCTCGCGCTTCAGAGAATTGAAGAGGATAGGGTGAAGACCCACTGGAGCGATGCGGGCGAGATCCCCCCCGTGGAAATGCTTTATCCGGGAGATCCTCAATGGGCGGGCGGGACGATCTTTGAAGATAAACGGAGCGTAAAGGTTCATGCCCCTTCAAAAAAAGTCTGGTATGTCATCAAAACAATCGGGGGGACGACCGGCTGGTATCATGCTGACCGGCTCTGGAAGTTCCGGGGTTTTTTGGACCGGTTGGTGGGGGGTGTCGGATTAAGGCGTGGGCGGAGAAGTGTCCGGGAAATCCGTTCCGGGGACGCGCTGGATTTTTGGCGCGTGGGCCATGTCACGGAGGGAAGCCATTTGTTTCTGATTGCAGAAATGAAATTGCCGGGCCGCGCAACCTTGGAATTTCAAATCGAAAGGAATTCTGAGGATCCCGGATCTTGCATGCTTTATCAGATCGCACGATTTATTCCCAAAGGGCTTTTCGGGATCCTATACTGGTATTGTGTTCTGCCGTTTCACGCTTACATTTTTGGAGGAATGCTTCAGGGGATCGCTCGCGCTGCGGAGGCGAAAAAAAGGCCGGAAAATGCCGATGCTGAATGATGACGAAGGACCCCACGATTGGGAAATCCAGGACGAGGAACCTCCCGAACAGCTTAAAAAGAAATGGGAACAGGAAGAAGCCGAGGACCCCCGAACGGTCGTTTGTCCGTCCTGCAAAAAAGAAACACCAGCGGAAAACCTGACTTGTATTTTTTGCGGTGGCACAATTCTTCAAGAAAATTGTCCGATTAGTTATTTTTTAACGTGGATCAAACATTTATTCAAAAAGGACTGACATGAAAAAATGTCCATTTTGTGCTGAAGAAATCCGGGATGAAGCCATTAAATGCAGGTATTGCAACGAATTTCTTACTGCGCGTCCCGAAGCGCCAAAGACCCCCTGGTACGCCAAAAGCCCGAGCCTGGTGATCAGCTTTCTGACTGTGGGACCGTTCGCTTTGCCGCTGGTGTGGTTCAACCCGGCGTACAGCCGCCGCAAAAAGATCATCATAACGGTGATCGTGCTGGCCGTGACCTGCGCTCTTGTCGCGGTGCTCCTCAACGCTGTCAGCACCATTTTCGGCTATTACAAACAGCTGGGTATTCTTTAAGGGCTTTGTTTTATAGTGGTCCTGTTTTTTCAAGGTTCAAATCAACAAAAGGAGATTCTATGAAGCGTTTTTTTGGAGCTGTACTCGCGGTCGCGGCTGTGATCGCGGCAATCGATATGGTCCTTCACAACGTGGTTCTACTGGATGCCTACAAACAGACTATGGCGCTTTGGAGGTCCGAAGCTGAAATGAAGGATCTTTTTTGGTTGATATGGGCGGGGTATCCGGTATTCGCTTTGTTTTTTGTCTGGATATTCGCCAAGGGCTATGAAAAAGGAAAACCGGGACTCGGGCAGGGAATGCGCTTCGGGATCCTGGTCGGGCTTTTGGTATTTGCGGCTTCAAATATGATGTGTTACGCCGTTATGCCACTTCCCACCGTGATCCCCGCGGCGTGGTTTCTGGGAGGTATGGTGGAATGTATTGTCGGCGGTGTCGTGGCCGGGATGATTTACAAGCCGTAAAATGTGTACGGGGTACGGCGTTCTCTGTCTGACATTTCGAATATCTTTCGCCGTAATCCGTACGTCTTGCTCTGTACATTGTTAAGGAACTTTTCTTTCGGGGGTGTTGTCTAAGTGGACAAGGCTTAAGGAATAAACTATGCAAGAGATCGAGCGGGAACTGATCACGAGGGCAGGGCAAGGGGACATGGGGGCCTTCCGGGAAATCTATCAAAAGGTTTCCGGATATGTCTACACGCTGGCTTATCGCGTCGTGAACACAAAACATGATGCCGAAGAGGTAACGCAAGATGTGTTTCTCAAGCTTCATCAAAGTCTCGGCTCTTTCAAGTTTGAGGCGTCGTTCAAAACCTGGCTTTACCGGATCGCCGTGAATACCGCTCTTAATCATGCGAAAAAAAGAAGCCGCGTGACAACGCGCGAAGTCGAAGAAGTCTTTGAAAATTCCACATTCGTGACGCAAACCGATGCCGGAAGATGCCTGGAAGCCGTGGAAACAGAAAATCAGCTTAAAATTCTGCTCGACCAGCTTAATCCGGACCAGAGGGCCTGCATTGTGCTCCGGGAGATCGAGGGTTTGGATTATCAGGGGATTGCGACGAGTCTTGGCATTAACATCAATACGGTCCGCTCAAGGCTCAAGAGAGCCCGTGAGACCTTGATGTCCCTTGGACAAGCCCAATTCTCGATCGAAAAAATAAAAGGTTAATTGGGTTAGTCCAAGTCGCCATTAATAAAATAAAAATCAAGACTTGGGCAAAAGGAGGTGGCGAGCCATGGAATGTAAAAAAGTTCAGGATCGACTCATAGCCGAATATGGGGACAAAGAACTCGGTTTGGAAGAGAATGCCGAAGTCGAACGGCATTTAACCGCGTGCCCGGATTGCCGGGGATTTTTTGAAGCCGTCCAAAGGAGTGCCGTGATCCCTTTCAAAGAGGCTGGAGAAATGCAGCCGGACAGCGTCGTTTGGCAGAGGATCCAGGAAAAAATTGAGGCGAAACAATCGCGTTCTGTCGGCGGGTTTTGGAAGCTTGTGGATATTTTCGTTTCCCGTTTCCCGTTTCCCGTTCCCCTGGTGCGTGTCGCGTTTGTGACAGCCTTGATCCTGGTGGTCGTGGTGCTTGCGAAATGGCCGTCCAGTTATGCGGACCCTGTTTACAATTACATGTCCGAGCAGATGACCTTCATGGGAGAACTTGGGGCCGGAAATACGAATCTCCTGAATGGTGATCTGAAGAATTATGATTTCGTTCTCAAGGCTTCGGACAAATAAAGGAACTTTTTCGGGGAAGCTGCTGTCTCATAAGCAGGAAAGAGAGGGATTCAATATGGAAAACAGATTAGCAAAGATGATGACAATGTTGGTCGTAGCGGGTTTGATGGCGATGGGACCTGTGGCGTATGCCGGGTCTCAGGAGGAAGGTCCCGAGGCCGATCCGGGAATGCATGAGCCGGGCCCGGGAGATGAAGGCCCGGGAGGAGGTCCCGGACATCACCGCGGTCCAGGGCCCAAGGAGTTTTTTAAGGAGCTTGGCCTGACCCAGGAACAACAGGAGAAGCTCGAAGCAGGCCGGAAAGCGCAGTGGGCCAAAAGTAGCGAGATCCGGGAAAAACTCAAAGCCAGGATGAAGGCTTTGCATGAAGAGATCGGAAAACCTGGCATGGACCGGACACAACTGAACGATCTTGTGGCCGAGATCAACACGTTGAAAGGCAACCTTTTTTCCCAGCATATCGAGGGTATTCTCGAGATGAAAAAGACCCTGACACCGGAACAGTTCGCGAAGATGGAAGCTCACTTCAAAGAGCACGGTCCCGGGAAGCGCGGCGGCGGGAAAAAACATTCTCGTGGGCCGGAGGGAGATCAACGCAAGCCAGAGAAGGATTGAGCTTCAGCCCAGTATTTTAGTAAGGCCGGATCTTCTGTCAAAAGAAGGTCCGGCTTTTCTTTTGTAACGTCTACTTCTCATACCGCCTATTTTTTGCTATCATACCCGCCTATCATGATTATTATTTATTATAAGGAAGCGGAAATCATGATTGTCCTGACTTCCTTATTAATGAAATGAACGAAAGTCAGGGCCCATGGAAACATTATCCCTAAGACAGAACGACATCCTTCGGGGTGTCATCGAGACACACATTGAAACCACCCAACCAGTGAGCTCCCGCTCGATCGCTGAGAAATGCGCCATTTCTTTTTCTCCGGCGACCATCCGTCATGAAATGGGCGCTCTGGAGGAGATGGGCTATTTGACGCATCCACATACTTCGTCCGGCCGTTTGCCGACGGACCATGGCTATCGCTATTATCTGGACCATACTTTCTTTGAAGATCATTCCGATGAGTCTGTGAACCGTTTGGAGGAGGAGCTTGTTCCTACGACTGGGGATGACAGGCTCGAGGAATTTCTTGACCACGTTTCACTTTTGCTCTCCTCGCTCTCCCAGGAAGTCGGATTGACTTTGATGCCTTTCGCGGAAGCTCCGGCGTCTGAAAGGCCCGGCCGTCTCAAACTTTCTTTACAGGGTTTGTCCTATATGCTTGAAAAACCGGAGTTCCAGGACGTTCGCAAGATCAGGAATCTGCTGGGTGTTTTTGAGGAAAAAGTGGTACTGATGCGGTGGGTCCTGACGCACGCGGATCCGGAGCATGTGTCTGTCTCCGTGGGCCGTGAGCATTCGCATGAAGCTTTGGAAGATTGTTCTATCGTGACGGCCCGTTATACCGCAGGGAAAAACCGTCGGGGTGTTATCGCAATTCTGGGGCCCAAACGCATGGCGTACCGCCAGATCATTCCTTTGGTCTCCCGTATGGCTGTGATCGTGGGTGATATTCTTGAACATAGGGAGTCTGAAACATAATGAGTCCTCATTCCAAAAAAAATCATTCTCATGAAAAAAATTCCCAAGGTCCTGATACAGAGAAGTGTGATCCCGTAGACCTGAAGGCTCTTGCTCCGAACGGTAAGGTTGAAGTTTCGGCCCAGGAATATGAAGACCTCAAGAAAAAAGTGGAGGAACTCGAGGGATTGCGCCATAAATTTCTGCTCGCGGCGGCGGATTATGAGAACGCGAAGAAACGGAATGCCCGGGAAAAAGAAGACTTCATTAAGTTCAGCCAGGAAAGGATCTTGAAAGATCTCCTTCCGGTTCTGGATAATTTTGAGCGCGCGGTGGGTCACGCGAACACGGCTTCTGCGAAGGCTTCCAGTTATGAGGATGTGCGTCAGAATTTGAAGACGGTCATTTCCGGCGTGGAAAGGGTGCAGAAGCAGTTGAACGATATTCTTAAAATACACGGACTCAAGCGGATCGAGACGACAGGTCAGGTATTCAATCCGCATTTCCACGAAGTTGTCGCGCACGTGCCCGAAGAAGGCAAGGAAGACCAGATCGTGGACGAACTGGAGCCCGGCTACATGCTGCATGACCGTCTTCTCAGGGCCGCCAAGGTCCGTGTCCGCGTGTCACCCCAGCAGAAGACGTCCGCTTCCGACGAGAAACAGGACGAGATCACTTAAAGCGAAAAGGCGTAAGGCGTACGGGGTAAAAGCTTTTACGCCTTACTCCGTACTCCTTGCACCATACTTTCAGGAACCTATGACAAAACGCGATTATTATGAAGTACTGAGTGTGACCCGGACTGCGGATGGGGAAACCATCAAGAAAAGCTATCGTAAGCTCGCACTCCAATATCATCCTGACCGCAATCCGGGTGATAAGGCCTCCGAAGAAAAATTCAAGGAAGCCGCCGAGGCCTACGCCGTATTAAGTGACCCGGACAAGCGGGCCCGTTACGACCAGTTCGGACACAGTATGGGCGGCGCGGGATTTTCCGGTTTTGAGGGATTTCAGGATGCGTTCGGCGGGTTCAGTGATATTTTCGGCGATCTTTTCGAAGATTTTTTTGGCGGTGGCGGAGGCAGCAGGCGGCGCGGCCGCGGGCAGAGAGGGTCCGATCTGGAATATACGGTCAAGCTCGAACTCGCCGAGGTGCTTACCGGCAAGACCTTCGACCTTGAGATCCCGCGCAAGGAAACTTGCGGCGAATGCCAGGGAACGGGCGCGGAAAAAGGTTCTAAAAAGAAAGTCTGCGCAGATTGCGGAGGCCGCGGAGAAGTCCGCGTTTCCCAGGGTTTTTTCACGCTTCGCAGGACCTGCCCTCGTTGTCATGGTGAGGGAGAATCGATCGATCGGCCGTGCCCGGCCTGCCGCGGGGAGGGCCGCGTACAGAAAACGCGCAAGCTACAGGTCAAGATTCCTGCCGGGATTGAAGATGGCTCACGGCTTCGCGTGACCGGCGAAGGCGAGGCCGGACAAGGCGGTGCGTCCCGCGGCGATCTTTATATCCAAGTGCTCGTGAAAAAGAACAAGACTTTCGAACGCCAGGGCCATGACATCTATTGCGAAGTTTTGATCCCTTATACCGTTGCCGTGCTTGGCGGCGAGGTGGAGGTGCCGACGCTTACCGGAAAGACCCAGCTTGAGGTCGCAAGCGGTACGCCGGCCGGAAAGATCCTTAAGATCAAGGGAGAGGGCATTCCTGTTTTCGGGATGGAGGACCGGCGCGGGGACGAATATGTGAAGGTGGATATTGAAATCCCGACAAAATTAAGCAAGCCCGAACGCGAACTGCTTGAAAAGCTGGCAGTCGAGCGCAAGGACAGGGTGCAAACGAAAAAAAGGTTTTTTCAATGAACTATTTTGATTACCATTACCGGGTGCTTTATGCGGATACGGACCAGATGGGGATCACCTATTACGCAAACTATCTGAAATGGTTCGAGGCCGCGCGTACCGAATATTTCCGGGCGCTTGGCTTCCCGTATACAGAATGCGAAAAAAAGGGGATCTACCTCCCGGTCGCGGAAGCTCACGCTAATTATCTTGCGCCGTCGGCTTACGATGACGACATTACGGTGCGGACAAGCGTCGCGGAGATCGGCAACAGCATTTTGCGTTTCGAATATCAGGTAATGAACACAAAAACCCAGGTTGTTCTTGTGACAGGCTATACCGTGCACGTCTTTGTAAACAAGACCATGAGGCCCTGCCGTGTACCCGCGGAGATCAAGGAAGTTGTCAAAGAACACGCACTTCTCAAGAAGCGTTGCCGCTGTAAATGACGCGGAAGCATTGAGAGACGGGCACGAAACCTGAAGGTTGGAACCGCGGGACTCGCCTCTCGGGACTCGTTACTCGTAATTGTCAAAACGAGTCCCGATTCTTATCAATTAAAGCAAAGCTGAAATTGGGGCAATCCTGACTACCATCAATAAAAAAAACAAAAGTCACGATAGTCCCTCGTCCCGGATTTGATATACTATATATGCGTTGCTCCAGTTATTCCCTCCTGTAGGGCACATTTAAATGTGCCCTACGGAAGAGAGGATAGAGCGAATATCTCTCAGGAAACCGGAACAATGCATTATATCTCTGGTAGATTTTTTTGAAAGAAAAGGATCCGATGGTTGAAAAAATAAGAGTTGCAGTGCTCGGAGATGGCGGCTGGGGAACGGCGCTTGCGCTCGTGAACCTTCGTCGCGGCAATGAAGTGATGATATGGTCTGCGTTTGCGGATTACGCGAAGGTGCTTCAGGAAGAACGCGAGAATGTCAAATTTCTTCCGGGCGTAAAGTTGCCCAAGGAACTCAGGGTCACGTCCAACCTTAAAGAAGCGGTTGATTTCGGCGATGTACTTGTGCTGGCCATTCCCTCGCAATACCTCCGCAATGTTATTTTCAAGATCAGGGAATTTCCGTACCGGGGCAAGATCCTTGTCAGCACGGCCAAAGGGATCGAAAAGAAGACCTGCCTCCGGCCTTCGGAGATCATTCGCTCGGTCCTGGGCAAGAATCTTCCCATCGTCGTCCTGTCAGGGCCTTCGCATGCCGAAGAGGTGGCCCGCAAGATCCCGACCCTGACTGTAGCAGCTTCCGATGATTTGAAGAACGCCCAGTATGTCCAGGAGCATTTCCGCGATCCTCAATTCCGGATCTATGTCCAGAAGGATCTGGCGGGGGTTGAATTCGGCGGCGCACTCAAGAACGTAATCGCAATCGCGGCAGGGGTCTGTGACGGACTCAAGTTCGGTGACAATACCAAATCCGGCCTTATCACGCGCGGGCTTTACGAGATCGTCCGGCTCGGGGTGAGGCACGGCGCGAACCCGAACACTTTTTTCGGGCTTTCCGGGATCGGCGACCTTATTACGACCTGTTTTTCAAAACACGGACGGAATCTTCATGTAGGCCGTGAGCTCGGCAAGGGCCGGAAGATCAAGGACATCCTCGGGGAAATGGCCATGGTTGCCGAGGGCGTGGACACGGCATTAAGTGTGCACCAGCTTTGCGAGCGCGAAAACCTGCACCTGCCGATCA
>Ga0265297_10003641_pt1 | contig 27308 bp, 20 predicted proteins | sample Munlanlwell13791_FD_192502 | JGI IMG/M metagenome (GOLD analysis project Ga0265297, IMG submission 192502) | Leachate microbial communities from a municipal landfill in Southern Ontario, Canada - Leachate well 137-91 | ecosystem: Engineered > Solid waste > Landfill > Unclassified | place...
CTGAAGCCGTTGATCTTGGCGTCAAGGTTATCGACGTGATGCAGGATAACCGCCTCCAGGCACATGGGCCTCTTCGGAGAACCCCACTCCTGCTCGCCATGATGGCTGAGGATGATATGCGACACGAGATTCCTCAGGTCCTCGGGAAAATCAGGAATACCCGCCATCTCCCTCTCGACCATGTTCACGCCAAGGACTATGTGGCCTATGAGCCTGCCCTTATCCGTATAATAAAAACTGCTCTTATAGGACAGCTCTTCTATCTTACCTATATCATGCAAGGCTGAACCGCAGATCAAGAGATCGGCGTTCACTCCATCGTATTTTGAAATAACCAGCTTGGACAGCTCCACGCAGGACAATGTGTGCTCCAATAATCCACCCAGGTAGGGATGATGAAAATCGGTCGCGGCAGGGGCTTTTTTAAACCTCTCGGCGATGTCCTTGTTCAAAAAAATACTCTTTAACAACGCCTTCAGATGCGGATTCCTGACCTGACTTAGCTCCGATAAAAATGTCTCGAAAAGCTTATCCCTGTCCTTTTCTAAGGAAGGCACGTAAAGCGATATATCCGCCGATTCATCTTTGACCCTTTCCAGAAGGTCTATCTTGATCTGCGGGTATTTTTTGTAAAATTCAACCCTGCCTTTTACCCTGACAAAACTGTCCACATCGAACGAATCAAACAGGCTCTTGGTCGCGTCCCACTTGCGTCCATCCACCTTTCCTGTCCTGTCGATGAGCTCCAGGGAAATATAGGGATCCCCGTTTTTGGTGACATCAAAGGACTTCTGCCTTACCAGATATACGGACTCTATCGATTCTCCTTCTTTCAGTTCACTCACAAATCTGTGCGCCATGATTTTGATTATATATCCGTCCTATTCTATTTTCAACTAAAATCTTCGCCTTAAACTAAAAAAACCACTTTTTAAAATGGCTTAAATTACTATTTTACCGTCTGTTAAAATAAAAAAAGGCCGCGGAAAACGCTTACAGGCCTTGACTTTTTCTGTTTATGTGGTAAATTTTATAGTAGAGATAGAGCGCGCCTTCCAGTTAGTTTACCATTACGGGGTGAGTCATGCGTAACAGAGTACGCTCACCGGAAAAAATCCAAATTGCCATGCAAGGCAGTATTCTGCCAATAGAAAACTACCTCCCCGCTTTAAACAATATCGGTCTTGGGATTTCCATAATAGATACTCAGATGCGCGTACTTTGGTCCAATGAGACCCAGACCAGGATATTCGGATCAGACGAACAGCACCTTGGAAAACATTGCTATTGGTTGTACAGACGCCTCAGGAATACCTGCAAGTTCTGCCCCGCCAAAAAAAGCATAGAAACAGGAAAAACCCAGACCGAGGAAATGAAAATTCTGATAAACGGCTCCTATAAATACTTCCTGGTCACCGCGAGCCCCATAAAGAACGACCAGAGAAAAGTAATGTACGTCGTCAAGGCTGTCCAGGACATGACCCTGATAGGAAAAAGGGAAAACGAAGAAATAAATCTTATCAAAAGGCTGGGGCACACCAATCAAAAACTGAACTCCACGCTCCTGTCGTTGGAAAACAAATCCAGCCAGATGAACGACTTGAACAAAAAAATCACCCTCCTGAACGGTTTTCTGAAACGGAAGGTCCTACACAAGGCAAAAGACCTCCAAGCCCTCAACAAGGAATTGATGGTAATATACGAAACAGGAAAGACCATTACGTCAACACCCAACAAGAATGAGATATTCGACATAATAGTCCAGATAGCGTGCAAGGTTACGAACGGAAAAGCCTCTATGCTGCGGCTCTTTGACAAAAAAGAGGAAAAATTGAACTTACGCGCGGCTTACGGCTTTGAGAAAACCCTCTGCGAGAGATACGGCTCCATGAACGTAACCGATACTATATACGGCAGATTGGCGAAAAATGACTCGGCGTCCCTGTTGGAAAACATAGCCAATGACCCGCGCCTATCCAGGGAGCACCGCGCGACGTTCAGAAAAAAAGGGCTTAACACGGCGATAATAGTCCCCTTGTATTTCTACGATGAACTGCTAGGGACCCTCACCATATTCTACTCCAAGATCCACAATTCCATGAAAACAGAAAAGATAGCCCTGCAGGCATTGGCCGCTGAAGTAGCCATGATACTCAAGAATTCCCAGCTCCACGAAAATATAAACAAGAGCTATCTGGATACCATAAATACCCTCGTGATGACCCTGGAGGCCAGAGACAGCTATACTCAGGGCCACTCGGAAAGGGTCACGCACTATTCCATCTGCATAGCGAAAAAAATGGGACTATCGGAAAAACAGATAGAGATCATGCGATACGCGGCGAAACTCCACGATATAGGAAAAATAGCGGTGCCTGACATCATACTCAACAAGCCGGGTAAACTCTCGATAACCGAAAAGACCCAGGTACAGATGCACCCCCTGAAAGGGGCGGAGATACTCTCCAGCGTGAAATTCCTCGGGGCCGGCATGGACCTCATAAAATATCACCACGAGAGATACGACGGGAAAGGCTACCCTGAGGGACGGTTAAAGGAAAATATACCTATCATAGCCAGGATCGCGAGTGTCGCGGACGCGTTTGACGCCATGACATCAGACAGGCCTTACAGAAAAAAATTAAGCGTCACGGAAGCTATCGAGGAAATCAAAAAGGGTTGCGGGACCCAATTCGACCCCGTCATAGCGAAGGCGTTCCTGAATATAGTGGATAAAAACCTGCTTACCGAAGGGGCCTTTATCTCTTAGCCGCCGTAAAAATTTTTTATGACCTTCAGCACCGAGCCCGCGTCATCTACGACAGAAAACAGACTGAAATCTTTTTTTGATATCCTGCCTTTTAAAAACATGGATTTACTCATCCAGTCAATAAGGCCCTGCCAGTATTCCTTGCCGACGAGTATCACGGGAAACTTGCCTATCCTGCCTGTCTGTATGAGCGTTACCGCCTCGAAAAACTCATCCATGGTGCCGAAGCCGCCTGGAAAAACCACGAACGCCTTCGCGTACTTGAGGAACATGACCTTTCTGCAGAAAAAATACCTGAACTCCAGAAGCTTTGTTATATACCTGTTGGGCCTTTGCACCGTAGGCACCTGTATGTTAAGACCGACTGAAAGCTTGCCCACTTTCTTCGCGCCTCTATTGGCCGCCTCCATGATACCCGATCCGGCGCCGGTAATTATCGCGTAGCCGTTTTTCGCCAGCAGCACCGCCACGTCTTCCGCTATCCTGTAATACCTGTCCCCCGGCTTTGTCCTTGCCGAGCCAAAGACAGTGACCGCGGGGCCTACATGACACAGCTCCTCAAATCCTTCGACAAACTCCGCCATTATCCTGAATATCCTCCAGGGGTCCCCTGTGATAAAATCGCTTTTCCTGGACATCTTGGCTCCTTTCTATTCCACGGGCTTATTCATGTAGTCGCTGAATTCCACCTCTCCTGTCAGCTCTTTCTTGACCATGCGTATGCGGTCAGCGATATAAGGATGCGAACGGTAACTTGTGTACTGCCTTATGGGCTCTTCTTTGTTTACCTTCTGCAGGGTTTTCAGGAAACTTATCATGGCCATGGGATCATAACCCGCGGCCCTGACGTACTTGAGCGCTATCCTGTCGGCCAGCGCCTCATCCTCCCTCGAGTAAGACATTATAAGCTGACCGAACGCGGCGTCAATATTGCCCGCGTTATATTGGCCATTGCCCGCGACGATCATCAATACGCGCAATATGTCATACCCGACGCTTCCCTGCAGACGCTTTATGGAATGCCGCGCGGCCACATGAGCTATTTCATGCGCTATGACGCAGGCAAGCTCATCGTCGCTGGCTATCTTTTCCACCAACCCCTTAAAAACAAACACGTAACCCCCCGGGAGCGCGAAGGCGTTCACATCATCCTTGTCTATCACCCTGAACGTATAACTCACTTCTCTCCTGTCGCTGACCCTGGCTATCTTCTGCCCTATCTCGTTAACACGCTGAGTCATCAACGGATCAGGATCCAGCTTGATTTCCGGGTTTTTCTCTATGCTCCGGGCTATATTCCTGCCCATCCCCTCTTCTTTTTCAGAGGTTATCACCATCAAGTCTTCCTTGCCGGTGGCGGTATTATACTCCTGCGTCACGCACCCGCCCAGCAGCAACCCCAACCCTATTATATATATCGCATTTATATTCCTCATATATAATAAGTTTATGCTATAAAACCCCTGTCGTCAAATATAATCTGTTAAAGAAACAGGATTACTCGCTTAGACGGTTGGGATTGCCTTTTATGAGCACAATGTACATCTTTCCAGGCTGGGCAGGTCTGAGAAAAGCATTGTTTGTTCGAGCGGGCACGGTGTCCCGACACTGAAAGTGTCGGGACGAGCGAGAAGAAACACTGAGTGAGGCCGCCTCGCTGGGGCGGCCGAACGTCTTTTCGAAGGCCTGCCCAGCATGGAAAGATACCCTAAGTTGACAAAAGGAGTATTACTTGAGTGTCAACTAAGGTTATTTGAAAAAGATGAGTATGGAACCGAGGGCGAAGTACAGGGCGGCGGTCAGGATCTTGACCAGCCCCAGGCGTTTTTCCATGAATCCGGCGAAGGACTTGGAAGTAGCGCCGAAAAGGCCGAGGAGAAAAACTATTATCAGGGGCACTATGAAAGCCAGATTATAAACAATCAGATACGTCAGGGCGGACAGGCTCCTGTCAGGCATCTTCAATACATACGCTATGGTGGGCAGGTATACCTGGCCCGTGCACATGGACTCCAGTACGGAAACAATGAGCCCCGCGCTGAACGCGACCCAGATTATCCTTATCAACAGGACCTTTTCGTCCTTTTCTCCCGGCCTGAAATCATTCCCTATGACGGTATGTATCCTGTTTTTCACGGATTGAGGGAGCTTCAATATGATGCTTTTCAGATTCCCGGATTTCTTGAACTTAAAATAATCTATCAGGCTTAAAATCCCCAGAAGAAACGCCAGACAGGCTATCAGGATATTCATCGCGAGAGAGAGCGCGCTGAACGCGCCCAGGACCCTCAGAAACTTGAATATGCCAAGGCCTATCAATAAATACGCGATAAATACGGCCAGCGTGAAAGACGCGCCGGCAAACAGCACCTCTCGCCTTCTATAGCCGCAGAAAGAGAGAAAAGAAATAAAAAATACTATTGTCGTGAACGCGCAGGGATTCACGCCGTCCAAAAGCCCGGCCAGAGACACCGCGTACAGGCTGAACGACGAAAATCTCGACAAGATCAGGGATTCTCCCGGAGGATGATACCCCGCCACGTCCAATCTCGAGATCTCATTTTTTTTTACGTCGGGCGGCTCTGACAGCGCCTTTTCTATCACCTTATCCAAATCCGATTTTATCTTTTCCTTACCCATCAGCACATACCTCGAGACGATTATCTCGGGCACGTATCCACCCTCAACCCCGTATAGTTCCTCAAGCCGGATCATCTGCTCGTAATTTTTGGCAAGGCCTATGTCATAATGCTCAACGCTTATATTATCCGCGTATTTCTTCTCTATATCCGGAAGGATGTCCCTCTTGACCTCCATGCACGCCATGCATCCGGCGGTATAAAACACCAGCACTTTCAATGGCCTCGCGTCCGCGATCTCCTCGGCCTGCTGAGTCAGCGCCTGAACAATACCGCTATCGGATGTTTTTACAGGCCCGGCCTTGCCTTTATCAGGCATCATGGAAATAAGATTCTCAACGACCCCGTTCCCATCATACCGCGCGTCGAGAGATATTGACTGCCACCTGTAAGCGGAAACCCTCCCGCCGCCGGCTATCTCCAGGTCCAGCCTCCCCATCTTCCTCGAACGATAAGATGTAGGCATGATTATGCTATCGCCTACTTTCATGGGCTCCTGGGTATCCGCGTCCCAGTGACCGCTCAATATCACGCCTATCCCCCTGACGGAATCGGCCAATTCTATGGAATACGGGATGCCGATATGCCCCAGAACTATTATCAGGTCCGTCTTTCCCCGCAATTCATCCACGTACCTGCGGGCCGCGTCCTTATTGGGCCCTACATCCAATTCCCTGGAATTTATGACGTAACGCTCATTCAAAAGCCCTATTATGCCCACCCTCAACCCGTTTTTCATGGTCTTTATCACATATGGATTGAATTCGGGCTGATTTGTGCGCTTGCGCACTATGTTCGCGGAAACCAGGCTGAAGGGAAGGCCTTTCTCGACCCCCTTCAAAAAACCTTCTCCAAGGATAAGATCGCTCTCCCCGACATTCACGACGTCATAACCCATCAGGCCCATCGCCTTGAAAGATATGAACGCGCTATGACTTATCAGCTTTCTCGGGGTGTCGGCCTTTAACAATGGCAGGATATCGCCCACATCCAAAAGCAGCGCGTCGCCCGTTTCTTCTTTCAGGGATCGCAGGCACTCGGCCCTTCTCGCCAGCCCACCAAAATCATCCTTTGGGCAATGACAGTTCTCTATCTCGCCGCGCATGTCGCCCGTGAACAGGATGGTAAGCTTCTGTGTCTCGGCAAAAGAAGAACAGGCGAAAAGAACAAGGGATGCGGCTGTCAGTAAAACGCTTTTTTTTATCATAATAAAAATATTATATCATACAAAAGGCCCCGAAAAAACTCTTTTGAAGTTTAATACGGGGCCTCTCTCCCAAGGACGCCGGATAAGAATTACATTATTTCCATCAACGGGACCGGCTCCGCGTTCACCGTAGCCACGAAAGTCCCCGCCGAACTGTTCAACTCGGTGCCTGAATTATCCGTGACTGTCAACACTACCTTATATGTCCCCACTTTTTTATACGCGTGCTTTACTTTGATGCCGTCGGCCGTCTCCCCGTCCCCGAAATCCCATTTATAGGTAAGCATGTCTCCGTCAGCGTCGGATGACCTGGAACCGTCAAAATCCACTATCTCATTGACGCAGCACGCCATGTCCGGACCCACATCCGCCACTGGAGGCGTATTTATCTTCAAGTAATGCGAGGCCGTTGAGGAAGAACACTCCGAGGATTTCTGGTCGTCCACGACAAGCGTTACCTTATAAAGCCCGCCTTTTGAATAGACATGCTTCGCGTTGACCCCGCTTCCCGTGGTCCCGTCCCCGAAATCCCAGGTGTAGGCCAGCCTGTCCCCGTCCGAATCCGCGGAGGAGCCGCCGTCAAAATTCACGCCCTGCCCCACGCTTGATTTATCCTTGCTGGCTATCGCCGCCGCCGGAGGGGTATTCACGTTTACCAATATCTTATCGGAATTGGCGGAACAATCCGTCCCGGTGCCGTCATCAACCGCCAGTTTCACCTGATAAACCCCGCCCTTCGCGTACTTGTGAGCGACCTTTTTGCCAGAGGCCTTTTCCCCGTCCCCGAAATCCCAGGTGTAGGCCAGCGCGTCGCCGTCAGAATCCAAAGAACCGGACGCGTCGAAATTTATTTCCTCGGTCAAACATGTGTTTATATCGCTCCCCGCCTTCGCGATCGGGGCCCTGTTCACCGTTATCGCCTTTACCGCTGACGCCTTGTTGCAATTCGTATCCGTATTATCGGTAACTGTGAGCTTGGCGATGTATCTCCCGCCTTTCTTATACACGTGCGTTATTACCTTGCCTTCCCCTGTCTCCCCGTCCCCGAAATCCCAGGTGTAAGTCAGGGCGTCGCCGTCCAAATCCTTTGAGCCGGACGCGTCAAGGGTAACCGCTAAAGACTCGTTGGGATCTATGCGGCACAAAAACACCTCTTCTTTGCCGGCGTCCGCCACAGGAGCCGTGTTCACGGACACGTTCAATTTATCGACTCCGGTATCGCATATGCTTCCGGAATTATCCATGACCGTCAATGTTACCTGGTACCTCCCGCCTTTCGCGTATCTATGCTTGACCTTCACGCCTTCCGCGGTCTCGCCGTCCCCGAAATTCCACCGGTAAGTCAATTTATCCTCGGGGCTGTCTGTTGACTGGCTGCCGTCAAACACCAGCTCGTCATTAACGCAGCTGATCTCAGGCCCGCTCGCGACAGCGCACGGGGGCTGATTTACCTTTATCACCTGCTGTGTGGTGGCGCTGTTGCATTCCGCGTCCGAAGAATCGGTAACGGTAAGTTTCACCAGATATTTACCCGCGTCTTTATAGGTATGCATCGTCCTAACCTGATCGCTGGTGGTGCCATCCCCGAAATCCCAGAGATAGGACAATTCCTGGTCATCCGGATCATACGACTTCGCGGCGTCAAAAGTAAAGCTGTTGCATGAAAGCTTGGATTCCATCCAAGGCTCTTCTTTTACCGGAGCGGCCGGCTTCGGCCTTTCCACAAAAACCCTCTTCGGCCCCTTTTCCCCCTTGGTAAAATACACCGGCACCGCAAGGCCCTTATCCGTGGTGATATGCATCGCCATATTCGCGTTCTGCTGTCTATCCTTTGTTATCTCATAAACCCATTTCTTGCCTTTATTATCCGCCGACAAATCAATCTTGGTGTTCTCCCATATTCCGGTACCGGAACCGCTGACGTTAAAAGATTTGGTCGGGCTTATGAGCTCTATCCACCCGCCGTTGGAATCCAGGTCATAGTTATGCTCTATAACGCTCGCCGCGTCTGAGGGCATCAGGGGGTAAAGCGCCATCTTGGCCCCGCGGGTCTCTGACAACCTCAGGGCAAGCATGTAACTGAATGCCTCTGAATCATCCGGCGTTATATCCAAAGCAAAAAGGTTATTATCATCTCCTTCCAGGCCCTCCGCGACTATCTTGAAGTACCTGAAATCGCCTATCTTTTCTCCCTTGTCAGCGTCTATCGGAGTAAAGTGATAAGATGACTTGTCATACATGCTGTTCTCGCCGAACGTCTCGGTATCAAGCGCTACGCCCTGAGAAAAATCCTTTGCCTCTAACTGATTTATGTCCGCCAGGGAAGAATACGCCTTACTGCCCCCGTAAATTGAAAATTTGGTTTTCGTGTTCCATTTATCGCTCTTTTCGTCAATGGAACCGCCGACATCCGGATCATAAATCGATATCTCAATCTTTCCGGTGTATGAAGCAGGGACCTTTAAAAACACGATCTGCGGCTGCGTCTTTACGGCGCCGTAGGTCTTCTTGCCATCCTGGCCAAAGACATATAGGTATCTTATGTTGCTTTCTTCCGTGGGAACCCTGTAACAGAATCCTGACCTCACAATAAACAAAGAAGCAAAAAATATCGCGGAAATGATTAAAAAAGACCTTTTCAAATACATACATACCTCCTTTTTTAAAAATCTATTTATAAGTATTATAAATTATCTTACTATATATGTCAACAAATAAAATAAAAAAATAGGGGAAGGCTCAAAACCTTCCCCTATTCAGCGAAAACCCTGGTTTTTCTGTTTTATTACAATATTTCCACGGAAACCTCTGCCAGGCCTTGATTCAGATCGGCTATTCTCGCGAAAGCGGTCCTTGTCAGATCGATTACTCTGTTCAGCCGCCTGGCTGGCCCCCTGTCATTCACCCGAACCACCACATACCTGCCGTTTTTCACGTTCGTAACCTTTACCAGGGTATTAAAAGGCAGTTCCCATATGGCGCAGGTCATGCCCGTATCGTCAAAGATCTCCATGTTAGCGGTCGTCAACAATATCCCGGGGTCATCCTGCGAGTACCAGGAAGCGATACCTTTAATACTAATATTAGAGCTGTCGACCTCTTTTAAAGACAAAACCGCGGCTATAATGATTATCAGTATGACCGCGGCTCTTTTCATCTTGAGACCCCAAATAAAAAACCTATTCAGCGCGCGCAAGAATAGGTTTAATAGTTTCGGTAACCCAGCCGCCCTATCTCGCACCGAACGCGATGCGGGATTGTAGGCCTGTTGGCTTTGCGCCCCACTCTTTCAAGTGGTTTGCCTTTGTCGTTCGTATTTATTCAGTTGTCTCTATCAATAAGTATGCCACAGAAAATATAAAAAACAAGGCCCACGATAATCCTTCCGGCCGCCAGGCCTACGAAAAGATTATTTAATTTTTTAGAGTAATTCCGCGGCGAGACTCGCGAGCCCTGAGCGCTCGTTTTTGGTAAGGGTGACGTGGCCGAATATCTCCTGGCCCTTCATCTTTTCAGTGGCGTAACTCAACCCATTGGAAGAAGAATCAAGGTATGGGTTGTCTATCTGGTAAGGGTCCCCTGTCAATACCATCTTCGTATTGTTGCCGGCGCGGCTCACGACCGTCTTTATCTCGTGAGGGGTAAGATTCTGCGCCTCATCTATTATTATAAACTGATTCGGTATGCTCCTGCCTCTCATGTAAGTAAGCGCCTCCAGCTGCAGAAGATCACCCTCAACCAGGTCCTCAACGTGCTCTTTTCTCTTCCTTATGGTAAGTATATACTCGAGGTTATCGAATATCGGCTGCATCCAATTGACCAGCTTTTCTTCCTTTGTCCCGGGGAGATAGCCTATGTCCTTGCCCATGGGTATCACCGGCCTCGATACAAGCACCCTTTTATAGGAATGCTCATCCACTGTCTTCTTTAATCCCGCGGCCAGCGCCAGGAGCGTCTTGCCGGTGCCCGCCGCGCCCACGAGCGTCACTAGTTTTATATTGTCATCCATCAGGAGATCTATCGCCATGGCCTGTTCTTTGTTCCTCGGCTTTATGCCCCACACGTCTCCAAGGTCGGTACGGATCGGCGTCACTGATTTATCCTTGAATACAAACCTCCCAAGCGCCGTGTGCTTGTCATTTGACTTGTCTTTTAACAGCACGTACTGGTTCGGGAAAAGGCCGTTGTCTTTCACGACGAAAGACTTGCGCTCATAAAAATTATCTATCTGGCCGCGCTCCACAGGGATCTCCCTCCAGCCGCTGTAAAGCCTTTCTATATCCACCTTCTGTTTTTCAAAATCTACCGCCTTTACGCCCAGGGCATCCGCCTTTACCCTGGCGTTTATGTCCTTGGAAACAAATATGACCTGATTGCCTTTTTTCTGAAGGTCGTAAGCGACCATCAATATCCTGTTGTCCCTTTCCTTCTGAGAAACGTCCACCAGGCCTTTCTCATCTATGTGCATTACTATGCGCAGTACCCCGCCGCTATCCAGGGGCACGCCTTCCCCAAGTTTGCCGCGCTCGCGGAGGTCATCCAGCATCCTTATGGCGGCGCGGGCGTTACGGCCTTTTTCATCGCTGTCTTTCTTGAATATATCCAGTTCCTCTATGACATCTATGGGGAGCACGACTTCGTTATCCGCGAAGACATTCAGGGCCTCGGCATTATGAAGAATCACGTTTGTGTCCAGCACAAATATTTTTCGCATGGTTTATATTATACATTATTATTTTGGATTGTAAATAGATTTTATGCTGAAAGGCGAAATTTTTAGACAAAAAATCCCCCCGCCGTTAATGCGCGGCGGGGGGATTACAAAACTAAACCAAAGATGCGTTAGAAGGAAACAGCCACGTCAGCCATGACCGTTGAAGCCATGTTGTCGTTCGTGCTCTGGAATGCCGCGCCTGGTAAAAAGAAACCTGCTGTTACACCAAGCTTCACATCCTCTGTGTAGTCATACGCCAACGAAAGGTCTATCTCGTCTCCTAATTCTCTCTTGCCTTTTACCTCGTATCCGATCCCGTTATTCAGGTACCTGGCGTCCAATAATGACCCGGCGGTACTGGTGGAAGCGAACTTCTCGGCCAAGATGTAATGATAATAATCAACCGCGACTGTCATGTCCTGAACCGGGACAATGCTCGCGTTTACGTTGATTATATGGGAGTTTGAATCCACTCCATCGTTATCGCCGTCAAAAATCTTGTTGGCGATAAGCCCGTGTGACTGGCCTTCGAACATAGTGGACCATCCCTTGTATTCCGATGTGTTAACGCTAACGTCTACATTAGCGTCAGCTCCCGGTGTTTCCTGGCCTGAACGATAGCTGTATCTCGCTCCGACTTTCGGCGTCCAATCCATGTCAATCGCTAAAACGCCGCCAACATCACATGCCCACGCTTTTCTGTCAATCGTCCTGTTGTTTGCGAGGTCCGCGTAATCTCCGTTCTGATAAGCGATTTCCGCGTCAACCACGAGTTTCGCCATGGGTTCCATGCTGCCGCGTAATCCCCAGGTATAGACCTTGTCCTCTACCGGAACTACGCCATCAGCGTCTGATTTATCATACTTCGCGAACACATACGCTTCTATTTCGCTGTTCTTCTGATCGTCAAACTTATACGCCGCGTTAATACCCGTAAGATCTATATCATCGCGGGTACCTTCCGCCGCGCTCGTGCTCACCCACACATCTCCCGCGCTGATCTTCGCGTACACAAGGTCCACGACCAACGGAGAATAATCCAGGGTCGCCCTTATCGCGTCAAATGCCGCGTCCTGACTCAAATCCGCGGCCGCTATATCACCGGCGGCCTTCGCGACGTTCGTGTCCGCGACGCTTGACTGATTCGCGACATTAGAAGAAACGCTGTCGTTCGTGCCGTTAACGGCAACGACTAAACCATTACCGAACGCCAGTTCCTGCCTTCCAACCTTTAACGTCAAAGGAGCGTAAAACATCTCCTTTAAAGTCACGTAAGAAAGGTCAAGGTTGACATCGGTAGTCGAGGCTGTCTCGGCATCCCAGTCTCTCTCGTTCAATAACCTTACGCAGGTCGACACGTTATCGGTGAGATCGGCATCAACCTGGATCTTGGTGGTGGTCATGAACCACGTAGAATTATCTTTATAACTCGTGGCGACATGTCCGCTGCCGCTGTTGCCAGAGGCGAAATCATACTGCATCCTGTTGATCATCTTGGAATCAATGCTGCCGCTTACCTTCACGTTCTGTACTTCAGCGAACGCGGGTAAAGCAATGAGACCAACGACCAGCATGATGGTCAATAGCTTTAAGAATCTACTCATTTACTTTTCCTCCTTGGTTGGACTATTATATAACAAATATTTTAGGTTTATCCTAAAACTTATAACTGCCTTTATGATATATCGCTACCTTTCTGACAACTTCTGCTTTTGATTTTCTTCCCCCCTTTCTTCGCAACGATTAAAGTCGTCTATAGCGGTATATGCTTCTATTTTATTAATATGAAAGTATACCTTATATATAATATATTGTCAAGGGGCATCGCGCCCCCGCATGCTTATTTTTCGCCTTTCTCGGCTTTCATGGGCCTGGACTTAGGGGAAAGGGATATTATTATGACGCTTTTCCCTCCCCTCGGCTCAATGGTGACTATGCAGCTCTCATAGGAATTCTCGTAATTCATGACCCTCTTTTCATATTCCACTATATTTATCGCGTCCCAGTTATAAGCGGCCATCTGCTCCTTGTAAAACTCCACAACGATGTCAGCCCGCTTCCCACCGATATACTTTAAAAGCGCCACCCTGCTCTTGTCATTCTGGAAGGCGAAAGATTCCGCGTCCATGATCTTGAAACCCGCCGGTACGGGTATGTCGTCAAACTTCAGCAATTTCGCCACTGACAATGAGGCCTCTTCTTTTTCCGCGGCGCCCGAAGAATCGGTCTGGCCGGAAAACGTAGCGCACCCGGAAACCATCAACAGGATCATCGCGCTTATCAATATTCTCATATCCGCCTCCTTTTATGTTTTTTGGTGCGCCTAGCACGATTCGAACGTGCGGCCCCAAGTTTAGGAAACTTGTGCTCTATCCATCTGAGCTATAGGCGCTTAATATTGCACCATCGAATAAACAGGCAATCCTTTTAAATTTGAACGGCCTTTCAATCCGGATAACTCGATTATAAAAACTATCTCGGCGATATCCGATTTTAATTTCCCGACAAGGCCCGCCACGGCTGACATGGTCCCGCCTGTCGCCAATAAATCATCTATCAACAAGACATTGGAACCCGGCTTTACCGCGTCCCGATGAATCTCGAGGGAATCCTGACCGTACTCGAGAGAATACGACGCGCTGAACGTCTCACAGGGAAGTTTTCCTTTCTTGCGCACGGGCACGAAACCAATCCCCAATTTATAAGCGAGGGCCGCGCCAAAAATAAAACCCCTGGATTCCACGGCCAGGATGGCGTCTATTTTCTTGCCTTCATATCTCCCGGCGAGCGTGTCTATCACTTTCCCGAAAATTTTCCCGTTACCGAGCAGGGTGGTGATGTCCCGGAAAAGGATCCCTTTTTTCGGAAAATCAGGTATGTCACGGATATATCTTTTTAAGTCATTCATTTTACCCCCCACTTAAAGCCCTGCGCTAATACTCTCCCAGCCCGCCTGTCTGCTGTATGATAAACGCCCTCAATTTATCCAGGGCGGCGCTTTCTATCTGACGGACCCTCTCTCTTGTTATGCCGAACATCTTGGCCGTTTCTCCCAGGGTATGCGTGACGCCGTCGCTCAGGCCGAACCTGAGGTCCAATATCCTTTTCTCCCTGGGGTTCATGCGCTCGAGCAGCTGATCCACCCTCTCGCGCCGGAGCGAATCGGTCACGTTATCCGTCGGGGAAATGGCTGTCTCGTCCTCGACCAGGTCTATGAATTGGCCCGTGCCGTCGTCACCTATGGGCGCGTCCAAAGAAGAAATTTTCGTGGCTGTCTCGCTTATCTCCCGGATCTTTCTTACCGACATCCTCATCCTCTTCGCCACTTCCTTCATCTTTGGTTTTCTGCCGTGCCTCTGCGTCAGATGCTCCGTGATCCTCTTCCACCTGTTTATTATCTCCGTCATGTACACGGGGATCCTTATTGTCTTCCCCTGGTTAGCGATCGCCCTGGTGATATACTGCTTTATCCACCATGCCGCGTAAGTGCTGAACCTGTATCCCTTGTAGGGATTGTACTTCTTGACGGCCTTCATCAGGCCGAGGTTGCCCTCTTCTATGAGGTCCATCATCGGAACGCCTAATTTAGAGTAACGCTTCGCGATATTGACCACAAGCCGCAGATTGGACTGTATCATCCTCCTGCGCGCCTGCATGTTGCCTTTTTTAATCTTTCGCGCGAGAGATTTTTCCTCCTCAGATGTCAGCAGAGGCACGTCCTTTATCGCTTTTAAATACAGTTTTATGGCGTCCATTTATCCTCTCACCGCCGCCTGCGCCGCGCTGAGCCGCGCAATCGGGACCCTGAAAGGCGAACAGCTGACGTAATTCATGCCGACCCTGTGGCAAAACTCCACTGACTTCGGCTCTCCCCCGTGCTCTCCGCAGATGCCAACCTTTAATCCCTTGCGTGTTTTCCTGCCGCGTTCTATGCCTATCTTTATCAACTCGCCGATTCCTTCCTGGTCGATTGTCTGGAAAGGATCCGCCGGCAGAATATTTTCCCTCAGATAATCAGGGAGAAACGCGCCCATATCATCCCTTGAAAAACCAAAACCCATCTGAGTAAGGTCATTGGTGCCGAAAGAGAAAAACTCCGCCTCTTCCGCTATCCTGCCCGCGGTAAGCGCGGCCCTCGGTATCTCGATCATCGTGCCGAACATGTGATCTATCTTTTTCATCTTGTACTTGGAGAGCGTTTCCCTGTAAACCCTCTCCGCTATCTTTTTTTGATTCACGAGCTCGCTCTTGTCGCACACCACGGGTATCATTATTTCCGGGAATATCTTCTTGCCCGCCCGCAGCAATTCGCAGGTAGACTCGAAAATGGCCCTTATCTGCATCTCCGTTACTTCAGGATAGGTCACGCCCAGACGCACGCCGCGATGGCCCATCATCGGATTGGACTCGCGCAGGCCCGCGGCCCTTTTCTCGAGCTCCTCCATCGTAATGCCGAGGCTCCCGGCCAATTCCTTAAGTTTGGATTCCTCGTGCGGCACAAACTCGTGAAGCGGCGGATCCAGAAGCCTTATGGTAACAGGATAACCGTCCATTGCCTCAAGGGTGCCTTTTATGTCGTTTTTCACGTGCCCAAAAAGCTCCTCTATGGCCTTCTTTCTCTCTTCAAGGGTTTTTGACACGATCATCTTGCGAAGCTTGAAAAGCGGCTCTTCGGAACCCTTGCCGTAAAACATGTGCTCTGTCCTGAATAGTCCTATGCCCTCCGCGCCGAAAGACCTGGCCTTTCTCGCGTCAGCGGGCGTGTCCGCGTTTGTCCGTATCTTCAATTTCCTGACAGAATCGCAGATCTTTAAAAATCTGCTCAGCATCTCGTTTTCCTCGGAGGCATCCATCATCTGAAGCTTGCCTTCGTACACGTAACCCTTGGTGCCATTCAGCGTGACCCAATCGCCTTCCTTGAACGTCTTGCCGTTCACGGAAAACGTCCTGCGCTCAGAATCAATCTCTATGCCGCCGCATCCTACGATACAGCACTTGCCCCAGCCGCGCGCCACTAAAGCGGCGTGAGACGTCATTCCGCCTCTTACCGTCAATATAGCCTGGGCGGCCCTCATGCCCTCTACATCTTCCGGATTGGTTTCTTCGCGCACCAAAATGACTTTTTTACCGGCCTTGTTCCATTCCACTGCCTCTTCGGCCGTAAACACAGCCTGGCCGCTGGCCCCTCCCGGACCCGCGGGCAAACCTTTGGCTATGGGCTTAATAAGCTTTTCCGCCTTGGGGTCTATTATAGGATGCAGCAATTCGTCCAGCTGGTCCGGCGTCACTCTCATCACGGCCGTCTTCGCGTCTATAAGTTTCTCCTTTATCATGTCGACCGCCATCCTGACCGCGGCGGGCCCATTCCTCTTCCCGGAACGGCACTGAAGCATGTAAAGCTTTCCCTTTTCGATGGTAAACTCTATGTCCTGCATGTCCCTGTAATGCTTCTCAAGGCGCTTTCTTATGTCACAAATCTGTTTGTAGATACCCGGCATGAATTTCTCAAGAGTGACCAATTCCTTATTATGCTCGCTCGTGGAATATGAATTGATAGGGGCCGGCGTGCGTATGCCCGCCACGACATCCTCTCCCTGCGCGTTGACAAGATATTCCCCGTAAAAACCATTTTCACCGTTGCCTGGATTCCTCGTAAAAGCGACGCCGGTCGCGGAATCGTTGCCCATGTTGCCGAAAACCATTGTCTGCACGTTAACCGCCGTACCCCACTCGTCAGGTATCCCCTCTATCCTCCTGTAAGATATGGCCCTCTTCCCGTTCCATGACGAAAATACGGCGCCAATGCCTCCCCAGAGCTGTTCGTAAGGATCATCCGGAAAATCCTTGCCCAGGACATCCTTTATCTTTTTCTTGAAATCAGCGCAGAGCTTCTTGAGGTCCCCGGCGTCAAGGTCAGTATCATTCTTCACGCCTTTCTTCTTTTTAACCTCATCCATTATCCTCTCGAGCTGCTTGCGTATACCCATGTCGCCCTCAGGCTCTATCCCTGCCGCCTTTTCCATGACCACGTCGGAATACATCATCATAAGGCGCCTGTAAGCGTCGTACACGAAACGCTCGTTACCCGTCTGCCTTATCAGGCCTTTTATGGTATTTTCCGTGAGCCCCACATTCAGCACGGTCTCCATCATGCCCGGCATGGACTTTCTCGCGCCGGACCGCACCGAAACCAAGAGCGGGTTATCAACGTCGCCGAAACCCTTTTCCATCAACCTCTCGACCTTTTTAAGATTTTTCTCGACGTCTTCCTTCAGTATCTTTGGATACCTGCGCTTATTCTCGTAATAATAGGTGCACACTTCTGTGGTTATCGTAAAACCCGGAGGTACGGGTAATCGCAAATCCTTATGACCAGCCATCTCAGCCAGGTTCGCGCCCTTACCGCCAAGGAGATTCTTCATGCTTTCTTTTCCATCCGCTTTTCCGCCGCCAAAAAAATAAACCATTTTACCCATTTCGCTACCAACCTCCCTTTCTATTGTTTTCGCAGCTAATCCACTATTATCTGCGGTATTTTCGCCAGGTCAGCCACATTATCCGCGTAAAGCCTGTTTATCGCCAGCATCATGGCGAGACGATTGGCCCGGACCGCGCTGTCCTCCACGTTGACCATCACCTTATCAAAAAATCCATGCAATATACCGTAAAACGCCTCTGCGTACTCTCTTGTGGCGTCCTTGTATCTTTCTTTATTTATAAGTTCGAGTATCTTGTCTTTCGATTCCAGGTACGCCTGCCACAGATCGCGCTCCAGTGCTTCCTTAAAAAGCCCGTCTTTCACCTCACCGGTAACCTCTCCCTTCGCGCCTTTCAGGATATTGCTTGTCCTTTCAACTACCTTCGCGGCCTCCAAAAAATACCTTTCCCCGCTTATGGACGCCAGCTCCGCCATCCTGTTAAAGATATCGACCACATCCAGGCGCCTGACCTCCAGGACAGCGTCTCTTAATTCAACACGCGCCTGGGGGCTCAAGGCCTCGACGCGTTCCTTTACATACCTTACAATCCCGTCCCTTAATTGATCCTTATCCGCCTTTAACCTGCCGCCGTATAACTCAATCGCCTTCCCGATCAACTCGTCCAGGCTCAGTCTTAACGACCGGTGTTTTATGACTTGTATCAGGCCCTGGCTGTTTCTTCTTATCCCGTAGGGATCGTGGCTTCCTTTTGTCTCAGCCCCCATCCCTATAAAACCGACCAGGTTGTCGATCTTGTCGCTCAGCGCCAGCACGGCGGCCTCCAGGGTGGGAGGCAGGTTATCATCCATGCCCTGCGGCAGGTAATGCCCTCCTATCGCCGCCGCGACCTCGTTTTTCTCCCCGGCCCTAAGGGCGTATTCCCTGCCCATTATGCCCTGCAGGCTCGGAAACTCGCCGACCATGTGAGTCACCAAATCCAGTTTCGAAAGCTCAGCCGCCCTCACGACATCTTTTTTCAAAGAACTGCCAACACCCAGTTTATCGCAGACAAAACCGCAAAGCCCTTCCAGGCGCTGAATTTTTTCGAACATATTACCTAAATCTTTCTGAAAAATCAAGTTTTTTAATTGCGGGGCGTAATCCGGCAGGCGTTTCTTCATGTCTTCGTCAAAGAAAAACATGCTGTCCTTCAGTTTCGCCTCCAGGATATTCTCATATACCTTTTTTACCAGTCTTTTATCGCGCTTACCGTCTATCACGGCTATGAATTTATTTACAAGCTCCCCGTTTTTTGAAACGGGGAACACCCTCTGGTGCTTGGCCATGCTGGCCTTGAGCACATCCGCGGGAAGCTCTAAAAATTTACTGTCAAAATCCCCGGTAAAAACATCCGGGGAATTAACCATAAAAGTCACCTCTTCCAGGAGCGGCTCGCTTATATCCTTATCCGCGCCGAGCCTGTCAATCTCCTTTGATATCAGGCTCTTTATTCTTTCCCTTCTCTCTCCGGAGTCTATCAATTTTAATTTTTTCAGATACAGCGCGGGTGTCACGGAAGCGACTTTCTTCTGAGGCGCTCCGCCCAGCCCGATGTCGACATTATCCCTCCCGAACAACACCATCACCGATTCTATGGGCCTGGCGAAACGCAGGCCCGAATCATCCCATCTCATTGTCTTCGGGAAATGGATCTCTTTTATGACGCGCGGGACTATCTCTCTGAGAATGTCTCTTGTCCCGCGGACCTTTTCCTTTTTTTCGACAAACACGTATTCCCCTTTCGGGGTATTCTTGATCTTCAAATCACCGACTTTTACTCCCTGATTTTTCGCGAAGCCGAGCGCCTGCTTCGTGGGATTGCCCCTTTCGTCAAACGCTATCCTTTTAGGCGGCCCGACGATCTCCGCGCGGGCCTCTTCCTGCCGCACCGGTACATCCTTGATGCAGCAGATCAATTTATCCTTTGCCCCCAAATCCCCCTTGACGGGAACCGTGGCGCCCGCGTCTCTTACGCGGTTCAATCCGAATTCACGAAGAAACTCGTCATTCATAAAACGGAGCGCGCGCCTGATATAGCTCACGGGCAGCTCCTCGACGTTTATCTCCAATAAAAAATCCGCTTTTTCTTTTTTCATGGCTCACCTAAGTTGACACACGAGTAATACTCCTTTTGTCAACTTAGCCGATATAAAGTTCGGCGCAGCGTTTCGCCAGCGCCCTGACACGGCCTATGTAGCGCGGCCTCTCGCTCTGGCTCACGGCGCCTCGCGCGTCCAGCATGTTGAACGCGTGCGATGCCTTCAGGACAAAACCGTAAGCGGGATAAACAAGCCCTTTTCCCAATAACCTGGCGGCCTCTTTTTCAAAAAATTCGAACAGCCTGAGATACATGTCTATATCGGCTTCCTCAAAATTATACCTGGAATATTCTATCTCATGACGCCTGTGCATATCGCCGTACGTCACGCCGTCATGCCACTCCAGATCAAAGAGATTGAATTTATCCTGTATGAACATACATATGCGCTCAAGGCCGTAGGTGATCTCCGCCGAGACCAGATCCAGTTCAATGCCCCCGACCTGCTGAAAATAAGTAAACTGCGTTATCTCCAGGCTGTCAAGCCAGACCTCCCACCCCAGGCCTGACGCGCCTAAAGTAGGTGACTCCCAATCGTCCTCCACAAACCTTACCTCGTGAGACTTTATATCTATGCCCAATGCCCTCAGGCTGTCAAGATACAGTTTCTTTATATCCCTCGGAGAGGGTTTCATGATTACCTGATATTGATAATAATGCTGAAGCCGCAGGGGATTATCCGCGTACCTGCCGTCGCAAGGCCTCCTTGACGGCTGCGCGTAGGCGGCCTTCCATGGATCCTTGCCCAATGACTTTAAAAATGTCGCGGGATGAAATGTGCCCGCGCCTACCTCAGTGTCGATAGGCTCCACTATCAAACACCCTTTTTCAGACCAGTACTTATTCAGTTTCTCAACCACTTCCTGAAAGGATAATTTTCTCATACAATCCTTTTTGTCACCACGTTACAATATATTTATTTTAAGAATCTAACCGTCTTCAGCGGTCTGTCCAGATTATCCTCTATTATCTTCCACGTGACCTTTTTTATCTCCCGGCCCACGTCAGCCGTCAATTTTATCCTGGAGGCGGCCCGGCAGGAATCTCTCTCAAAACACGAAAGGGTGGACGCGGCGCCCTTTGTTAATTTAAAGCTGTCCGCCCCGGGCCAGAAACCAAGCCCTTCCAACAGCTTGACCTCAAAAAATCTTATTGTGGAGCCGACGTCCTTGCCGTTGTCCAGCGACCTCAGCGCCGTCACCAGACAATCGAATATCTCCTCTATCTTCATGCCCGGCTCCGTGAACACGTCAACAAGCTCAAGCAGATAATACGCCGAGGCGGCGCGGTCCCAGTCCTTGAGGATATTTAAAAATACCTCCTGGGTCTCATACTGCGAGATTATCGATATGCCGCTTTTTTTCTTTTCGTAAAAAACTATGTGATCCAGCCCGAAAAACAGGGGATTGGCGCCGCTCGTCGGCCTGGAACCCCTGACGCCCTTCAAAATCCCGGGCACCTTTCCGAAATCTCTTGTAAAAAAAACAAGAATAAGGCTCGTCTCCCTAAGATCCTTCTTTTTCAGAAGGACCGCTTCCGTCTTTTGTATCGCCATGACCGATTCTTTGGGGATTCACCGCCCCTCCGGATATAATCATTTTCATGCCTTCCGCGACAGACATCTCCAGGTCTATGACATCTTCCCTGGGGACAAGGACCAGCATCCCGGAAGTCGGATTTGGGGTGGTCGGCAAAAAAATGTTTATCACGTGTTCTTTTGTCTTTTGCTGTACCTCCCCTTCCGCGTCGGAAGTCACGAATCCCAGGACATAGATCCCTTTCCTGGGATACTCGACCAGCACAACCCTTTGAAAAAGAGACCTGTCCTTGTCAAAAAACGCGGACGATATCTCTTTCAGGCCGCCGTAAATAGTGCTTATGAGAGGGACCTTGTACAGCATCTTTTCCGCGGAACCCATTATCTTTTTTATGAAGAGTATTCTCGCCGCGAAACCTATCAGGGTCAAAAGCGACAACAATATGAAGAATATCACGACCTTTGTCAAAAACTCGACGTTCGAGCCGGAAAGCCACCTGCCCAGAATGTTCATTATGGGTTCCAGAAACCACGCGTTCAGCCTGGCCACTATAAAATACAGCACCCATGCCGTGAGGACCAACGGCACCATCATCAATAGCCCCGTGAAAAAACTGAATTTTATCTTTCTGAACGTCTTCATTATTTCCTCAACAGCTGAAATATCAACAACGTCACCAGGATGCCGGATACCCCCCCGACAAAAACCTCAGGAAGACTGTGTATGGCGTTTCTCACCCTGCTGGTCGCCACCAAAAACGCCAGCACGAACACCAGGAATACCACCAAGCTAGTCGGATAAACAAGAGAGATTATGGTCCATATCGAAAACGCTATGGCGCTGTGGCCGCTCGGCATCCCGCCTCTCAGGGGAGTGCCTTTCTGAAGCAGGATCTTACTCAGGATAACCATGACAAACACCACTATAAGCACTATAAATGTGATATGCCAATTCGAATCCCGTATCTTTATTATGTTATCCTCTATCCTCAACCCAACCCTGCTCACGAACAATATATAGCCCACTATGGTCGCGGCTATGGCGCTCATGAGAACCGCGCCGGCGGCTATGTCCTTGACTATCCTGGCCAAAGGATGAAACTCCTTGCTGAAAAGGTCTATGGTGTGCTCTATGGCCGTATTGAACATCTCCGCTATCAGCACGAACGCTATCGTGATACACAGGAGTATCAGCTCAACGTATGTGAAATTCAGGAACACGCCGGCCAACAGCGCCGAGAAGCCTATTAAAAAATGCAGGCGCATGTTGCGCTGGGTCCTCAGGACATATATAAAACCCTCTATGGCGGCGTTAAAACTCTCAACTAAGTTCTGTCTCTGCAAATCCCCTCCAGTATCTCTTTTTCCATTGACCTCATCTTTTTCCTGTCCCCGGTCTTCTCGTCGTCATAACCCAGCAAGTGCAGTATACCGTGCACCAGATACAGGTCCATCTCTTTCTGAACGGGTATCTTCCTGGCCGCGGCCTCCCTCATGGCGGTCTCGACAGATATCACCACGTCCCCAATCACGGGATTATCCGGATTAAAACCTTTTTTCTCTCTAAGGTAAAAAGCCAGGACGTCGGTCGCGGAATCCACGCCCCTGTATTTCCGATTAAGATCCTTTATATAAGCGTCGTCCACGAAAACCAGGCTTAATTCCGCGTCGTCCTCGGCCATGGCCTTCAGGGCGACGTCCGCGCGCCTTAATATCTTTTTTTTGTCGAGTCTTATCTTGTCCTGCAAATCCTGGATATCAATCCGCATGCCGCTATTTTTTACCCGTCTCTTCAGGATACTCCACCCGCGTATGATACATCCCTGTCAATATATGAGTAAACACCTCCGCGATCTTCTCGAGGTCTTTCAGGGTAAGATCGCACTCGTCCAGCTGGCCGTCTATGAATTTGTTGTTTATAATCTTTCTCACCAGTCCTTTTATGCTGGCGGGGGTGGGATCGTCCACTGAGCGCGAGGCGGCCTCCACTGAATCAGCCAGGAGCACGCAGGCCGCCTCTCTTGTCTGCGGCTTTGGGCCGGGATACCTGAAACCCTCCTCGGCCACTTCTTCCATTGTCTTCTCCAGCGCCCTCTTGAAAAAATAAAAAACCAATCCCGTGCCGTGATGCTGTTTTATTATATCTATGATCTTATTATTAAGGTTGTGTTTCTGAGCGAGCTCCACGCCGTTTTTAACGTGATTTGTTATTATGAGACTACTCATGGTGGGCGTGAGCTTGTCGTGCGCGGACTCAGGCGTGGACTGGTTTTCGCTGAAATATGACGCCTTCTCGATTTTTCCTATGTCGTGAAAATAAGAGCTTACCCTGGCCAGGAGCGAATTCGCCCCTATGGACTCGCACGCCGCCTCAGCGAGATTTCCGACAACCAGGCTATGATGGTATGTCCCGGGCGCCTTCATCACCATCTCTTTCAATATTGGATGGTTCAAGTCCGAAAGTTCCAACAGGCTTATATCCGTCACCACCTTGAACATATTCTCGAATATCGGCAGGACGCCCGTCACTACCACAGCGGATATCACCCCATTAGCGAGCCCCAGGAAGGCCTCCGTGATATATGTATTAAACTCCAGGGAATTCACGAGCCCCACCCCTATGAGATATGACATGTTAGCGAACCCGACTGAAAAACCGGCCACTATCAACTGGGACCTGCGCCTCACGTTTTTCACGGCGAATATGCCTATCATGCCGCCCACCACTGACATCGCGACTATATCCAGCCTGTTCACCGATATCATGCCTACCAATATACTGAGGAAACACGTGGTGATTATCGCCAGCCTGCTGTTTAATAATATCGCTATCAGCATCGAGGCCGCGGATACGGAAATCATGGTGCTGGGCCAAGGCGACACAACTATGAGCTTGGCGGAAAGCACGGTCAAGATACAGACTGCGGACAATAGCACGAGCTCCTTATTCCCTACTATGAGGTCAGGCTCGTAAAATTCTATATAAAGCACGAGGAGCAGCATGAACAATATGATGATTATCGCCATACCTGAGGATTGACCCATCTTGCCCGAATACGAATCGCGCTGTTCAATGGCCTCAAGCTTCGAAATGTCCTCCTTCAGCACGCGCTCGCCTTTATTCAATATCAACTCGTTCTTTTTTATCTCCACCATATTGTAAATCGGCTGTATCTTTCCAGCGGCGCCCTGCTTCCTGGATTCAGTCCCTTCTTTGTCGTACGTTATGTTAGGATACGCCATCGCGCCGACAAAATCCGACAACAGGGCCTTCTCTTTCCTGTCTTTCGCCGCGGCAACCGTCTGTTCCGCCTTCTTTCTGGCGTCCTGCGGGGTCATGAGTTCGTGCGTGGACACCGCGTCTTCCTTATTAGCCGCCCTATCCAGGATCCTTATCGTCTTCAATCCCGTTTCTTTCATCCTGGCAACGTCAGCCGCCGAGATCACACCCTGCTCCATGACATGCCTCAGCGCGGCTTCCGCGTCTTTAAAAAATGACATGGGGTCCTTCAATTCCAGGACGCCTTTCACGACCGCCTCGGGGATGCCGTGAGCCGACGCGATTTCCCTGATCCTTGCCTCAAGACCCTCGATTGCCGCCTCTTGATTTTTCAGGCCCATGACGGATTCAAAGAACGCCTTGGATTTTTTCAACAGATGGTCCACGGCCTCGGCGTCAAACACGTAAACAGGCGCCACCGTATCCGTGACCTCTTTTCTCGCCTCTTCTGTCGCCCTGTAATTGATGTCTCCTTTTACGACAAAATCGTAAGGCGCGTAAATGGCCTTGAGGACAATGTCCCCTTCGCGGAATTCCGTCCTGGAAAAACCCCTGGCCCATTCCACTATCGCCACCAGCATGACGCAAGCGGCCACCGCGATGGCAACGTGGGAAAATTTATTGATGCTAAGCCTTATCTTCTGTTTTTTGCTAAGTGTCTTTCTCATGTGTATCCTTATTGCCTTCCACCTCTCATAAAAATCATTCTTCCGGTATCGCCAATTTCTGACCCGGCCTGATCTTGTCGGGACTTCTTAGCGTGGTCTTGTTGGCCTCGTAAATCTTCTTCCATTTTTTCGTGGTGCCGTACATCTTTTGCGATATCTTCTGCAGGGTGTCGTTCTTTTCCACCACGTAAAACCCAGTCCCGGACTGACTATTAACAACGCCTTCCTGCCTCACGGGCGCGCTATAAATCACCTGAGGAGCGTCAAAACCGCCCAAACGCGTGACGCCTCCCCGCTGGGCGGGCATCACCACTTCTTTTTCAGGAGACAAGCCGCCTTTCAAATAACCCCTGTTGCCGCTTAATTCATTATCCTGGCTTTTCGTCGATTTCTTGTAAAGAGAGGGCAATTCTATCTCTATGTCGTAAACCTCGCGGGTCTTTCTTTCCACGGTCTCATCGACAGGCGGAGGCGTGCCGACCAAAACGCCCCTGTTGCCCTTAATCTCCTGGTCAACCCTGTCAGCCTGATGCGAAGAAGTCCTGATCACGCAGCCCGATACGCAAAACATCACAAGCAAGACACCGCACATAACCGTATTCTTCATGAATCCTCCCGAATTTTGTGAAACAAACTTTGATCCCGAAGCCCGCTACTGTTTCTGCGGCGGACGAAGGGCCTCTATTGTTTTTATGCCTAATTCTTTTAACTGCCTCCCATCCACCGGGGACGGCGCGTCTGTCAAGGGACACCCCGCCTTCTGCGTCTTGGGAAACGCTATTACATCCCTTATGCTTTCCGAACCGCACATTATGGCGATAAGACGATCAAGGCCGAGGGCGATGCCTCCGTGCGGAGGCGCGCCGTAACTAAAGGCCTCGAGTAAAAACCCGAACCGTTCTTTTGCCTCGTCCATGCCAAGCCCTATCCGCTTGAATATCTTTTCCTGCAAATCCCTCCTGTGTATCCTGATACTGCCGCTCGCTATCTCAACGCCGTTTATAACAAGGTCATAAGCCCTTGACCTGACCTTCTCCGGCGCCGATTCTATCAAATCGATATCCTCTTCCACCGGATACGTGAACGGATGATGTTCCATATCCCACTTCTTCTCTTCCTCGTTATATCTGAAAAGAGGAAAACTCGTCACCCATAAAAACTGGAACCCTTCCTTTTTTTCCCTTATGTCGGGCTTGTCCGAATTGTATTTCTCCAAGGCCTCTTTATGGCTCATGCGCGGAAACGGTATCTTCAATTCCAGTCCCAGCGCATCCTTGAAGACCTGATAAAGAAGTTTTTCTATTGTCTCGAATATCTCTTCCTCGGTTATAAAAGAAAATTCCATGTCCAGCTGGGTAAACTCCGGCTGCCTGTCCGAGCGCAGGTCCTCATCCCTGAAACACTTGGCTATCTGAAAATACTTCTCGAAACCAGAAACCATCAAAAGCTGCTTGAACAGCTGAGGCGACTGGGGCAGGGCGAAAAATTTACCCCAGTTCAAGCGCGACGGCACCAGATAATCCCTCGCGCCCTCGGGCGTGGATTTCGTGAGTATGGGCGTTTCGACTTCCACGAACCCCCTCTCGTCCAAAAAATCCCTCATGGATTTTATTATCCTGTGCCTCAAAAAAAGTTTTTTCTGCATCTCAGGCCGCCTCAGGTCGATGTAACGGTACTTGAGCCGCACCTCCTCAGACACGTCTCCGGCGTTATCCAGCTCGAAGGGGATTGGGAGCGACGGATTGAGTATCTCTATCTCCTCAACGCCAAGCTCGACCTCGCCTGTCGGCATCTTGGGATTCTCGGTGCCCTTAGGCCTTTTCTGCACGACCCCTTTCACGCTTATCACATATTCACTTCTCAGTTCCTCGGCTTTTTTATTCTTGTAAAACACGATCTGGGTCATGCCCGCCCTG
>Ga0265297_10003642_pt1 | contig 27295 bp, 42 predicted proteins | sample Munlanlwell13791_FD_192502 | JGI IMG/M metagenome (GOLD analysis project Ga0265297, IMG submission 192502) | Leachate microbial communities from a municipal landfill in Southern Ontario, Canada - Leachate well 137-91 | ecosystem: Engineered > Solid waste > Landfill > Unclassified | place...
GGAGCGAAGCCGAGCGGCGGGCAGACTCCCACCAGGAGGGCCGAGGGTCACACCCGCGAGCAGGTCATGAGCGACCGCGCTACAACCTGTTCCCGGAGCGCTTGAGGGGGCAAGGTCAGGAGCAAGACCGTCCTGCCGGACGGGCGTCTGAGCGGCAAGCGCTCAGACCATGCAGGGAGAGTGATAATGGATGCTTATCGGTGGGATAGGCTTCGGTGAAAAGGTCGCTGACCCGCTCCGACCTGCTCCCTGTGGAATCCCCGCGATGCGCCGAAGCGCCAGGTGGTGGCGAGCCCTCGAAGGGATGCCCCATCCCCTTCCCCTTCCCCGCCCTCAGTTGATTATCCGCCCCTTCTGAGCACTTGACAAGTCCCGACTATCCTACCGCAGCGGTCGAAGTACCCCCTGTGACCTGCGAAAACGTGGAATCTGGCGCTTTTCCAACTCGTCCGGAACGGTAGAGTGACCCCCTCTGACCTGCGGAAACAGGTTTTGAGGCACTTTCGTCCCTCTACCGCAGCGGTAGAGTTGAAGCTGTGACCTGCGGAAACAGGCGGGCACTTTACCACACTACTGTGGTAGTCGGCGAGAATATGCGGATTAGCCTATATTGCGCTGACCTGCACAGATAACATAACAGCCCCACACGCTGAACGAACATGAATGACACAAAACGCACGTAACTTGCCCCAACTCCCGACCCGTTTTCGGCCCCTTTTCGGCCCCTGCTCGCGCTCGTGCGCCCGTTACTGCCCAGGGCCGCACGCCCGTCTTGGAACCGCGTACGCGTGGAGCAACTCGTGTGCCAACTGGCATTGGTGGCCGCCTGGAAACATTTGGTCGCCGTTCACCGATTGCCGGAAACTGCCTCTTGACATCCCCCGACCGAACCCCGACCATGGGGCATGTACCACTTGGCACACCGGCCCCGACCGAAGGGAGCACGATTGTGGACATCTTCGTGATTCACTATCAGACCACGGACGGACTATGGCACTTGATGTATGTCTCGGCAGAAGGTCACACCGAAGCCGAGGACATACTACTCCGAACCATTGGCCGTAGCCGAGTAGTGCGGCTGTGGTCTGAGTAGCCCCCGACCTTCCCCCACGCCCACGAGCGCCCGCCCGTGAGCGTGCAGGAGTGCCGCGAGCACCCACCCGACCGAAGGAGAGAGGCAGCATGTACGCAGTTGACGACACAGGCGGGCGCAGACTTGCAACCGCCGCCGAGGGCGCCATACTCGACGCCTAAGCGACAAGGAGATCCGACCATGAGAGCACCGAAGGGCTGCCCACGAGACCACCTGCGCCTATGCGGGCGCACCACGAGCGGACTTGCGAAGTACAAGAAGGCCCACGAGCACGAGGAGCGTTCCTGCGCCGAGTGCCAGGAGCGACACGCGCCGAAGGCCGACAACGAGGAGGCAACACGATGAGCACCGCACCCGACCGTATCACGCCCGAGGTTGCCGCCGAGCGCATCCACAAGGCCGCGAGCCGAGCGCACCGCGCCGCGAACCGCGCCCGCATGCTCGCCGAGCACGGACACACCACCGAGGCCGCGAGCATGAGAGCCGAGGCCGGAGGCTACGCCGCGGAGGCCGCATTCTACCGCCACCGCGCCGCCGGTGAGACCCTGCCCCGCGCCGCGATGCACGCGCTCGCCGAGAGGGGCTGAGACCGATGCGCCGCCTGATTCACCGGCTGCTCAAGGCCGCGCGCGACCTGCTCAAGTACGGATGTTTTGACGCCTAAGCGACAGACCGAAGGAGGAACCGACCGTGAGTGAGACCAAGCACACCCCCGAGCCGTGGGTGAATAAAGGCGCTGGCAACATCAGAAGCACCGCGACCGACCAGGGCATCGCACTCGTCGGGACTACTTGGGGCGATGGCGCGGTGAGCCACAACCAGAACATCGTCAACGCCGAGCGCATCGTTGCGTGCGTGAACGGATGCGCTGGTATCGCAGACCCGAGCGCGGTGAAGGCTATGTACGAGGCGCTGAACGACCCGTGCATGATGCCCGCGCTTGAGGCGTGGGCAAAGGGCAAGAACGCGAACGCCGTTCGGTGCCTTGAGAACGCCCGCGCCGCACTCGCACAGGCCGAAGGGAGGTAGCCGTGACGGACATAGACCGTGTGAGCAGCACCGAGACCAGCATCACCGGCACCATCACGCTCGCGGACGGGAGCACGTCCGAGTTCAGCGTGAACGACGCGTACGGGTGGCAACAGTGGGGCGCCACCACCGAGAGGCTTGGCCGCACAGTCGGCATCGTCGAGGCGATGGCCGAAGCCGTGTTCGATATGACCGAGGAGGGAGACGTTGATGCCTAAGCGACAGACGACGACCGCGCCTGCCCTGGAGTTGCAGCAAGGCGACACCATCAAGACGTACGGAAGCGGTGGAGCGTGCGGGTTCGCCGGTGAGGTAGTGGTGAAGGCCGAGGCCGACCCCGCGCGCAGCCATGAGGTCATCGTGACCACCGAGAGCGGCTCGCGTATCCGCTTCGGAGATGGGCAGACGCTCACCGTCGAGCGAGAGGAAGGGTAGAGCGATGACCGAGTTCAGTGACGCCGGATTCATCTGCGAGTGTGGGCACGCGTGGTCATTCGACGGCTACGCCCGAGCGCACAAGCGCGACCACCTCACGCACACCTGCCCCGACTGCCACCGGAAGCACCGCATCTACAACCTCACCGCCGTGCTCGTGGCCGGAACCGAGCCGAAGCCGATGCCCGAGGGACTGTTCCCTGACCTCACCGACCCGAAGGAGGAGACCGATGCCCAAAGACACACCAACGGATAGGCTGTTCTTCGCGCTCGGGCAGACCGAAGGAGCAGCACGCGCCAACGAGTACGCAGCCATCAGCCGCGACACGTTCATGCTTTGCACCATCATCGTGCGAGCGACCGTTGTTCTGGCCGAGGCCATCCGAGAGACAAGGAGAGACCGATGACCTACAAGCCCACCGCACTCCTCGCGGGCGGCATCATGCTCGCGTTCGGCCTCATCAACGCAGCGGCGGGCAACGCGCTCGTCGCGCACGTCTACCTCGCTGCCATCCTCGCCGCCGTCGCTATCATCAGCATGAAAGGAGAGTGAGCAGATGGTGAAGGGTATCCCCATGCTCACGACCATGCACCAGTTCGTGAAGCAGGGCAAGGAGACCATCGGCCAGATTCGGTATCGAGAGACGCCGGACGGCACGCTCGGATTCTGGCAGGTGAAGGCTCGCGGCTCGCAGGTGTGGGAGGGCGAGTACGAGACCTTGCTCGAGGCCGAGCTCGAAGCAGGAGGAGGACGAACGTGAGCGGCACCGGAAAGCCGATGCTCGTTGGCCGCGCGTACGTGACGCGCATCATGGAGGAAGAGTACGGCAGACGCACCACGCTCCCCGAGCAGCGCGTCGTGATGTACGCCTTGTCGCGCCACATCAGCCCCTACTACAACGCCTTCGAGATGACCAAGCTCCGGCACTTTGCGCCGCTCTACCGGCAGGAGGACGTGGACGACTTCGTGCGCGTGTACTGCCGCCTGCAAGTGCAGAAATGGAAGGAGGAGGGACGCAAGGACAAGCTCCGGCGGGATGACGCCTAAGCGTCAATCCAGAACTGACACTTGACCAACCCCCGACCGACCGCTTACTGTGAGACAGACCGAAGGGAGGCACCCCGAATGGCAGACGAAAGGCAGTCGCGCGTGCGCTGCAACATCGAGCGCACGGCATCCGGCAAGGTGACGAGGGCCGTCACGTACGAGCACTTCCTGGCCGAACCCGTGAGCCCTGACGAGACTCAGGCCACCGTGGACGAGGCAATCCGCCTGTTCACGTACGCCGAGCAGCAGCTCCGCACCCTGGGAGTCACCGAGTAGACGAGAGGAGTGACCATGCGATACACGGCCAAGCCCCGCCTGAGAGACCGGCTCATCCAGCTCAACGGTGGAGAACATGGCTACCTGCACAAGCTCCGAGCAGCGATGGCTCGCAACCATCGGGACACCGAGCTCCCGAGCATCGACTTTCTGAGCCAGGCGGTGAACGTCTACAAGAACAAGGCGACCCCGCCGTGGCAGGTGGTGGAGATTGTCCGGTACGTCGAGCGTGCGCTCGATATGCCGGAGTCCGAGGCGTACGACCGTGCGCCCATGTGGTTCGACATCAAGGGAGGAGGCGACCAGCATGACCGAGCAGACGACAGCACCGGAGCAGCAGCCGAGTAACGCGCTTGCGCAGCGCGTCATGGAGCAGCGTCAGGCGCTTGAGAAGGCGCTCGTGCAGACGGACGACCGAGGCTACACGCAGATTGTCATTCCGCCTGAGTTCAGGCAGAAGTACAACGTGCTTGCTCCGGCCGCAGCGCTCATCCAGCAAGACCCCTACTTCCGGCCAGGGTTCATCGTCATCCAGTCCACTCCCGACAAGGACTTCTACGAGATGACGGGCGCCAACAGCGGGAAGCTGGCGATGCGCAAGGAGGCCATCGCTCGCATTGCAAATGCCGGAGGCGTTGACTTCTCCCGCGACCCAGGCGGCAGCGAGTTCGGCGACATGATTCCCGTGTACCTGTTCGAGAAGAAGGTGCTGGAGGTCAAGGCGTACAAGTACCGCGCTCTTGGCACACTCCGGCGCAGCGACGGTACTACCATCAGTGGCCCCGCCGAGAAGGAATGGATACCGCAGCAGCAGGCGCTTGAGATAGAGATGCAGGCGAGCAGGCGCCAGGGCGATGCAGCAGCGAAGCTCGAATGGGCGAAGAAGGAGTTTCTGCGCAGCCTTGAGTTCCGCTCCATGATGACCAAGAGCAAAGCGCAGAGCGCCGTGACCCGCTACTTCTACGGCATCGAGCAGAAGTTCAGCAAGGCAGACGCGGCCAAGCCCTTCCTTGTCGTCACCTACAACTTCACCGCCGGTGATGACCCGAACGCGCTCTCCATCGTGGCATCGCTCGTCGGTGCCGACATCGGCAACCTGTACGGCACGGACGCACCGCCCCTCACCGATGCTCCGATGCTGGCGCAGGGAGTCACGACCGAGGATGGCGCCACCGTGACCGTGGACGTGGAGACCGGCGAGTACGAGCCCGAGCCCGAGCCCGAGGATGCTGGCACTCCCGAGGTCATCGACGAGGAGCCCGACATGTTCGCGGGCGTCGACCTGTCACCCGAGGAGGAGCCGGTGTATCTCGACCAGGCTACCGCCGCACAGTACCGCTTCCCGTCCGGCGACTTCGAGGGCATGACCGTCGGCACGCTCTACCACTCGGAGAAGGGGCGCGAGTTCCTCTTCCGCGTGAAGGCTGGATTCGGACGCCTGCGTGACGATGGCACCATCACGTCACCGCAGCGTGAGGCGCTGCGTGCCATCGAGAGCTACATCTACGCCGTTGAGGGTGGGGTGTAGCCATGAAACCCATCATCCACGCCGCTGACTTCCACCTGGACTGCCGCAACCCCGACATCATGGCCGGAGGCGAGTACCTGCGTGAGACCGAGGCTCGCCTGATGCTCGACGCGCTGCTCGCCCGTGCCGTGGAGGCAGGCGCCGGTGCCATCGTCATCGCCGGTGACGTGTCTCACTTCCGCAACCCGCGGGCATGGACGTACGTCCTGTTCGGTGACTTCCTGATTCGCTGCAAGCAGGAGGACATCGAGGTTCACATCATCCGAGGCAACCACGATGGTGATGACCTCGGGCGCAAGGAGTTCTGCCAAGCGTTCGACGGGATACGCGGATTCCACTACTACCGCACCCCGCAGGTGGCGCAAGTGTGCGAGCGCAGCGTGCTCATGCTGCCGTGGGCCGGTCGCTCGACCGTCGCAGCGAAGGCAGGTCACACGATGACCGTCTCCGAGCAGAACGCCTACATGCGTGACGCCTTCGAGCGCATCATCCAGACCTACCCTGCCGAGGTCATCGTCACGCACTTCTCCATCGCCGGAGTGAAGTACAGCAGCGAGGCGCAGCCGCTTCTCGGCGACAGCTCCGAGTTCATGCTGCCACTCATGGCATTCTCCACACCGGAGCTCAAGTACGTCGTCTCCGGCCACATCCACAAGGCGCAGGTGCTCCACAACGGGGCCGTGCCCATCTACTACCCAGGCTCGACCATCCTGTGCGACTTCGGCCAGGAGCGAGAAGTGCCGATGGTGCTGCTCGACGACGGCGACCCGCGCCACGTCCCGCTCGTGTACGACCACCTGCGGTTCGTGACGGTAGGCATGGATGAGGACACTGTGAGCATGAACGATGATGTACGCGGCGCTATCGTCCGGTTCAAGGCCGAGGTTCCCTCGGGCGACGAGGGGCAGCGCAGGGTTGCCGAGATGGAGCGCCTCATCGCTTCGCAGGAGCCTGCCTACATCGCCAAGCCAGTGTTGACGCTTAGGCGACACGAGGCCCGCTTCACGCACACCATCACCGCCGAGACCACTCCGGCCGACGCGCTCACCGAGTACATCGGGCTCGTCGGTGGCGAGTACGCCGAGCGTGCCGAGGCTCTTGCCCTCCTGCACCACGGCATAGAGAAGGAGGTATCCAGTGAGACCATCAACGCCTAGCGTGATTGTCGAAGGACTGGCCGGTCGCATGCTGCGAGGGGCCGTCATGCTCGACAACGGGATGCTCGGACTGCTCTTCGAGGACGACCGCATCCTGGCCGTGTCGGACACGGCGTACCTCATGCACGATGAGGCAAGCGCGAACGTCATCACGTCTGTCCGCAAGCGTCTGACCGAGGCAGCGGCAGAGCTCGAGACTCTCTCGGCTGGCGTCGTCGTCCCGCACGCTGGTGCCGACGTGCTCACCGAGGCTACCCGTATGCGTGATGAGCAGTCGCTTCGCGGCTTGCGCACAGGCGAGAGCCGCAAGAGCGCCCCGCGTATGCTCGACGACTGCGCCGAGCTGCCGTTCCTCGCTGGCGACCTGCTTGCTGACCAGGGGCAGACGCTCCACACCGAGATAGAGAAGCGGGCCCGCACCGAGCAGCTCGCACGGGAGATACCGGAGGTGAGCCGATGAGACCCACACACTTGACCGTGCAGGACTTCGGCTCGTTCGGCACCCTCGACCTGGACTTGACCCCTCTCTCACTCGTCGCAGTCGTGGGCGAGAACGGCGCGGGCAAGTCTACCCTGCTCACAGCCATGCTCGTCGCACTCTACGGCTCGGCCGTGGCCCCGCTTGACGGGTTCGTCCGGCAGGGAGCGCAGGGATTCAAGCTCACCCTCGACTTCACGGTTAGCGGTACGCTCTACCGTGTCGTGCGTGAGTATGGTAAGGCGCAGAAGGTATCGTTCAGTCGTGACGGCGTGCCGCTCGCCATCGACAAGGTGCGGGAGGTGGACGCCGCAATCGTGGCGGCAGTCGGCTACGACTTCGCATCCTTCACCGTCTCTCACTGGCTCCAGCAGGGCGACCTCGGCCGGTTCGCTGGCTTCGACCCTGCCGCTCGCAAGGAGTGGCTCATCGCCGCACTCGGGCTGCACGCCTGGCCGAAGATGGAGGCGGAAGCGAAGCGTCGCCTAAGCGACAAGCGCACGGAGGTCGCAGCAGCGCAGGCAACCGTCGATGCGCTCGAGGAGGGAGACGCCGGTGAGATACGCACGGCCCTGGTGGGGCTCATTGACGGCGCGGAGGATGCGCGTGCGGCCTATGAGGTTGCACGTCTCCAGGCTGCCAGTGCATCCGAGCAGCTCTCCGCAGCGGCCCCGAAGATAGCGAGCGTCACCCGCTGCAAGGCGGCAGTCGACCAGGCCGCGCAGCGTCTCTACGACGCCGAGCGGGAGGCTCACTCGCAGGAGGATGAAGCTGCCGAGCTCGAGGCCGCGGCGAAGGTGGAGCTGCCCGAGCTGCCGGACACCGCCGCACTCGATGCCGAGCGGCAAGAGCGCACGGAGGAGCTCAAGCAGTACGACATGGCCGTGCTCCGCAAGGAGCAGGCGGCCGAGAATGTGACACGGGCACAGGGGGAGGTTGCGCTTGCCGAGCAGCGCATCGCAGCTTTCGACATGGAGGTAAGCGCTCGGCCCGCCGACGTGTGCTCCAAGTGTGGGCAGGAGCTCAACTTCACGGCACTTGAGAAGTCTCAAGAGGACGACGCACACCAGCGCGCCAATCTCACCCGAGCAGCCGATGACGCAGCATTCTCTATGTCCACCATGACCAGCATCCTCCAGGCCGCGACTGTGCCACCGTTCGACCGGCAGGTCATCACCATCCGCATCGCCGCAATCGACAGTGAGCGGGAAGCAGCACGCTCACTTGCAGCACGTCACCAGGAACGGGATGCCGCTCGCGCACGACTGGCGGGCAAGATGGAAGCGGTCGCCGCTTCTGCTCGCGTGCTGGCTGACCGGCGCAAGGAGCTTGACGGGGCGCGAGATGAGCTTCTCCGCGCCGAGCAAGCAGCGTCGGGAGTCGACATCGCAGACCTCACGGAGAGGGAGCAGGCGGCGGTACGCGCCGAGCAGGCAGCAACCGCACGGCTGGCGGAGCTCCGGCGGGAAGAGGCCACGCTCACCGAGCGACTCTCTCGCCTGGAAGCGGTAGCCGAGCGCAAGCGTGCTGCGCTGGCAACGCTTGAGACTGGCGCCCGCGAGGCGTCCGACCTCGAGCTGCTCGTGAAAGCGTACGGCAAGAGCGGCATCCCTGCCCGCATCCTCGACGTGGCCGTGACCGTCATCGAGACGGAAGCGAACGAGTACCTGTCGCGCTTCGCATCCGGCATGTCGCTGTCTATCACCACGCAGCGGGACAACAAGGGCGGTGGCATCCGCGAGACGCTCGACATCCTGGTGACGGATGGCATGGGAACAAGGCCGCTGGAGCGCATGAGCGGCGGCGAGACGACACGGGCGAACTTCGCCCTAGCCGTGGGCCTATCCCGCTTCCTGGCCCGCCAGCAGGGCCACGTAGAGTCCTTCGTGGTCGATGAGCCGGAGTACCTGGACACAAAGGGCATGGCCGAGCTCGTGGAGTGTCTGCACGCGCTGTCCGGTGACGTGCCGCTCGTGCTGGTGGTCTCGCATCTCGAGAGCATCACCGAGTCTCTGCCGCAGCGGTTGACCGTCAAGCGTGGCAGCGGGGGGAGCGTGGTGCAGCTATGAAGAACACAATGCTCGAAGCCGTAGCATCAGAGTGGCGGCGATACGACCCGCCAGATTCGGCTCCGCCTATCACCGCTGCGCTCGTGGAGCTCTACGCCTGGCAGATGCGCGGCGTTGCCATCGCAAAGGTGTGGGAGGAGACGCTCGAGCTTGACACAGCGGCGCTCGCCGAGGTCGACGAGGGCATCCGCACTTCGCGCGATGCAATCACGGCCGCGCTTACCGAGGCAGGTGTCGCCCTATGAGCATCCTCCTTGACTCCTGGCTGTGCTGGTTCGTGGCCGCGTTCGTCATCCTTGCCATCATCGCCGGACGGAGGCACCACTCATGAGCGACTACCACGACGACGAACAGCGCATCGCCCGTATCGAGGCCGAGAACGAGCACGCGGTACTCGACCCGGACGTGATGGAGTATGACGTTGCTTGGATTCGACATGACGACAGGTGCGTGCTCAAGTATCGCGTGATGCACTCGTGGCGCTGCTATGACACGTCGCCGCAAGCCGAGGCCGCGCGGTTCGCCTCATGGGACGACGCGAGGGCGTACATCAAGTCGAAGGGATGGAGAATGCTACGTGCATCGAAGGAGGCATCCGATGACTGACCACACAATGCCCGACCCGGACGCAGCCGAAGTCATCATCGGCTGTGCGCAGGATGCGGAGGCTGATGCGTTCAGTGACCGCAGATTGTGCGACCTGCAACGCTATGCCGAATACGCGCTCAAGCGGGCGCTGACGTATGAGGCAGATGAACCGTTCGCTTACGTCACGGAACTCATCCCTGTTGCGGTTGTCACCTCAACCGAGGCCCGTACTGTCATCGCGCTCATCGCAGAGCTGCGACGGCTCCGGGCCATCACCGACGCGGGACAGGTGCAGCAGTCAGCGCCGGACGCTGCACCTTCTGTCCCCTGCCCGACATGTGGCGGCGCATGGGATGAGCGACGGCACCGGCACCCGTCGCCACACCTGTGGAGCGGAAGTACGTGGGCTGGCGATGAGTGTCAGTCGCAATCGAAGCGCGAATACTGTACCGACTCCTGCCACGATACGGGCGTGAAGCAGGTTGAGCGCACCGTGGACGTGGCGTTGCCGTATCCCTGCCCGACGTGTGGCGGGAGCGGGAATGACCCTACTCCTGACGAGTATCGGCACTACAACTGCCCCACCTGCCACGGTACGGGGGTGAAGTGATGAGTCGTGAGTGGATGTGCAGCCTGTGGCTGTTCGGACTCTTTGCCGTCCTCGCGTGGTGGCGGCTCATGGACTACCTGGAGGACAAGGAGTTCAGCTTCCATTGGGGAGTCGCCGACGAGCCGAACGACGAACCCACCACGCCCCTACCCGACTTCCCAACCGAAGGGGTGAAGTGATGAGCGTCCGAGACATCATCGAGGCGGGGCTTGTGGCGCAGGGCGCTACCGGCCTCGTGAACACCGAGGAACCGTGCGGCTGCGGCCTGGACGACCTCATGCCGTGCGGTGAGGCGTGTCCCGACTGTGAAGCGGCCTACGCGGTGCTCTGCAACGGGACGAACTGCGAGGGTGGGTGCGAGGCGCGTCCGCACCCGAACAGACCAGACTTCGAGACGACCTGCTTCGTGGCGGTTGGCATGATGGACGAGGGAAAGGAGCGCAACCTATGAACCGACTAGACGCACTCAAGGCTGCGTTGGAGGCGAAGCGGGAGGCGTGGGCCGCGTTTGAGAAGGTGCGCGGCACGAAGGCAGCGTGGTCAGCGGGCGTGCGACATGCCCAAGCCGATGACAACCTGAACTACCTCCTCACCGACGACACCATCGCCGCACTCATAGCGGTGGCAGAGGCGGCGGTACATGTCGAGGATTGGCTGCACAACGACCTCGGATTGCAGCCCGAGAGTGACCTACGCCGCGCCCTCGCTCCGCTTGTGAAGGAGGCAGACGATGACTGATACCGACAACGGCTCACTGGCAAGAGGCGGGCATTGGTGCGACTTCTGCCAGACGTTCCACTCCTCGATGTCCTGCTACCATCCCGGCAACAACGGAGACCGCAGCACACATCCGACCGTAGCGCGCCTCGAAGCCGACCTCGACGCCGCCAACGCACGCGCAGATGAGTGGATAGACCGCTGCTACAAGGCTGATGAGCGGGCAGATGAGGCAGAGGCGATGTGCGAGTGGCTGGCCTACCCGTTCGCGCAGTGTCCTATCGCGGCGGCTGGCAGGCAGTGTCTATGCGAGAAGTACATGACGGCACATCGGGAAGGCCGCACCATCACTTGCAAGGAGTGTCGCCTCGCCGCTGCACGAGAGGCGGTGACGCCATGAGCCACGATGAGGACGTGCGGCTGGTGGACTACCTGCGGAAGCGGCTCGTGCAAGCTGCCGACCGCGACCATGCAGACTACGCCAGTGCCGCCCGCGAACGCGACCATGCAGCTCTCGCGCAGATTGCCAACCTCCGCGCCGAACGTGACGCGCTGATGGAAGAGCATGAGGCGGGACACGGCATCCTGCGTGCGATACGCGACATGGGGCCGAGGCCGGACATCCACCGAGATGTCGTCGTCTGGGTAGAGCGACACTGGCCTACGCTCTGGAACGCGCTATGCGCGTATGCAACCCGCCACGACAAGGTAGAAGGGATGCTTGCCGAATCCGCCCAACAGTCGCACGATGTAACGACCACCCACGACCGTGAGGAGACACCATGAGAAGCGTTAGCTTCACTGTCGCTACTTCCGTGCAAGGCAAGCAGCGGGCCCGCACCGTGACACACGGGAAGGGCGGCAGGCCGCTTCCGCAGGCACGCTCCTACACACCGAAGGCGACTACCAACGCCGAGGGTGAGGTACGAGCAGCCTTCCACAACATCGCCCCCTTCTGGGAGTGCGTGTACGACACGCCGGTTCAGCTCACGGTGCTCGCGTATGCGGCACCACCGAAGGCGATGCTCACCAAGAAGCGCCTCCCGCTCGTCATCGCCGAGTTGTGGCAGAAGCTCACCAAGCCGGACATCGACAACGTGGCGAAGCTCATCATGGACGCGCTCAACGGCGTGGCCTGGAAGGACGATGCGCTCATCTCCGACCTCATCGTGCGCAAGCGGTACTCCATGACGCCGCACACTGACGTGCTCATCGAGGTTCTCTCGTTCCCCGAGGCATAGACTCATGGCCGGAGAGGGGTGTGTCCCTGTCCGGCGCGGGCTGCTCGGTCACATGCCCGCGCTCGGCCCATACGGAACGACGCTATACCTGTGGCTCATGCTCAACATGCACCCGCAGACACGGCGCATCGAGACGACCGGCGAGGAGATGCGAGCAGCCATCGGCACCGGCACGAATCAGGTCTCGCGCTCACTGACGTACCTCGAGGCCCACGGCTACATCAGCTACATGCGTGGCGGCGGTACGCACAAGAGCATCATCACCATCCTGAAACCTGAGTGCCCCACTCTCGGGCAGCCGTGCCCACTCGGTAGCAGCGCCGAACCCTGCGTGGTGTTCGAGGACACGGTACGCGAGGCAGCGAAGGTGGTGCGTGAGGAGAGGGAGGCGAAGACAGACAAGCGCGTGGCGCGCGTGCTCAAGACGTGGAACGAGCAGAAGCCGTGCATCACGCACCGCAAGATGAACGAGAAGGAAGCCCGCAAGGTGCTGGTCGCGGTCAAGCGGTTCGGTGTCGACGAGGTGTGCGGTGCCATCGTCAACTACGCTGCCGTGGTGGAAGACTCCGAGAGCTGGTTCAACTACCGCTGGACACTGTGGGACTTCTTGACCCGCAAGCAGGGCAACAACATCGCCCGCTTCTCGGATGCGGCCGAGCCGCTCGTGAACTTCCGCGGCCCTCGCGCCCCCGCTGGCGCTGCCGCAGATGGCAAGTACGACGACCTGTAAGGAGGAGAGCGTGGACATACGACCGTGGGAAGCCTGGTTGCGTAGACTGGCACAGAAGGCTGGCAAGGAGCATCTACTCGAGGCGCCACCGATTGAGGTAGCCGAGGACGCGACACGCGACGTTGAGCGTGACCGCGAGGAGCGGTACGCTGCGTTCGTCGCAGGGCTGCCGGAGCTCTACCGAGGCATGACGTTCGGCACGCTCACCGACATCACCGGAGGGTTCACGGCGCCGGAGAGTATCGCCCGCATGTGGGCTGACACCTACCCCGACGTTCCGGCCGGACTGTTCCTCTACAGCAAGGAGCGGGGCACCGGCAAGACGCACATCGCCATCGCCATCGGTCACATCCTGGCGAGTCGCGGATTCTCGGTCGGCGTCATCGACGTGGTGGCGCTCCTGAGCCGCATCCGCAACGGCTTCGAGGACAAGCACCCGAGCGTTGACGTGGAGCGCATCCCGAGCGGCCGAGACGTGCTCATCTTAGACGACCTGGGCGCCGAGAAGCAGAGTGCGTGGGTCTCGGAGCAGCTCTACTTGCTCATCAACACGGCCATCTCTCACCGCGTCGACCTCATCGTGACCTCGAACAGCACCTTCAAGGAGCTCGGTGAGCGGATGGACGACCGCGTGGTGAGCCGCATCATCGGCTGCACCGACCTGGTGCTTTTCAACGGCGTGCCGGACTTCCGGCTCGAGCAGCACAAGCGGAGGCGAGCAGTATGAGCGGCGATGGCATGAAGGCTTACCAGGAGGAAACCGCGCGGCTGCGCGATGCCACCTTCACCAAACGCTACAAGAGCGCGGAGTATGTCCACGACCACAAGACTCTCTGGAGCATCCTCGTCGAAGACGCCGAGCGTACGTGCGGCTGCTCGGAGCGGTGGACTGATGGGAAGCGAGCCTCAAGTAACCTGCAAGGACAGTACCTCTTGCTGGAGCGGGCGCTCATCCGTGCCGTGCGGACGATTGCCGCCGACTCCAGCCAGGCTTCCGACGACATCATGCGCGCCATCATCAGGGAGGCGACCGAATGAGCGGCCAGCGGTTCCCTATCCATAAGGCGCTCAAGACGTGCCCCGACGAGAACCTCGGCTTCATGCTCCTCGAGCAGCTCGAGAAGGTGGGCGAGGAGATGGAGGAGCTCGGCGCCTGCATGGAGGAGACGGACGACCACGGCGTCTTCATCAACGCGTCCGGCCTCATGGAAGAGGCGCTCGACGTGATACACGCGGCCGAGGGTGTGGCCTACCTCCTCGAGCGGATGCACCCGCAGGTGAGGATGTCCGACTACGTGAACTACGTCATCGAGAAGAACAAGGCGAGGGGGTACTACGATGCCTAGCAAGCAGGTACAGGCGCGTCTTGACGCGCAGGAGAAGCTGGCGGCCGACATCCTCGAGATGCGGGGCGTGTCGCACGCGGGGTTCATCGGGGAGCAGAAGGTGATGCTCGCCCTCGAGGTGGTGCTCGAGGAGTCACCGCCCTTCGTCGCTCTAGTCTTCGAGCATCGGTGCCGCAAGCTGGCGCTGGAGGCGGTCGCCCAGATGCAGAACTCAGCCATCATCCACCCGCCGACCGACAAAGAGATGGCGAACATCAAGTTCCTCGACAACGCACACACGGTCGCGTGGGGCAAGGCGGAAGAGCTCATCGAAGCGATGCTCGCCTTGCGTGGCGGTGCGAACGTCGATGGCTGACACCATCCCCCTCTTCGACTACGATGAGCGCCAGCCGCTCGAGATTGAGCCGAACCCGTGCATCCACGCATACGGTCTCGGGCCGGAGGGGAAGAAGTGCAAGACGTGTGGGCACCTGTTCCGGTCGTGGGGCGCGTGGTTCAAGTGCGACCTTCGCCGCATCACGCATGGTGCCGCGACCGACCACCGCGCGAACTGGAGAGCGTGCGGGAAGTACGAGGAGGATGAGCCAGTGTGATGAAGGTAGGCAATCGACAGGAGGAGGACGACGACGATGGCGCTTAGTATCTGGAGAACACCGCAAGGAGACGCGAGGGAGTCGAAGGTGATGCAGCGGCACGAGCAGCTCGCTGGCATCAACGAGACACTCGGAGAGTACGCCGAGCTGCTCGAGGGAGTGTCGACCGAGCGGGCGCACCTGCTCAAGACCATCTCAGAGCTCCAGCTCAAGAACGCCGAGCTGGCTGTCGGGAAGGCACTCTATGCCGACCTGGAGGTTGAGCTCGCCGAGATGCGCAAGGTCTCGCAGCAGGCGGTTGATGCCGTCGCCGAGAACCGGAAGCTCAAGGGCCAGCTCGCCGAGGAGAAGCGTGAGAATGCGGAGTTCGCAGCGGAGGCCCGCGCCCTGCGCACAGAGGTAGGCGTGCTCAAGGGACAGCTCACCAAGCTGCGCAACAAGGAAGGCAACCACACGCCGCAACAGCCGAGCGAGAGGAGCAACGACGATGCAAGCTGAACTGACCGCGATTCTGAGCAAGGTGGTGTTCTCGAAGAGCGGCGCCCAGGTGGTGCTCGAGTGCCACACCGCCGCCAGCGTCGAGTATGCCCGCCAGGTCTCGAGGATGACCGACAAGGTGGTGGCCGTGACCTTCGATGATGGCGAGGAAGAGCTGCCGTTCGACGAGGATGAGGACATCGAGGAGGGCCAGGGGGAGTTTGCCCTGCCAGGCGATGAGGAGCCCCCGCCGTTCATGTCAGAGCCGAGTGCTACTGTATCTGTCACCATCGACGTGCCGGTTGAGGACGAAGAGGACGACGAGGACGACATCCAGGTGGTAGACTAGACACGCCCACGGTCGGGTACAGAGAGAGCCCCCAGGTCGCAAGACCCAGGGGCTCTCTCGTTTGTCGCCTAAGCGACTAGCGTTTGGTGCCTGCTCGGAACTTGTTCAAGTCCACGAGGCCCGACGCATGTAGTCCGGTGAGCACACCGATGATTGCGACGATGCCACCAGGCGGTACATCCAGGTCGACGGTCGAGAAGACGTACGCAGTTGCGTATGAGGCTCCGACGGCCACGACCATCGACGTGAGCCACCACACGTAGTCCGGCACGACCACCTTCACGAACAGCCCCTTGATGCGGTCGACAATCGAGACGATTGCCGGTGCGACCGCGAGTAGCATCACCAGGAAGAACGGGGCGAACACAGCGAGCTTCTCCCACACAACCTCCATGACTCATCCTCTCTCTTACGTGACGGGCGCTGTCCACGCAGCGACCCACGAGTGGCGGCCGACGATACCGTCGACCGTGAGACCCTTCTCGGCCTGGAACGCACGGCACACGGCGTAGCACTTGGGCCCGAACACGCCATCTGCCGCACCGATGTTCCAACCACGCGCCGCCATCTGCCGCTGCCACGGCTTGAAGTCCTCGCCGTAGCGCTTCGAGGCGATGTACCGACCCCGCTTGTCCATGCGAGCCTTGAAGTTACGCCCAGGCCAGCCGTAGTACGCAGGGACAGGCGCTGTCGGCGGCTTCGGGGTAGGGCCAGGAATGGGCGTCGCGGGCGGCTGAGGGGCTCCTGTGACGCTTCCGGCCGTCAGGTAGGCGGCGACCCTCCCGATGATGTCGGCGTTGAACCAGCCCTCGGTCTGGGAATCCGGCTCGTTATCGGGGTCGGAGTCGGCCGCGCCGGTGTCATGCGGGCTCGAGGTTTTGCCGATGTGACCGACGGAGAGCGCCACGATGCCACCGGCAGGGAAGGCAGCGAAGATGGACTCGGCAACACACGCCGCAAGGCGCGCGCGGTTCGGGGCATCTTCCATCCACTTGTCGAACGCGACGTGGTTGATGGGGCCAGGCTCACCGAGGCAGGCGGGCATCGCCGTGAGCCGGATGTTGTAGTCGCCGCGGCCCTGGTAGGGAATCTGGCGCACCCGAGTCGGCAGGAAGGTGATGGCCTGGTAGCGAGCAGCCATGTCGGCCGCCCATGACTTCGACTTGGCGCTCGCGTTCGATGCCACTTCGACGAGACCGTACTGAGGCGCGGTGGTCGCGTAGCTGTTCATGTGCTGCTCGTAGTAGCAGACAGCACCGAGCGCGTTGGCCTTCGCCTGCCGCGCCCCGTAGTCGCCGGTGAGGACTGCTGGAGTCCACTTGCCCATGTGAGCCGCCTTTCCTACTTGGAGATGTTGAGCAGCTTCTCCAGAACCGGAAGCAGCTCATTGAACATCCAGCCGACCATCAGCCCGAAGAAGCCGACGACCCACTTGGCCGTCTTCACCGAGGTCTTGGCCGATGACCAGTCATCCTCGAGAACCTTGATGCGCTTCGCGTGCTCAGTCGTGATGGTGCTTCGCGCGGCGACCGCCTCGGTGAGCGCACTCTCGAGGTCATTGAACCGCTTTCCGCCAGCCTCGAGCGCGCCTAGCACGCGCACGAAGTCCTCGTTGTGCGGGCAGCTCTTGAGTCGCCCATCAAGGCCCATGTTGGCGAACCCCTCTTTGACATCCGCGCGTACGTCCTCGACTTTGCCAGCAAGCACAGCCAGTCCGACCTCGACGGCACGGAGCCGGTCGTCCGGCAACTCATAGGAGACCCCACTCTGATGCTCAGTCACGCCGCTTCCAATCTCTGCCAGTCGTCTACAGTTTGCCCTCATCACGGAGTCGCTGCAACTCGTCTTCGATGAGCGCCTTGAGTCTACGCCGCTTCGCCTCCTCGAGCTCCGCATCGGTCACGGGGTCGAGCTTCATGCCCGTGAAGATGGCGGTACGGTTGCGCGTGTCCTTCACGGGGTCGCCTTCACCAGCGAGGCGGCCGACCGTGTTCTCCATGAACGGCAGGAAGTCCTTGAGCAGCTTGCGCTCACGGGCGGGCATGGCGAGGTAGGTCTCGCCGGTCTCGTCATCGAGGATGTCGACCCAGTTCCAGTGTGCCTTGACCGACTCCCACGCGGCGCTGCCGCCGAGGAGGTCGACAGCCTGGTCGAACAGGCGCAGGTAGCCAGGAACACGCTCGGCCTGGTCGTCGTAGTCCGGCTCGGACTGGCGCCCGCGGAAGGTGTCGTAGTTGAGCCCGTACTCAATCGGGCTCTTGATGAGCGGCGAGGTCATGCCGACGAGCTCCTTCATCCCCTGCGGGTCTTTCACGCTGCCGCCGAGGCGCTTCAAGTCCTGAATCGGGAACTGTGTCGGGTTCCATATCGTGTGCGTGCCGTCGTCGCGGTTGTTCGGGAGCGGGACAGCGTAGCTCTCACGCATCCAGTCCGGCAGGTCGGCGGGGTCGATGCCGGTGGCGGAGAAGCCAGCGTTGCGGATGCGCGTCAGGAGATTCGCGCGCCCAGGACGCTTCGCCATGTTCATCAGTTGCGCAGGGACGTTCTGCTTTATCCAGGCCCAGAACGGGATGACCCGCTTGATGGCCTCGCGCTCGGTGCCGGTCATCGCCGAGGGCAGGTAGTTGTAGAGCACGCGGTCGGGAATGAGCAGCGCGGCCTCGTGCGCGACACCCTGCCGCCGTGCAGACAGGTAGACGGAGAAGCGGGCGGCGTCTTCGGTGAACGCTCCGACCTCGCCACCGACGTGCTGCGGGTTCAGCTCGCGCATAGCCTCGGAGAAGATGTTGCGGCGCGGGGTCTCCATCTTGGCCGTGCGGACACCTTGCAGCCCGATGTCTCCCTGGCCGACCTGCCCACGAATGACCCACCCGCCGAGGTCATCGTAGATGGCCTTCGCGCTCTTCACTTCGTCGCCGACGTTTATCATCACTTCGTCGCCGATGCCCGCCTTGACGGCCGCATAGCCACGGTAGCCGTCAGTCCATGAGGCCACGTCGCCGTAGCCCTGCGAGTAGCCCATGAGGTAGTTCGACGGCAGGTTGCGCAGGTGGAACGCTGGCCCCCACGCGGTCATCATGCCCTTGAGGGAGCCGAGCAGCCGGTCGTATCCACGCAGGAACAGGTTGGCATCCTCGTCAGTGATGAAGACCTTCTTGTACGTGTCGGCCCACTTCGCCACGGTCTCGTCGAGGATGTAGTCGACCGTCTTGCCGTCGCGGGTGACGGGTCGCTTCACGTAGCCCTCGGGGATGATGCGCGCTTCGATGTCCTCCACACTCTCACCCGTGCGGCGGGCCATCGTCTCGACGTCGAAGTTGAGCGGGCGGCCTTGCGAGGAGACCAGCTCGTCCTCGAACTTGGCGGCCGCGACCGTGCGCAGCGAATCGTCGGCCTTCATAGCCGCAGCGGTACGGATGTCGGTCGAAGTCTGGAGCCCTGGCACGTCGACAATCTGGCCGCTCTCGTCGACGTAGTGAGTCACGACACGCCCAGGATGCTCGGCCGTGCCCTCCATGCCCTTGAAGACACGGCTCTTCGGCTGTCTCGGACGGATGGAGCGCGTAGATGAACCGGCACCAATACGCCCGCCCTCCGGCGGCTCGAGGTCGGCCCACTTGACGCCGTACACGTCTTCTATCGCCTTCGCCTGCGCACGGTATGAGGCAGGCTCGAGCTCTACGCCGGTCTTCGCGGTGAACGCCTGGCCCGCCTGTGTTCCGGCGGCCTTCACACGGGCGGTCTCGAGAATCCCCATCGGCTGCGGCGGCATCTGCGGCACGTAGCCAGGCAGCTCGTATTCGCCCATGCCGACGGCCTTCTTCGCCTCGAGTGCTTCGTGGAAGAAGGGCTTGAGGTCATTCTCGGCGTACTCGCGCAGCTCCCGCGCACGCTCGGGAGCGTAGCCGATGCGGATGAGCTCCTGCTCCATGAGGTCATAGTCCACATCATCGAGCAGCTTGGTAATCTCGGTGTCAATCTCGTTGATGCGGGCCCGCTTGGCTTCGATGGTGGAGATGGTCTTCTCGAGTCGGTTCGCCTTCGTGGTGCCAGCCTGGAGCCGGTCAGCCTGGACAGCTTGCTTCACGCGGATGTTGTTGGTGCGCGTCTGCGCGGCCGACGCCTTCTTGCGGGCCTCGAGCAGCCGGTTCCGCTTCTCGTCGAAGATGCCCACGCGCAGGGCGTCATCGTCCATCTGCGCTTGGGCCCCACGAGCACGACGCACGGACTCCCAGGAGTCACCAACAGCGGTGCGTGCAGCTTCGGGGATGACGGCCTCGAGTTGAGGCTTAGGCGTCACTTCAAGCTCCAAGTCAGTGAGCCCGCGCACGCTATCACGCTGCGCGCCAGCCTTGCTCGAGAAGCCCTGTGCCTTCCAGAAGTCGGCGGCGTCATCGTACGCAGAGACTTCCCACCGCTCCACTCCGTAGCGGCCCTGCACTTCATCCTGCACGGCGCGGAAGGCGCTGCTGCCAAGTCCCTGCCTGCGCGCACCCTCTGGCACGGAGATGTCTGCTATCCACGCCGTCTTTTCGGTGGGCGACACTTCGACATCAAGTGTCACTTCTCCGTAACGCATGGCAAAGCGTTCGTTGCCGCTGCCGAGCGTGCGTTGTGAGATTGTCTCGAGCGCAGCACCCTCCGTCTCCGGCGTCTTCCCTGCAATCGTGTCGAGCACCGTCGGCTTCTTGGCCGCCTGCTCACGGAGCGTGGCGGAGCGGTTGACGAACTTGTCGATGTCGGACTGCGCTTGCCGGTACGCGGCGTTGGAACGCTCGAAGGCCACGGCGTAGCCCTCTTGCCGCCCACGCAGCTCGGCGGCGGCAGCACGCAGCGCGTCGGCCGATGCAGGCTCGAGGCCGAGAACCTCGAAGGAAGCGGCGAGCTCTTCGGCAATCTCGGCCTCTTTGATGGCGAGAGTATCCAGTTTGGTGGATGCTTTCGCGGCATCTTTGCCGACCGTCGCACGGGCCGCCTCGAGGTGCTCATCATCGAACAGCTTGTGGTCAGCGATGAGCTGCTCAGTCTGCCGAACGAGACGCATCTTCTCGTCGTTCAGCTTGGTCGTCTCTTCCCAATGCGGGAACGCCTTCGGGATGGTGGCGCCCACGGCATCGGCCGTGGCATCGTCACCCACGACTTCGCCGACAGCGCGGTACATCTCGGCACCGGCGTGAGTCGCAATCGAGTTGGCGGCGTCAAGCCCTCCACCGGCCATGCGGGCCCAGGCGGAGAGCAGCCGGTCGCCTTCGATGTCGATGCGAGCGTAGTTGTTGACGAGCCCCTTCGCCGCGTTGTAGATGCGGTTCTGGTTGAGCGTCTTCCAGATAGCGCCCGAGGCTTTCTCCATCTGCGGTTGCACGTCGAGGAGCGTCTGCCCGAACATCTTGACGCCGCCCTTGTCCACGCCCCGTGTCCCGAGCTCGAGGAGCGGCACACGAGCGCCCTGGTGGCCGACGGCCTTCAAGCCAGGCGTCTTCCCGAACCGCTCGAAGATGGTGCCCGCTTCCCCCGCGCCGCGCTTCGCCACATCGTCGAGTGTAGGCACGAGAGCGCCGAGGCCATAGCTGGCATCGCCCGCCTCGTCGACAGCCTTGCGCAAGAATGGCGCATGGACGACGCGCTTGGTGCCCGCCTGCGCGTTCTGCGCCCACCGCGTCGACGCGTCCCATATCTCCTGCTTGGCCGCCGGTGGCAGCTCTTTGAGGTTGACGCCCTTCTCAAGACGGGCTGCGAGGTCGACAGCCTCATCACCTTCGCCGCCGATTCGGGCCGCGGTCTTCGTGAAGTCATCGGAGTAGCGTGCGACAAAGCCCGCGTCACCGCCGACTTCGATGCCGATGTCCGCGAGCTTAGCGGCCGTGACACCCACGTCGCCGACCGTATCGGCAGCCTTGACAGCCCGCGATGCTTTCGTCCCGCCGGACAGGCCGAAGGACGGGTCGAGGGCGACACCTTCGCCAACGTCGAGCGCCATTCCGAGCCAGAACTGCGTCGTCTCTTTGCCAAGCCAGTCACGGACGGGTTCGGGAAGCCACTGTTCATCCGAGAAGTCTTTGACGGCGTGCGTGAAGGACGCGCCCTGGCGGCCCGTCAGAGACTTGGCTGCCTCCTCGTTCGCATCGAAGTAGCCGCGTTCTTTCAGGTACGCAGATTCCTCCGCCAAGCGTGCCTTCTCTTTGGCGACGCGCTCGTCGGACATACCCCACGTATTAAGGTCGAATCCCGTAGTCTCGCGCAATAGGCCACTCACACCAGACAGCGATGCCGCAAGAGCAGAACCCGCTTCTTGCCAGTCCGCTTCGCCGCGCAGTACGCGACCGGCCAGATGGCCCGCATTCATTTCTGCGGAACGGCGCGCACTCCCGAAAGCGTCGAGCGGCTGGAGGAGCTTGTCGAGGAACTTCGGCTCATCCTCGTCTTTGAGCAGACGCGCCGTTGTCGCGGGGTCGATACCCCTGCGGGCGAGATACTGCGCTCCCCACTTGGGGTCACGCCGGATGCGCCGCATGATTGCGTCGGAGAGCGCCCCGCCGCTTGAGCTTCGCCCGAGTCGCCCCTGCATGGCGGCCTACAGGTTCGTGACGGGGTTGGACAGGGCCGTCGTCTGGCCGTTCCACTGGGGCTGTATCCAGCCGATGAGCTGTTGACCTGCGGGTGTGTTCCAGTCCGCGTCAGGATAGGCAGTCACGAGAAGCTGGAGCGCCTCTGCGCCGGTGCCAGTCTCGTCAATGAGCATACGCGCGTCGGCGACGATAGCCGACCAGTCGGTATTGTCAGCCGCGCCGCTCGAACCGTACTGCATCGTGATGGAGCGGTTCTGGACTTCGAGCTCGGCTGCCGAGATTTCAGCCTGGAGCTGGTTCTCGCGCTCGGCTAGTGAAGCGGTCATCCGCATCTGCGCGTAGCTCTGCTGAGTCTGCTGGTTGGCGAGCACCCGCTCGGTCTCGAGCTGCGAGAGAATACCGGCGTACTGCATCCCGATGCCGCGCATCTCAATCTCGGCGGCCTGGTTGGCGAGTGCGGCTTCCATCTCCTGAGACGCCTTGAACTGCTGCGCCTGCTCGGTGAGCACGTTCCACGCCTCGTACGCGCGCTGGTTGGAGAGCTCGCGCTCGGTCTGGAGCGAGGCATACGCCTGCTCGGCCGAGGCATTGAGCCTGGCCTGCTCCACCGCTGCTGTCGCCGCGGCTTGCTGAATCTGAATCTGCGTGTCACGGATGACCGCATCTTCGGAGAGGATGGCGGCACCGGAGCGGCCCATCCCACGCGCGACCTGCTGCTCACGAGCGGCAGTCAGGCGTGCTTCCTGGCCGTACATGGCCTGCGCGGAGATTGCGTCGACCCACTGGCCCAGGTTGTAGTCCTGGTCAACGTCGATGGAGATGCCGTTCGGGTCGATGAGCATGGGCCCGTTGACGGTCTCATCGTAGTTGGGAGCGGCGACCCGCGGTGTGGCCGCGCCGGAGATGAAGTTCTGGAAGGCGCCACCGCTTGCATCCCAGGGAGTCGTGCTCACCTGCGGAGCGGCCCCGACGTTGTACGGGTTCCACTGACGGGCGGTGGGGGTCGGAGTCGGTGCGACCGTCGGAGAGCCGAACGTCCCCGACCCACCCCTGCGCGATGTGACCACACCAGGCTCGTTCCGAAGCCCGTTGTAGATGCTGGTCATACCTGCCTGCTGGATTGGTGCTCCGAGTTGACTCTGGAAGCCGGAGGTAGGCGCCGTGTGATACGGCTTGAAGCCAGCAGCGGACGGTGCTACAGGAAACGGAAACGCCCCAGGATACGAATAGTAGTTGCCCTTGCTCATCGTGCCGCTGTCATTCGTAATCGCCATGATGCCCGCCCTTCCGCGGTCACTACTGCCAAATCCTACCACGTCGTCGCCTAAGCGTCACGAACGCAGGTGGGGCCACATCACGTTCTCGACGGCCGAGAGCCAGCTCATCATCAGCCCGCAGTCGAGGGCCGCGATGGTGAGCGGCGTGATGGCCGTGATGCTGACTGTCGGCGTTCCGCCACCGCCGTCCACGTAGTGAATCGACTCGGTGTACCCCGCAGCTCCAATACCCCACTCGTGGTTGCCGGACGTTGATGGCCCTTCCTCCCATGCGTCCCAATGCTCGTCCGAGCGCGGGTCGGAGGTGCAATCGGTATGCGTGCTCGACACCGTGAAGTCCAGGCGCACGTACGTTCCCGCAGGTTGAGAGTAAGGAACGTACGTGTCGACCGTCACCATGCCGAGCCCCGCTGTCGCGGATGTGCAAGCAGCCTCGTTGAAGATGACCGCGCCGTTCACGCGATAGATGACGTCGCCGCCGGAGAGCTCGATGTCGATGTCGATGCTCGCACCGGTGTAGGACCGGTCTGTGCTGACACCACCGGCGCGGATGAAGGTGAGCTCCCAATCGCCGTTCGTCTTCTTGCTGACGCCCACCTGCGCGTAGACGTAGGAGCCGCCGTACGGGGCATACCGGCGGAACGTGGCGAGCGACATGACGTTTGCCGCAGATACGTTCGACGTCTGCGCGAGATGCAGGCTGCCGGACTCACCCGAGTAGATGCTCGTGGAGTAGGCGTTGAGTGTTGGAGAGATCTGACACTGTGAGTTGATTGCCGAGCGCGTCGCCTTCACGTAGCCGCTCTGGCTCACCGTGTAGTCCCACAGCGTCGTCCAGTCAGGCGCCGGATGCGGCGCGTGCATGTGCAGGTTCCAGGCCGTCGCAAGCCACAGCGTCGCCAGGTTCACGAGCGTCGGTGTCGCCATCATGTAGCGCAGGTCGAACGGCGGATACATCGGCCGGAGCCCAAGCGCGGCCCGATGAAGCGCGGTTGCGTTCAGAAGCGCCATCACGCGAGCGGCGAAGGCATCGTAGCAAGGCGGCCGCGTCGGGTCGACGTACCAGGGCGAGACATCGTACTCGAAGTCGAAGTCAGGCGGCCACGGTATCTCGGCGGGCAGGTCGGGGAATGTCGGGACGACAGGCGCCCAGGGAGTGAGCTCCGGCATCTCCGGCATGGCGCGGGGCGCGGGGCGCGGCATGGTGGTGAAGTAGCCGAGTGTGCCGAGCTCCGCGGCGGAAGGCAGGGACTCCCCCTTGTCTACCGCCGAGCCGCGAAAAAATAGTCGAACTCATTCCCGTTGACCTCGAGGTACACGTCATCGGTCTGCGAGAACTCGACGCGGAAGTCACGCCCGCGCATGTGATGGACGCGCTTGACGATGACGCCCTCGCCCTCGGCGGTGATGCCGTGAGCCACCGTCGCGCAAGGCGTAACGTCGCCCTCGCGGTAGAGGCTCATCGTGAGCGTGGTGGGCCCACCGGCGTAGTACGGGGCGCGCATCTCGATGACCTGCTTGTCGATTGCCTCGCGCCCGCAGTCGTAGACCTTTGACTTCGCGCCGAACTCGAAGGCCACATCGTCGTCGAGGAACAGGTCGTTCTCCCGCAGGATGTTGCCGCTCACGGTGCCGAGCAGAAGTGCGGCAGCCACGCCGTCACCCGTCTCATCACAACTCGAGCACGTCACAGGCTCGGCAAGCTCCCACACGCCCGCGAAGATGGAGCGCCGGAAGTCGTAGAGGAGCACGCGGTTGCAGCCGGTGTCGGAGCCGTCGGACTTGTAGAAGACGAGCAGGAAGTCGCGCCACACGTCGATGAAGGAGCCGTCCCACTCATCAGCCGTGAGCGGGATGAAGTTCCGGCACGCCTGCTCGCGGCTCTTGACCGCGTTCGAGATGACTCTCGGACGGCTGCCGTCGAAGACCGTGAGGCCAGTCTGCGAGAGATAGACGGCCACGCCCTCGAGTTCGCGGAGAGTCGCGGAAGCACCGAGCGGAAGGCCGAGCCCCTCGGCAGAAGCGCGTACAGTCGACCAGGTAGTCGGGTCGGTTCCGTCGACGCGCATGATGCGCTCTTCTTGGAACGCCAGAAGGACTCCGGCAATCTCGACGATGCCGGTGAAGCGTCCGCCTGGACGCCACACATTCGCCGAGTTCCACGTCCCAGGCGTGAGAGCATCACACCACCGGAGTGATGCAGGGTCGGCAGCGTCGATTCCGAAGATGCGGTCAGAGCCTTCACGCGCGGCCAGATAGCAGAAGTCGTAGTCGTAGAGCACGAGCGCCGCGTACGGCTGCCCTACATCGGCACCGCCGTAGAACTGCGTCTCGGCTACCTCGACGGCGAGAGCTGCCCCATCAACCGCTGTCCAGTCGACCGGCATGGCTGCGACGCCGTTGAGCGCCGCCACGACCTCGGTGTTGGTGGACGTTATGACGCCAGCGCCATCAGTGGCGAGCACCGCTGAGATGTCAGTGCCCGTCATGGACGCCGAGAGCGACCCGCCTGGCGCGCTCTTGGTGACGGTAAGCGTGTAGACGTTGCCAGCATCACCGGCAAGTGCGGTGCCGTAGTAGCCGCTCGTAAAACGGGCGTATGGAGAGTAGACGTGCGCGCTTGCAGCGGTCTCTGCGACCTGGATGCTGTAGAGCCCCGCCCACTCCATCTCATAGTAGATGGCCTCGGCGAACTCACAGTGGGCCACGTCGTAGGCCGGCGTCTCGACAGGATGTGCGATGAGCAGACGCGTGACGCCAGCATCGCTCACGTCCCAGACGTTGCCGCCCTCCCACACGATGAGGCCGGAGTACAGCCCGTTCGCGTCACGGAAGCGGCGGATGGCACGGATGGGCGATGCGAAGTCAGAGGCCAGAAGCGACGTGAAGCCAGGGCGCCGCACGGCGCGGTTGGCGAGCGAGATGTAGCCGTTGCGCACGAGCTGGAGCTGGAGCTTGTCGATGTCGCGCGGGTCGGTCGCAGAATCCATGCCGCCGGAGTAGTTCTCACTCGCAGCGAGCCAGATGGTAGGCGCATTATCCACCGTCTCCCGCATGTCACGCAGAGAGCGCCTAGTCGTCATGAGCAGCTACCCAATCTCGTCAGGATACGGGAACGCCGTGCCGAACCCGAAGTTTTCATTCGGAGACGGTTGCGAGGCGATGACCTCACCCTTGTACGGGGCGCGGGAGTTGTACCAGCGCTCGTACTCCATCATGCCAGAACGGAAGAGTGTTTCCATCTCGAACGCCGCTTCCGGCCGACGGTCTTTGCGCAGGAGCACGGCCGCGGCCCAATAGCACGGCAGGAAGTGGAAGCGCAGATGCCACGTCGGGTTGCTCGTGGACGTGTCGAGAGCGGCAGGAACACCGAAGTACAGGCCGTGGAGCGAACCCGTGATGCCGGTCGCGGGAGTCGGATAGACGACCACCTGTGTGTCGCCGTCGTCGGACACAATCTCGGTCGTGTAGTAGCGGGGCTCGGAGCCAGTGAGCTCGAGTAGGTGCTCGAGGTTCTCGCTCCCGACGGGGAGGATGTTCGTGTAGGAGTAGGGAGCCACGGTGCCCGTGCGGTGCTTGAGCCACACCATCCGGCCGAGGTCAGCCAGCGGGTAGGCGGCTTGGCCCACCACGAGCGCCTGCGTCGTCTGCTTCAAGAGCACGTCCATCGAGGAGAAGAGGATGGTCA
>Ga0265297_10003643_pt1 | contig 27292 bp, 27 predicted proteins | sample Munlanlwell13791_FD_192502 | JGI IMG/M metagenome (GOLD analysis project Ga0265297, IMG submission 192502) | Leachate microbial communities from a municipal landfill in Southern Ontario, Canada - Leachate well 137-91 | ecosystem: Engineered > Solid waste > Landfill > Unclassified | place...
CGAAACGCGGACGGTGGCGGTCGACCTCTTCTCGGGCGAGCACAAGCGCGCCGCCGGCCCCTTCGAGGACATGACCGGCAATCCGATGCTGAGCCTGTTCCTGGAAAACCACGTGAACGTCCTCTCAGGCCTGCTCCAAGTCAATCCGCGCTATCTGAAGAATGCGATCCGGGGCGGGCTCCGCGACCATGCCACGGTCGAGCCGGTCACGGTTTCGGCCGGCGGGCAGAGCCTGCCCGGCTACCGCGTCCATATCGCCCCCTTCGCGGCCGATCCCAACAAGGAGCGCATGAAGGGCCTGGATACGCTGGCCTATGATTTCACGGTGGCGCGCGACCTGCCGGGCGAGATCGCCGAGATCCGCATCACGGCGCCCGATGCCAAGGGCGGCGCCGATCTCCTGGACGAGACGGTGGTCTTCGATGCGCCGGCTCGCTGACCTCGCCGCCGCCCTGCTGCTGCTGGCGCCCCTGCCCGCCCTGGCCGCCGCGGTCGAAAACGACTATCCGACCGAGGCGCGGGTCGACTATGTCTTCGGCTGCATGGCGGCGAACGGCCAGTCACGGGAATCGATGGAACATTGTTCCTGCTCGATCGACGTCATCGCCTCGATCCTGCCCTATGACCGCTATGTCCAGGCCGAGACGGTACTCTCCATGCGGCAAGGCATCGGCCAGACCGCGGCCGTGTTCCGCAACACGCCCCAGTTCGACGACATGGTGGCCGACCTCCGCCGCACCCAGGCGGAAGCCGAGATCCGCTGCTTCCATTGACTAGTCGCTAGCCGTCGCCATTGCCGGCGAATTGCTGGCGGAAGACGTTGCCCTCGGTATCCTTGGCCTCGACCGACACCGGCCGGCCGTCGGCGCGGTAGGTGAAGCGGAAGGTCGGGTCCTCGCTGATCGAGATGCCGCCCTCCATGGCGAAGATCACCTCGTCGCCCTGGCGCACGGTCAGGTGCTGCACGAACCAGGCGGGCGTATAGAGCCGGGTCACCTGGTCCATCTGCAGGCCGGAATTATTGGGATGGCGGATCTGTACCTGGGCCTCGTCCCGCCCGGTGCCGGAAAAGACGCGGAAGCGCATCTTGCCGAGGTTGGCCTTGGCGTCCTGCGGGTCCTTCACCGCCGGCGCCGAACAGCCGCCCGCCGCCTTCACGAAGGCGCGCACCATGTGGAGCTTGCCGTCGTCCGTCTCGGCCACGGCGCGAACGAAGGAATAGGAATTGACCCTGATCCGGGTCGAGAGGTCGAAGGCCCGGCGGCCCTGACCCAGACTGAAGCTCGCCACCACGGGCGAGGGATTTTCGTCGACGATCAGGGTCAGCGCCACCACCCGCCGGGCGTCGCCCTCGGGCAGGGCGACATGGAGGTCGATGGGCACCAGGGCGGCATCTTCGGCGCGGGCGGGCGCGGTCAGGCCGACCACCGCCTCCTCGTCGATCGGCTTTTCGCCGAAGATGTCGGGCCGGATCGAAGCCCAGGTCGCCTCGCCCTCGGCCAGGGCGGGGGGCGCCAGGAGTGCCGCGAAGGCGAACAGGGCGGCGGCGATCGTCTTCATGGGCGGGGCTCCGCATCCGTCATGGGCAGGCCGGCGTCGGCCCAGCCCTCCACCCCCTCGGGGTACCAATAGACATGGGAATAGCCGTAGGCGACGGCGCGCTTGCCGGCGTTCCACGACATCCAGCAATCACGCTTGCAGAAGACCAGCAGGGGCCGCGCCTTGTCGCCGCCGGTCAGGGCTTCCAGCCCGGCGCGGAAATAGGCCTCCGTCTCGGGGGCCAGGGCGCCGCGGCCGACTTCCGGCAGCCAAGCGGCCTTCTCGATCGTGCGGTGGGGCGGGTCGTGCCACAGCGTGCCGGCCGGCAGCTCCGCCGGTCTGGGTGCATGGGGCAGCACGTCGACGAAGACGGTCTTGCCCTCGTGCCAGAGCTGGGCCGCCTCGGCCGTGGTCACCACGGTGGCGCCGGCCAGCGTCGCCGGGGTCGGGGCACGATAGTCGTCCTGGCGATAGTCCGCCGGTTCGGGCGGCGCTTCGGCCCGGGCGGGAAATGCCAGGCCGGCACAAAGGGCGAGGCTCAGGGCGAGGCGGCGCATGGCATCCTCACTGGCCTTCGTCGACCCGAACCGGGCGGTCGCGCTCGCTCTCGTCGAGGCGGCCGTCGTCCGGCACCAGGGGCACGCCATAGGAGGTCAGCACCGCCTCGATGTCGGCCCGGCGCTTGCGGATGACGTCGTTCAATTTGTGCTTCCACTGGATCTCGCCGGCCCTGATGCCGAAGGTGATGCGGAAGCTCAGCGCCGGCCGCTCGGTCTCCTTCACCAGCGGCGTGACCTTCAGCGGTACCGCCGCCTTCTTGGAGAAATAGCCGCCGATCGGCCCCCACAGGATGACGCCGTCGACCGTGCCGGCGGCGAGGTCGGCCAAGGCCTCCTCGGCCGGGGAATCGGAACGCCGGTCGACCAGCAGGGCATAGGTCTTGGCCTCGGCGGTCAGGCCGAGGCGCAGCAGGTGGTCGGCTGGCGGGGTCGCCGCGATGACGCCGAGCCGGTGCCCCTGCAGGCGCGGGTCTTCCAGCCTATCGACGCCGTCGAGCGGCCCACCCGCCTTCACCACCAGGACATAGGCCGAGCGGTAATAAGGATTGCTGTGCTGGACGATGTCCGCCCCCGAAGCATAGCCGATGATCACGTCGCAGAGCCCGGAACCGAGCGAATTGCGCACCGCCCCCGGTCCTTGCGGGACCCAGAAGAAGCGGAGCGGCCGCTTCAACTCGTCGGCGACGATCGCGGCGATCTTGTTCTCGAAACCCTCGCCCGCCTTGTCCGAGAAGGGCATGTTGGCGGGATCGGCGCAGACCCGGAGCCGGTCGGTCGAAGCCAGTTCCGGTACCTGCTGCGCCGCCGCCCCGCCCGCCCCCGCAGCGAGCGGGGGGGCGAGGGCCAGGGCGAGGGCCGCCCTAATTGCCCATGCAGGCGGCTTCGGCATTTTTCGCCGTCTCCGGCTTCGGGTCGTGGTTCTCGGGCCGGATGCGGCCGAGCGAGCCGTCGGCCCGCGCCTTCAGGTAGACATAGATGTCGTCCAGGTAACACATGACGTTGCGATTCTCGCCGAACGTCGGCATCACCTTCTCGTTGCCGTTGATCAGGTTCTTGCGGCCCTGGGTGACGATCGTGGCGAAGTCGATGTAGCTCAGATTCTTCAAGGAATCGGCCAGCGCCGGGGCATAGGTCGAACCGGCGCCGTCCGGGCCGTGGCACACGTGGCATTCCGAATGGTAGCGGCGGTAGCCCGAGAACGTGTACCAGTCGACCTTGCCGTCCGCGCCGATGTTGTAGGTCGGATTGCCGTCGGCGTCGAAATATTTGCCGTCTTCGCTGCTCGCCGGCTTGCTCGGCTCGGCGGCGGCGGGCAGGGCGGCGCAAAGGCCCGACAGGGCCAGCAGGACGGCGGCGGTGCGGGCTTTGGTGATGGCGATCAAGTGCTGCTCTCCCGTTCAAGACGGAGCCGGTGCACGGCCCCGGACGTCGACCCGGATGCCGAAGGCTGGCGCGGTACCTTTCGGCCCGCGCCAGCCCAGGCGTTTCGGTGTCGGTTTCGCCTTCAGTTCGGCAGGGCGAAGACCGTGAGCTGACCGCCGAGGGCGGTGTAGCTGTTCAGGGCCGCATAGCCGCCCACCGCGCCGAGACCGGCGTTGGGGTCGGTCAGGCCGGCCGCCAGGCCGATGCCCGCCCAGCCGCCGACGCCCGAGAGCACGGCGACATACTGCTTGCCCTTGTGGGTATAGGTCATCACGTTGCCGATGATGCCGGAGGCCGTCTTGAACCTGTAGAGTTCCTTGCCGGTCTTGGCATCGACCGCCTTCAGGTAGCCTTCCAGCGTGCCGTAGAAGACGATGTCGCCGGCGGTGGCGAGAGCGCCGGACCAGACCGAGAACTGCTCGGGCAGGGACCAGACGATCTTACCCTTGGTGGCGTCCCAGGCGATGAAGTTGCCCATGCCGCCATGGCTGTTCGGCGCCGGATACATCGAGAGCGTGGCGCCGACATAGGGCTGGCCCGGGGTATAGCTCACCCGGAACGGCTCGTAGTCCATGCAGACATGGTTGGTCGGCACATAGAACAGGCCGGTACGCGGCGAGAAGGCCGAGGGCTGCTGGTCCTTGGTGCCGAGGGCCGCCGGGCAGATGCCCTTCGAGTTGGTGTCCTCGCCGTTATGTTCGGTCGAATATTGCGCCACCACCTGCGGCCGGCCGTAGGTCGCACTCTTCGGGTCCATGTCGACCTTGGTGGCCCAGTTCACCGCCGGATCAAATTTCTCCGCGACCAGCAGTTCGCCGGTGGCGCGATCCAGGGTGTAGCCGAAGCCGTTGCGGTCGAAGTGGACCAGGAGGTTGCGGTCCTTGCCGTCGATCTTCTGATCGACCAGCACCATCTCGTTGATGCCGTCATAGTCCCATTCGTCGTGCGGGGTCATCTGATAGACCCATTTGGCGACGCCCGTGTCGGGATCGCGGGCGAAGATGGTCATCGACCACTTGTTGTCGCCCGGGCGCTGCTTGGGGTTCCAGGTCGAGGGATTGCCCGAGCCGTAGTAGACCAGGTTCAGCTTGGGATCATAAGAGTACCAACCCCAGGTGCAGCCGCCACCGGTCTTCCACTGGTCGCCCTGCCAGGTCTTGAGCGAGCTGTCCGCGCCGACCGGCTTGCCGAGCGACGTGGTCTTGACCGGATCGAGCAGGATCTGGTCGTCCGGGCCTTCGGAATAGGCCCGCCAGGCCATTTTGCCCGTCGCCATGTCGTAGGCGGTGACGTGGCACTGCACGCCGAACTCGCCGCCCGAGATGCCGACCAGCAGCTTGTCCTTGACCGGCATCACGGTCGCGGTGTTGGTCTCGCCCTTCGAGGGGTCGCCGTTCTTCACCGACCACAGCACCTTGCCGGTCTTGGCGTCCAGCGCCACCACCGTGGTGTCGGCCTGGTGCAGGAAGACCTTGCCTTCGGCATAGGCGAGGCCGCGATTGACCGTGTCGCAGCACATCACCGGGATGACGTTGGGATCCTGCTTCGGCTCGTACTTCCAGATGATCTTGCCGTCGTTGTCGAGATCGAGGGCGAAGACCGTGTTCGGGAAGGGCGCGTGGACATACATGATGTTACCGACCACCAGGGGCGAACCCTCGTGGCCGCGGAGCACGCCGGTCGAGAAAGTCCAGGCGACCTGGAGCTTACCGACGTTGCCGGCGTTGATCTGATCCAGCTTGGAATAGCGCTGGTTGGCGTAGTCGCCGGTTTGCAGCACCCACTGGTTCGGGTCCTGCGTGAGTTTCATCACGTCGTCGTTGGCACTGGCAGCAGTGCCGAACAGGGCCGACAAAGCCAGTCCCGCCAGCAAGATGAGTTTCTTCATGAGCTTCCTCCATTCGGCTCTTGGGCACGATGTCTAGCGCTCGTGCCATTTGGGCGGTGCTCTTACGCCATCTTTACTTGCCGTCTTCGTCAGGGCGCACGATGCCGCCAAGTCGAACCACACCCCGTGGTCCGGCAAGGAAGCCCTATAGGCTGAGACAGACGCCACAATTCTTGTTGTAGTGCTGCCACTGATCGAAGATGCGGAAATTGTAATCGCGGGGTGTCGACCAGTGCAATAGCACGAAAGGTCAAGTCATCATTATTTTTAACTTATTATATTGCAGCGCGATATTGTCGTGAAGCAATGCAATATCAAGAGGTCCGCGAATAGGCCCCCGGCGACTACATACTACTCCCATTCCAGTTCATGGAAAGCCGCTGTCGCATTGCGCCCGGCGAAATCGTCGAACAGGCTCCAGGCGCCCTTTTCCGACTGGCCGGCGCTCGCCGCCGCCTCGCTCATGGTGGCGCCGGTGCGGATCAGGCGGCGGATGTCGGCGGCCAGCACCGCGAGATAGCGCCGGGTCGCCGCCGCCCCCTCGGGCCAGGGCAAGGTGGCGGGGCCGTGGCCGGGCACGACGCGGGCCGCCGGCCGCACGGTGAGGCGGTCCAGCACGGCGAGCCAGCCGGTCAGGCTGCCGTCCAGCGCCGGCACATGGCCGGAAAAGACGAGATCGCCCAGGAACCAAGTCCCCGTGGTCCGGTCGAACGCGGTGAGATCGCTGTTGGTATGGGCGGTCGGCCAGGCTTCGAGCAGCAATTCGCGCCCGCCGAGGTCGAGCGTGATCTGGGCCGTCACTACCATGTCCGGCGGAACCGCCTTGGTTCCGGCGAAGGCAGCGGCGCCGATCAACCGCTCGGTCGCGGCGAGATAGCTCCCCGCCCGGGCGGCCAGGGCTTCGGGCAGCGCCGCATGGCCGACGATGGTGGCGCCGACCTCGGCGAAGGCGGCATTGCCGAGAACATGGTCGGGGTGGACATGGGTGTCGATCAGGTAGCGCACGGGCAGGCCGGTCACCACCCGGACCGCCGCCAGCAGGCGCCGGCCGGCGAGATAGGAACCGCCGCTGTCGATCACCGCGACCGCCTGGCCGCCGACCACGAAGCCGAGGTTGCAGATGGCGTCCTCGTTCTCCGGATCGGCCAATTCGTAGGGGGCGGCATAGACGAAAACGCCGGGTGCCACTTCGGTCACGGGCAGGGGGGTCACGGAAAGGGGGGTCACGGGAAGGGGGGTCACGGGCGGCGGCGCCTCGTCCGCCCCGGCCCGCAAGGGGGCTGCGACCAGGGCGAGACAGAGGGCGAGCCGGGCGCGCATCGCTTCAGGCCGCGATGGTGGCGAAGCGCCCGGCCAGGGCGCGGCGGCGTTCCGCGGTCCAGCCCGGGCCGCGCGCCACCCGCGGCGTCTCCAGCGGCACTTCGGCCAGGAGGCGGCCCGGCGCCGGTGTCAGCAGGATCAGCCGGTCGGCCAGGGCCAGCGCCTCGCCGATATTGTGGGTGACCATGAGCACGCTCATCGCCCGCCGCTCCGCGATCCGGGCGACCAGGCCGCGCAGCTCGGCCGCCGCCGCCTCGTCGAGCGAGACGAAAGGTTCGTCCAGCACCAGGAGTGCCGGCTCGACCGCAAGCGCCCGGGCCAGTGCCGCCCGCCGCGCAAGCCCGAGGGAGAGTTCACCCGGATAGTGATCGCGCCAGGGTGCCAATCCGACCTCCGCCAGCAGCGGCCCCGGGTCGCGCCGCATCCGCCGGGGCAACACCAGGGCGATATTCTGCGCGACCGTGCGCCAGGGCAGCAGGCGCGGCTCCTGGAACATCACGCCGATCGAAAGCGCGCGCGGGTCGGGCGTCACCGCCCCCTCGAAATCGCGGTCGAGGCCGAGCAACAGGCGCAGCGCCGTGCTCTTGCCGCAGCCCGAAGGACCGATCAGGCAGACGAATTCGCCCCGCCCGATGGTGATCGACAGATCACACAAAGCGGTGACCGGGCCCGCGGGGGTCCGGTAGTCCTTGCGCCTCACCTCAAGCGCGAGCAGGGGCGGGGCGCCAGCGGCCGGCATGGGCTTCGAGCGGTTGCAGGACGAGATATTCGACCACCAGCATGACCAGTGTGAAGGCGAAGGCATAGCCGAGCACGCCGCGCACGTCGAAGAGCTGGAAGCGGGTCGAGATCGCGTAACCGATACCGTCGCCCCGGCCGAGCAGCTCGACCAACAGCACGATCTTCCAGACCAGCGCCAGTCCCGAACGCGCCGCGGCGGCGACGAAGGGGGCGAGCTGCGGCAACAGGACATGGCGGCCCCAGGCCGCGGGTGACAGGCGGAAGGCCCGCCGCATCTCCTCGAGGCCGGGATCGATCGCCCGCGTCCCCTCGCGCAGGATGACCACCACATTGGGAATCTTGTTCAGGGCGACCGCCACGATCGCCGCCGCCTCGGTCAGGCCGAGCCAGATGTAGCAGAGAATGGCGATGACCAGGGCCGGCAGGTTCAGCAGCACCAGGAGCCAGGTCTCGAACAGCGCGTCGAGGCGGCGCGACAGGCCGAGGGCGATACCCCCGGCGCAGCCGATCGCCATGGCGACGGCAAAAGAGATCACGACCCGCCGCAGCGTGGCCGCGAGCTGGGCCAGAAGGTCGCCATGCAGCGCCTGATCGACGGCGAAACCCGCCACGACCAGGGGCGAGGGCAGTTCCGCCGAATGCAGCGCCAGCGCCGCCGCCTGCCACAGTGCCAGCAGGGCGAGGAAAGACAAGCCGCGGCCGAGCGCGCCCTTCACGCCACCCGCGGTCATGCCGGCGCCTGCCAATAGAGGCCGGCCGGCAGCTCGCGGGCCGGCCCGACCAGCGCCTCGCCGCCCAATTCCGCCAGCACGGCATAGAGGCGCGCCGCATCCGCCATTTCCGCCGCGACGGAGCGGGTTGGAATGCCCTCGACGAAGCGCCGCCGCAGCGCCTCGAAGGTCGCTTCGTCGTCGGCCTGCATCAGGGGACGCAGAGCCTGCCAGGCGCCGTCGTCCTGGGCCAGGACCTGCTTGGCAGCGGCCGAGGCCCGGGCGAAACCGGCGACCGCCGCGGCCGGCGCCGCCGGTGAAAAGACATGGCCGACGAAAGCGATGCGCCCGCCCGTGCCGAGCCCGGCCGCGATCTCCTCGACCCCGATCAGCCGGCGGTAGCCCTGGGCTTCCAGCCGGGCGCAGAAGGTCCAGTAGAGCAGGCCGGCATCGAGCCCGCCCCGGCGCAACGTCTCGGTCAACAGGGGCGGCGCCCCGAAGACCGGCTTCGCCGCGGTCGCGAGATCGATCCCGAGGTGGCGCAGGCCATGGGCGCGGAGCAGGAGCCAGCTCTTGTCCAGCGCGCCGCCGGCGACCCCGATGGAGCGCCCGGCGAGATCGCCGACCGTGCGCAACGCCGAGTCCGCCGACACCATCACCGCCCCCTCGGTCGCCGAGAAGGGCAGAAAGCTCACCGCCCGTCCCTCCGCGCGAAGCCGCGCCGCCCACAGGAGATCGCTCACGATGACGTCGACCGATCCGCCCAGGAAGGCGATGCGCGCGGCATCGGAAGAGGCCAGCCGCTGGACCTGCAGCTCCACCCCGGCCTGCCGGTCGAGGCCCAGGCGGCGGATCGTCTCCACCTCCCAGCCGACCGTGCCGAACTCCAGGATGCCGAGGCGCAGCACGGGCACAGCTTCGGCGCGAAGGGGAGCCGGCCAGAGAGTCATTGTGCAGAGCAGCGACAAAATGTCGCGACGCAGCAAAAACCCGACGACGGCGCCTCCCGGCGGCTTTCTCGAATTATTACAGATTTCTTTGTTGCGGCGCAGCAATGACAGGGCCGGCCTTCGCTGAATCGACACTCCCCCGGCGCTCCCAGTCGCTGGTTTTTTTAATCTATTCTTGACGGGGAGTGTGATCGCCATTTCTCATACTGTCCATTGCCAAAATGGCCAATGGACCAGCGACGGCGGCGACGGAACAATAAGGCCCGATGACCGTTAGAAGAAATGAAGTTCATACGGCCGAAATGTAAGAACAGAATAAGGGAGTGAACGAAAAATGCGCCTCGTCCTGGCCACGACCCTGCTCTCGATCCTGCTGCCCGCGGCCGCCTCGGCCGAGGATGCTGCCGCGGGCGAGAAAGTATTCATGAAGTGCAAGATATGTCATCAGATCGGTGAAGGGGCGAAAACCCTTGTCGGCCCTGAATTGAATGGCATCGTCGGCAGAAAATCAGGTTCGATAGAAGGCTTCGCCTATTCTCCGGCGATGAAAGACTCCGGCATCACCTGGACCGAGGATCAACTATCAGAATATCTTAAGAACCCGAAACTGAAGGTGCCGAACAACAAGATGGCTTTCGTCGGCCTGACCAAGCCGGAGGACATCGCCAACGTGATCGCCTATCTGAAACAATTCGACGCCACCGGCAAGAAGGCCCCATGATGAGGGCTCCTTCCTTCTGAACAGCCCTTTCCGGCCGTCTTGCCGCGACGGGCCGGAAAGGAGAACCCATGGCGTCTTTCGTGGCTGTCGTTCTGGTCTGCCTGAAGTCCGTATCGCCGGACGCCTGCAACGAGGCAACCGCAGTCGACTATATTTCCAACACCGTGCCCAACGAGATGCGTTGCCTGACCGGCTGGCAGGAGACCGTCGCCGGCTCCAGCCTCGGCAACAACCTGGGCACGCTCACCTATGTGAAGACCATCTGCCGCCCGGCGGCGGAGCGACCACCGCTCGACAACTGACGCGTCAATCCCGCAAGGCACGGTCGAGGTTCCGCGCCTGGTCGAGACCGATCGCCTCGCCGATATCGGCGATACCGCGCAAGGTGGTCGAGGTCAGGTCGGCATCGGCGAACCTGGCGCCGGCCAGTTTGGCGCCGGTCAGATCCGCCCCGCCGAGTTGTGCGCCGCGCAGGTCCGCCCCACGCAAATCCGCCGCACGCAGGTCGGCGAATTCGAGGTCGACGCGCGAGAGATCGGCGCCCGAAAGATCGGCCCCGCTCAGCACGGCCGATTTCAGGATCGCCCGCATCAGGCCCATGGACTGGTTGCGCATGTCGGCCCCGAGCCGGGCGCCCGACAGGTCGGCATGGCTGAGACCTGCATTGGTCAGGTCCCCGGCGATGCGCGCCGCGTGGAGATTCGCCCCCTCGAAATTCGCGCCGATCGCCTGGGTGCCGAACAGGCTGGCGCCCGAAAGATCGGCACCGCTGAAATCGGCGCCCAAGGCCCAGGCCTGATCCAGTACCGCCCCGGCCAGATGAGCTCCGACGAGCTTGGTCCGATTCAGCACCGCGGCCCGGAGGTCGGCCCCGGCGAGATCGATGCCCGAAAGGTCGAGCCCGGAAAGATGCCGCCCGCCGAGGCTCCGGCCCGGCGCCGCCTCTACCTCCGCCCGCGTCATCTCCGCCTCGGTCATGGCGGGTGAGGTCAGGTCGAGGTAACGCATCATGTCCTGCGCCGGGGCAGGCCCGGCCCAGCAGAGCGCAAGGAAGAAAACGGCAGTTCTTCGGCCCGTCATCCGGCAGCGTTTCCTCGTTTTCCCGACGGTAACATGCCGGCGCCAAAGAATTCGCGGCGAACTGCGGCGGCTTTACTTATTTGACGCTCAGAAAAGCCGCCGTCCGGTGCAGGATGGTGTGACGCCGGGCCAGCGCCTGCACGTCGTCGGCATAGCCGCCGCCGATCACGCCGCAGACCGGCAGGCCGGCACCGCGCAGCCGGCCGATCACCAGGGCGTCACGCGCCGCGATGCCCTCGTCGCTCAGGGCGAGGCGGCCCAGGCGGTCGTCGCGATGAACATCGACCCCAGCATTGTAGAAGGCGATCTCGAAGGGTCCGGCCGCCAGCGCTCGCTCCAGCGCCGGGGCGACCAGGGCCAGATAGGCGTCGTCCCCCGCCCCCGGCGCCACGTCGATATCGAGCGAGCCGGCCTCCTTGCGGACCGGGAAATTGGCGCCGCAATGGACCGAGAGCGTGAAGACCGAAGCATCGCCCCGGAACACCGCTGCCGTGCCGTCGCCCTGATGGACGTCGAGATCGACGATCAGGGCGCGGCCGATCCGCCCCTCCGCCTGCAAGGCCCGGACCGCCACCGCGACATCGTTGAAGACGCAGAAGCCCGCCCCCGTCTCCGGCCGGGCATGATGGCTGCCGCCCGCCGTGTTGCAGGCGATGCCGTATCTCAGGGCGAGGCGGGCGGCGAGCAGCGTGCCGCCGTTGGCGAGCAATGCCCGCCGCACCACGCCCTCGTCGACCGGAAGGCCGATCCGCCGCTCGATCGCCGCCGGCACCGCCCGCGCCAGCACGGCATCGACATAGGCGGCGTCATGAACGCGCAGGAGGTCCGCCCGTGTCACCGGCGCCGGGACATGGGTATTGGCCGGACGCGCCAGGCCCTGGGCCTGCAACTCGGCGAAGAGGGCGGCGAATTTGGCCATGGGGAAGCGATGCCCTGCCGGCAGGGCGGGGGCGTAGGCTTGGTGGTGGACGACCGGCGGCAAATCGGGTTCTGCTGTCGGCCGCGAAGGATCGGAGGAAAAGTCCATGAAGCTCGTCTCGTTCCGCCAAGGCTCCCGCTTCGGCTATGGCGCGGTCAAGGGCGACGGCATCGTCGATCTTTCCACGCGCCTGGGCGCCGACGCCCCGGACATCAAGGACTGTATCGCCGGCCAGCTCGGCCGGGCCGCGGCCGAAGTGGCACGGGCGACGCCCGACCTCGCCCTGGCCGAGGTCACCCTGCTGCCGCCGGTGCCGGACCCCGGCAAGATCATCTGCATCGGCGTCAACTATGCCGAACACGCGGCCGAGATGGGGCGCAAGCCGCCGCCCTATCCGACCGTCTTCACCCGTTTCGCCGATACGCTGGTCGGCCCCGAGGGCGCCCTGGTGTTGCCCCGCAATTCGAAGGATTTCGATTACGAGGGCGAACTCGCGGTGATCATCGGGCGCCGGGCCCGCCACGTCCGCGAGGCCGATGCCATGGCCCATGTCGCCGGCTATTCCTGCTTCCAGGATGCTTCGGTGCGCGATTTCCAGCGCCACACCGGCCAGTTCACCCCGGGCAAGAACTTCCCTGCGACCGGCGGCTTCGGCCCCTGGATCGTCACGGCGGACGAAGTGCGCGATCCCCATTCGCTCCGCCTCACCACGAAGGTCTCCGGCGTCACGCGCCAGAACGGTTCGACCGCCGACATGATCTTCCGCATTCCGGCCCTGATCGCCTATCTCTCCTCCTTCACGGCGCTCGAACCCGGCGACGTGATCGCGACCGGCACGCCGTCGGGCGTCGCCGCCGGTCAGACCCCGCCGCCCTGGCTGGTCGCGGGCGATATCGTCGAAGTGGAAATCGAACAGATCGGATTGCTCAGGAACCACGTAGAAGCAGAAGGATGAGGCCGCGCCGCCTCGTCCACCCTGGACGAGGTGGTGGAATGAGCAGTCTCGATCGCATGTTGCGCCTGTTGGACCTGTTCGCCGCGGAGCGGCCGAGTTGGAGCGCCGAACAGGCGATCGCCCGCACCGGCTATTCGCGCTCGACGGTCTATCGCTATTTCCGGAGCCTGGCGGCCGCCGGCCTGGTCGCCCCGGGGCCGGACGGTGTCTATACCCTGGGCCCCGCGGTGATCGGGCTCGACCGCGTGATCCGGCTCTACGACCCGCTGCTGACCGCGGCCCGGCCGCATCTGGCCGAACTCGCCCGCGCCCTCGGCCTGGTCGCCGTGGCGGCCCCCTACCGCGAGCAGATCCTGGTCACCCATGTCGAGGCCGGCTCCGGCCAGTTGCCGCCGGCCGAATTGGCGCGCGGCCATGCCGCCGACCTGTTCGACAGCGCGGCTGCCCGCGTGTTGCTCGCCCATGAGGCGCCGCGCCGGCTCCGCCGGCTGCACGACATCCAGGCCCCGGCGATCGCCAGGGCCGGCCTCGGCGCGACCTGGAACGCCTTCCGCCAGGCCCTCAAGGTGCAGCGCCGGGTCGGCTTCGCGGTCCATATCGGCAGTGGACCCTTGGGCGAACTTCGGGTCGCCGTGCCGGTCTTCGCCGAGGGGGAACGGGTGATCGCCGCCCTGGCCGCCCCCGCCGGGGTGCAGGAGGCAGCCCATGTCGGCGAGATGCTGATCCGCTCCGCCCGGCGGATTTCCGCCGCGATGCAGGATCAGGGCGCGGATCGGCCGAGCACGCCCAGCGCCTTGTCGGCCTCGTGGCGACCGTCGTCGCCCCTGCTCAGGGCCGTGGCACCGATGACCGCCGAAAGGGGCAGGCTGGCATAGAGATGGGGGAAGAGGTCGCCGCCGCGCGATACTTCCCAGGTGAGGTCGATCCCCGCAGCCGCCACCGCGACCAGGACGAGGCCGTCTTGCCCGGCGAAATGCTTGTCCAGCGTGCCCTGGACCTGATGCGCAGCGGAGAAATGGATGAAGCCGTCGGCCAGGTCGACCGGCGCCCCCGCGAAAGTGCCGCCGGCCTGGAATCGCTCCCAGGCCGGCAGGTCCATGATCTTGTAGACGGTGCTCACGCCGCCGCCGGCGTCGCCAGCGCGCCCGCCAAGCCCTGGCGGATCAGCTTCGCCGTCTCGGCGACACCATAGAGCGCGATGAAGGAGCCCATGCGCGGGCCCTGGCTCTGCCCGAACAGCACTTCGTAGATGCCCTTGAACCAGTCGCGCAAGCCCGGGAAGGGATGCTTCTTGCCGATCTCGAAGACGAGATTCTGCAAGCCCTCGGCCGTGCAATCCGCCGGCCCCGCTTCGAGCGCCGCCGCCAGTTCGCCCAGCGCCGCCGCCTCGACCTCGCTCGCCAGGCGATAGGTCTTGGTCGGCTTCACGAAGTCACGGTAATAGGCGATGGCATGGGGCACCAGGTCGTTCAGGATCGGCTGGTTCTCCGGCGTCGCCCCCGGGGCGTAGCGCCCGATGAAGCCCCAGAGCACCGCCGCATCCTCCGAGCCGACGACGCCGGCCAGGTTCAGGAGGAGGCCGAAGGTGATCGGCAGATTGCCCACCGGCGGCTTGCCCGAATGGATGTGGAAGACCGGGTTTTCCAGCTGCTTGGCCGGTTCCTGGCCGGGATAGGCGGCCAACTCGTCCAGATACTGGTCGACATGGCGCGGGATCACGTCGAAGAACAGGCGCTTCGCCGTCCGGGGCTGGAGATACATATAGAGCGCCAGGCTCTCCGGGCTCGCGTAGGTCAGCCATTCGTCGATGGTGAGGCCGTTGCCCTTCGACTTCGAGATCTTCTGGCCCTTGTCGTCCAGGAACAGCTCGTAGGAGAAGCCGTCCGGCATCGGGCTGCCCAGCACGCGGCAGATCTCGCCCGAGAGCTTGCGCGTCGGGATCAGGTCCTTGCCGTTCATCTCGTAGTCGACGCCGAGGGCATGCCAGCGCAGCGCCCAGTCCGCCTTCCACTGCAGCTTGCAATGGCCGCCGGTGACCGGCACTTCGGTCAGCGTGCCGTCCTCGTCCTCGAACACCACGGTGCCGGCGTCGAGCTTGCGCTCGATGATCGGCACCTGGAGCACGCGGCCGCTCTTCGGGCTGATCGGCAGGATCGGCGAATAGGTCGCCTGCCGTTCCTCGCCCAGCGTCGGCAGCATGATCGCCATCACTGCGTCGTAATGGGCCAGGACTTCGAGGATCGCCTTGTCGAAGCGGCCCGACTTGTACCACTCGGTGGCCGACTGGAATTCGTATTCGAAGCCGAAGCGATCCAGGAAGGAGCGCAGCATGGCGTTGTTGTGATGGCCGAAGCTCTCGAACTTCTCGAAGGGATCGGGCACCTGGGTCAGCGGCTTGCCCAGATGGGCGCGCACCATGTCCTTGTTCGGGATGTTGTCCGGCACCTTGCGCAAGCCGTCCATGTCGTCCGAGAAGGAGAACAGGCGGGTCTTCACGTCGGACAGCAGCGAGAAGGCATGGCGCACCATGGTGGTGCGCGCCACTTCGCCGAAGGTGCCGATATGCGGCAGGCCCGAGGGGCCGTAGCCGGTCTCGAACAGGATGTAGCCCTTGTCCAGCACCGAGGGTTTTTTCTCGATCCGCTCCAGAAGCTTGCGTGCCTCCTCGAAAGGCCAGGCACGGGCATTCAGGGCAAGCTGGCGGATCTCGCTCGACATTTCACCTTTACTCCTCGGGTGGAGCCCTGTTCGTAAGGGGCGGCGCCAGCGTCGTCAATTGCAACTAGCGCATCGCTTACCAAGAGAACGTTCGGCGACGGCCGAAATTGTTGCTATTATGTTCCCATCAATTCAGGCGGTGGCGTCCTCATGAGCGAAATCCCAGGCGAGCCGATCCACTTGGTGGAAGACGGCGAGACCGGAGACCGTTTTCTGGTCTACAGCACGGAAAAGGGCCTTCGGATGGACATCCGTTTCGAAGGCGAGACGCTGTGGATGTCGCAGGCACAGATCAGCCAACTCTTCGGACGGGACGTCTCCACCATCTCGCGTCATATCGCCAATGTGATCGAGGAGGGAGAACTGGACGAAGCGACTTCTTTGCAAAAAGTGCAAACAAGTGCCGGGCGTCCCACCGTCCTCTACAACCTGGACATGGTCATCTCGGTCGGCTACCGGGTCTCGTCGGCCCAGGCGACAGTTTTCCGCCGCTGGGCAACCGGGATTCTCGTCCAATATGCCCGCAAGGGCTTCGTGGTCGATAGCCGCAGACTGAAGACGCCCGACAATGCCGACCGGATCGCCGAACTCCGCGACATCATCCGCGACATCCGGTCGGACGAAGCCAATCTCTACCGCGAATTGCGGCAGATCTGCGCAATGTGCCAGGACTATGATCCAAAGTCCGACTTGGCGCGGGAGTTCTTCCAGCGCACCCAGGCGAAGCTCGTCTACGCCGTCACCTCCCACACGCCCGCGGAGATACTGACCACGCGCGCCGATGCCGGCGTCCCCAACATGGGCTTGACCTCATGGCCGAACGACAACATCCGAAAGGACGACACGACCGTCTCCAAGAACTACTTCTCAGACGCGGAGATCAGGGAGCTGAACAGGCTGACCGGCATTGTCCTCGACATCTTCGAGGACCAACTGGATTTGGGTCGCCTCGTCGTGATGGCGGACGCTGGGCGCCTGCTGGATCAGCAGTTGCGTCAGTTGGGGCGAGCCGTTCTATCGTCGGGCGGAAGCGTGAAGGTTGCGGACGCCAAGAAACATGCCGAACTGCAGTACGAGATCTTTTCGGTCAAGCGCAAGGTTGAACGCCATGCTGAAGCGGACAAGGTGTTGAAGGAACTGCGCGATACCGACAAGTCGCTACCCAGGAGCAGGAAACCCCGTTCGACCTGACGGCAGCCATCGACCGGATGACGTTCGCCGCTATGATCCGGCGATGACCGATTCGGTGCCCCTTACCCTGCGTTCGCGCCCGCTCGACCTGCCTTCCATGGTGGTCGGGGTGGGCAAGGCCGTGGTCGTGCGGCCGACCGGGGAGGTCGAGGAACTGGGCTTGCGCGACGCCGCCCTGGTGGCCGATTCCGGGCAGATGCTGGTCGCCCATGCGCCGCTCACCGCCCGGCGGCTCGGCGTCACCCAGCTTCGGGCCTTCGACGTGCTCGAACTCTTCGCCTTCGTGCGGCCGGCGCGTTTCTGCCTGCCGAGCCCGCTCGGCCTCGCCCAGGTCTTCGGCTTTCCCGAGCCGTCCGACCTGATCGACGAGGCCATGGTGCTGTCCACCGTGGCCGAACGCCTGCTCGCCGAACTGGCCACGGCGCCCGACGGGGCAGAGGCAGCCCGCGTGGCCTTCACCATGGGACGCGGCGGCTGGGCCTGGGCGCCCCTGGTGCTGGCCGCCCTGGGCCGGCCGGACGGCGGCGAAGGCCGCGGCAGCGGGCTCGACGTCTGGAACCGCCTGCCCGAATGGGAAGAACCGCCGCCGCCCCAGCCGCCGCTCGGCGTGCCCGTCACGGCGGAGGAAGCGCGGGCCGCCCTCGACGCCATCAAGGGACCGGATGCCGAGCCGCGGCCGGCCCAGAGCGATTATGCCGCCGCCGTGGCGGAAGCCTTCGCACTTCGGGATGTCGCGGGCGCCCCTCGGGTGGTGTTGGCCGAAGCCGGCACCGGCATCGGCAAGACGCTCGGCTATATCGCGCCCGCCTATGTCTGGGCGCGCAAGAACCGCGCCGCGGTCTGGATCTCGACCTATACCAAGAACCTCCAGCGCCAGTTGGACCGCGAACTCAGCCGCCTCTATCCCGATCCCTCGGTGAAGGCGCGCAAGGCCGTGGTGCGCAAGGGGCGGGAGAATTACCTCTGCCTGCTCAATCTGGAGGAATTGGCAGGTCCCGGCGGCATCCGCCCGGGGGTGAGTGCCGTCGCCGTCGGCCTGGTCGCGCGCTGGGCAAGGGCCAGCCGCGACGGCGACATGGTGGGCGGCGATTTCCCGACCTGGGCGATCGAACTCCTCCACGGCGCCCGCCTCGGCGCCCTGACCGACCGGCGCGGCGAATGTATCCATTCGGCCTGCAGCCATTTCCGCAAATGCTTCATCGAGCGCGCCCGCGCCCGCTCCAAGGCGGCGGAGATTGTGGTCGCCAACCACGCCTTGGTGATGGTCCAGGCCGCGCTTGCCGGCGATGCCCGCGAGCTGCCCACGCGCTATGTCTTCGACGAGGGCCATCAGGTCTTCGATGCCGCCGACGGCGCCTTTTCCGCCCATCTGACCGGGGCCGAGACGGCCGAGCTGCGCCGCTGGATCCGCGGCGCCGAGGCGGGCCACCGCAGGGCCGGGCGCGGCCGCGGTCTCGATCGCCGCATTGGCGACCTGATCGCCGGCGACGAGAGCGCCGAAACGGCCCTCGACGAAGTGCGCCGTGCCGCCGCCCAATTGCCGGGCGAAGGCTGGCTCGGCCGGATCGCCGCGGGCGGCGTCTCGGGTACCGCCGAAGCCTTCCTGGCCGAGGTCCGCCGTTTCGTCACCGCGAGGGCGACCGACAAGCGCGGCGGCTTCGCCCTCGAAGCGGCACCCCTCGACCCGACGCCCGAACTGCTCGATGCCGCCGATGCGATCGACGGGCTGCTGCGCCGCCTGCTCGAACCCGCCGCCGCCCTGAAGACCCGCCTCGCCCACCGCCTCGACGACGAAGCGGCGGAACTGGATACGGCGACCCGCCAGCGCCTCGAGGCCGGCATCCGCAGCCTGGACCGCCGCCTGGTCCAGCCGGTCACCGCCTGGCGCTCCATGCTGCGCACCCTGGGCGAGGAGACGCCGGCCCAATTCGTCGACTGGCTGGCGATCGAGCGCGAGCATGGCCGCGAATTCGACGTCGGCCTGCACCGCCATTGGCTCGATCCGACGACGCCGCTGACCGGCGCCCTGCTGGAACGCGCCCACGGCGTCCTCGTCACCTCGGCGACCTTGCGCGATTCGGGGCCGAGCGAGGTCGACGACTGGCACACGGCCGAAATCCGCACCGGCGCCGCCCATCTGATCCTGCCGGCGAAACGCGCCAGCTTCGCCTCGCCCTTCGACTATGCGAAGGACTCGCGCGTGCTGATCGTGAACGACGTCCGCCGCGACGAGGCGGACGAAGTGGCGGCGGCCTATCGCAGCCTGTTCCTGGCCGCGGGCGGCGGCGGCCTCGGGCTGTTCACTGCGGTCGAGCGGCTGCGCCGGGTTCATGCCCGGATCGAGAAGCCGCTCGATGCCGCCGGCATCCGCCTCTATGCCCAGCATGTCGATCCGATGGACATCGGCACCATGATCGACCTCTTCCGGGCGGAGGAGAATGCCTGCCTGCTCGGCACCGATGCCGTCCGCGACGGCGTCGACGTGCCGGGACGGGCGCTTCGCCTGATCGTCTTCGACCGCGTGCCCTGGCCCCGGCCGAGTCTCCTCCACCGCGCCCGGCGGGAGGAATTCGGTGGTGCCGCCTATGACGACATGCTGGTGCGCCTGCGGCTGCGCCAAGCCTTCGGGCGGCTGATCCGCCAGGCCGGCGACCGCGGCGTCTTCGTCATGCTGGACGCCATGACGCCGAGCCGCCTGCTGCCCGCCTTCCCCGAAGGCGTCACCATCTCCCGCGTCGGCCTCGCCGAGGCGGTGACGACGGTCAGAGCTTTCCTGGCACCATAGAAAGGCAGACCTCGCGCACGCAGTTGCGCAGCCAGCGGTGACCCGGGTCGGCCTCCATCCGCGGGTGCCAGAACAGCGACAGGGTGAAATCGACTTGGCCGAGGGGCAGCGGGAAGTCGTGCAGCCCCTGCCGCAGGTAGGCGGTGTGACGCTCGGGCACACTGGCCACCAGGTCGCTGGTCCGGACCAGGGCCAAGGCTTCGGAGAAGGTACCGACCACGACGGCGACCTTGCGCACCAGGCCCTGGCCGGCGAAGGCGGTATCGATCGCCCCCTGTTTCAAGGCCCGCCGCGCCACCAGGACATGGTCGGCCGCGGCATAGAGCGCCGGGGTCACCGGCGCTCCGGCCAGGGGATGGCCGTCCCGCACGACACCGATGAAACGGTCGCGGAACAGCGCCTGGGCGCGCAGCTCCGGCCCCATGTCCTTGCCGAGCACGCCGGTTTCGAGGTCCACGGTACCGTCGCGCAGAGGCCCGCTGTCCTTGTCCGACTTGGCGACGAAACAGAGCCGCACGCCCGGCGCCTCGCGCGCCGCCCGGGCGATCAGGGCGGCGCCGAAATTCTCGACGAAGCCGTCGCGTACCCGGATCGCGAAAGTGCGCTGCAGGGTCGCGGGGTCGATCGCTTCGAGCGGGCGCAGCACCGCTTCCACTTCGCGCACCAGACGCGATGCGTCCGCCTTCAATTCCAGGGCGCGCGGCGTCGGTACCAGGCCGCGCCCGGCCCGCACCAGCAAGGGATCGCCGGTCGCCTCGCGCAGCCGAGCCAGCGCCCGGCTCATGGCCGAGGGGCTGAGGCGGAGTCGGCGCGCCGCCGCCGCCACGCTGCCCTCGGTCAGCAGCACGTCGAGCGTGACCAGGAGATTGAGATCCGGATGGGCCATGGCTCGCAGTCTACACCCGGAACGCCCTTTTGATGTGGCGCTTCATGCACTGATTCAGTGCATATCGTGCGCATGCCGCCCCATGAAACCACGCTCTACCCTCGATCGGCCAAGATCGAGGTGACGGAAATGACGATGGATCGACACGAACCCCGGGGGGCCATGGCCGCCCTGGCCCCGGCCATGCTGCTGTCCTCGCTCGGCACCAGCATCGCCAATATCGCCCTGCCCGCCCTGGCGGCCGATTTCAGGGCGCCTTTCGGCCCTGTCCAATGGGTGGTGCTGGCCTATCTTCTGGCGATCACCGTCACCATCGTCGGCGCCGGGCGGGCCGGCGACCTGTTCGGCCGCCGCCGGGTGCTGCTGCTCGGCCTCGGCGGTTTCGTGCTGACTTCGGTGCTGTGCGGGCTGGCGCCGAGCCTCGGCCTGCTGATCGCGGCCAGGGCGTTGCAGGGGATCTGCGGCGCCGCGCTGATGGCGATGACCGTCGCCCTGGTGCGCGAGTCGGTGCCGGAAGCGCGTACCGGGGCGGCCATGGGCCTGCTCGGCACCATGTCGGCGATCGGCACCGCCCTCGGCCCGTCGCTGGGCGGGCTGCTGCTGGCCGGGCCCGGCTGGCGCGCGGTCTTCCTGGTCATGGTGCCGGTCGGCCTGCCCGCCCTGCTGCTGGCCTGGCGCCGCCTGCCGAAGGATGGCGCGCGCCCGGCCGCCGCCGCCGGCTTCGACGCCCCCGGCGCCGTCCTGCTCGGCCTCACCCTCGCCGCCGCGGCGTTGGCGGCGACGCTCGACGGGGCCGGCTGGCCGGCCGCCCTGGCCCCGGTGGGCCTGGCCGCCTTCCTAATGGTCGAGCGGCGCGTGCCGGCGCCCCTGGTGCCGCCGGCCGTGTTCCGCGACCGCGCGCTGACGGTCGGCCTGGTCGCCAATGTCGCGGTTTCGGCGGCGATCATGGCGACCCTGTTGATCGGCCCCTTCACCCTGGCCCGCGGTCTCGGTCTCGGCAGCGCCGCGGTCGGCGCCGTGCTGTCGATCGGGCCGGCGATATCGATCGTCAGCGGCGTGCCGGCCGGCCGTCTGGTCGACCGCCTGGGGGCGCCCGCGGTGGTACGCCTCGGCCTCGGCGCCATGGCGGTGGGGGCGCTGGCCCTGGGGCTGTTGCCCGGCATTGCCGGCATTCCCGGCTACATCCTGGGGATCGCCGTGCTGACGCCCGGCTACCAGCTCTTCCAGGCGGCCAATAATACCGCGGTGGTGGCGGGTGCCGGGCCGGCGCGGCGTGGCGTCGTCGCCGGCCTGCTCAGCCTGTCGCGCAACCTCGGGCTGATCGCCGGCACCGCCGTGCTCGGCACGGTCTTCGCCGCCGTCGCGGGCGATACGGCAAGCGCCGCCCCGGGAGCGATCCTGGCCGGCTTCCGCCTCGCCTTCGGGCTGGCCTCGATCCTGCTGCTCGCGGCCCTCGGCCTCACCCTGGCCGGACGCCGGCGGCCGGAGCCTGCTTGCCCCGGGGGCGGCGATCCTCTATTGCTGCCGGTCGAAGAAAACGGGATCGAGAAACGATGACCGAGCGTATCAATCCCCACGACGCGCTGATCTGGGTGATGGTCTGCGTCGCCGCGGTGGATGGCGAAATGACCAATGCCGAGCTGCACACCATCGGCGAGATCGTGAAGACCCTGCCGGCCTTCCGCGGTTACGACACCAACAAGCTGCCGGATTCGGCCCGGGCTTGCGGTGCCATGCTGCACGCCCCGAAAGGCCTCGAGGAAGTGCTGAAAATGGTCAGCGGCAGCCTGCCCGACGGGCTGCACGACACCGGCTATGCGCTGGCCTGCGAACTCGCCGCGGTCGACGCCAAGCTGGCGATCCACGAGGCGCGCCTCCTGCAGCTCGTGCGCGACGGGCTGCAGGTCGACCGGCTCACCGCGGCCGCGATCGAACGCGCGGTCGAGGCCCGCTACCGCAAGCTCTGACCGCGCGCCCTCAGCGGTTCGGCTGCGGCGTGAGCCGCAGATAGGGCTTCAGCGCCTTGTAGCCCTTGGGGAATTTCTGCGCGATCAGCGCCGGGTCCTGGAGCGAGGGGACGATGATGACATCTTCCCCGTCCTTCCAGTTGACCGGCGTCGCCACCGAATAGCCGTCGGTGAGCTGAAGCGAATCGATCACCCGCAGGATCTCGTCGAAATTCCGCCCGGTCGAGGCCGGATAGGTGAGCGACAGGCGGAGCTTCTTGTTGGGATCGACGATGAAGACCGAACGCACCGTCAGCGTATCGTTGGCGTTCGGGTGGATCATGTCGTAGAGGTCGGAGACTTTGCGGTCGACATCGGCCAGGATCGGGTAGTTGACTGCCGTGCCCTGGGTTTCCGCGATGTCGCCGACCCAGGCCTTGTGGCTGTCGACAGAATCGACCGAAAGGGCCAGGACCTTCACGTTCCGCTTGTCGAATTCAGGCTTCAGCCGGGCCGTATAGCCGAGCTCGGTGGTGCAGACCGGGGTGAAATCCTTGGGGTGGGAGAACAGGATGCCCCAGCTCGATCCCAGCCAGTCGTGGAAATGGATCGGGCCTTCGGTCGAGTCCTGGGTGAAATCGGGGACGATGTCGCCGAGCCTGAGAGTCATCGGATTGCCTCCTGATACCGCTAGGGTGGCGCCGCCGGCGCCTGCCGGTACCATCAAAGGCAATTCACGCGCGGGTTTTCAAGTGACCGCCTTTTGCTCATTTTTCATATGTATTTTACCCCGGGCTACCAATTTGCCGCATGGCGCGGCTATTGTGACCTGCCCGAGTCTCGGCCCCCACAGTATGAGCCCGATGCCGTCGCCACGAGCGGATTTCCGATGAAGACCATCCTTCTGCTGCGCCACGCCAAGTCGAGCTGGGACGATTCGTCGGTCGACGATCACGACCGCCCGCTCAATCAGCGGGGCGAGCGGGCGGCCAGCCTGGTGGCCCAATTCCTGGGTCACGAGCGCCTGTTGCCCGAGATCATTCTGTGTTCCTCCGCCCGCCGCACGCGCGAGACGCTGGTGCGCGTGCAGTCTGTCCTCGGCGACATGGCGCCGGTGCTGATCGAGCGCGAGCTCTATCTGGCGCCCGAAGCGGTGCTGCTGGAGCATCTGCGCAAATTGGGCGACGATGCCTCCTGCGTCCTGGTGATCGGGCACAACCCGGGGCTCGAGGATCTGGCGGCCGCCCTGATCGACAACAAGGGCACGGCGATGGAAGAAAAGCTGGCGGCCAAATTCCCGACCGCCGGCCTCGCCGTCCTCCGCATGCCCATCGGCCGCTGGCGCGACTTGAAGCGGCACAGTGGGTCTTTGGAACTGTTCGTGATACCGAAGGACCTGGTCTGATGGGCTCGGAAGTCGAGTTGAAACTGGGGGTGGCGGCGGAAGACTTGGCACGCCTGCGCCGCCTGCCCGTGCTCTCCCGCGGCGCCCTGGCCCCCTTGGTCACCCGCCAGCTGCGCACCACCTATTTCGACACGCCGGACCGCCAGATGGCGGCGGCCAAGGTGACCCTTCGCGTGCGCGAAGACGGGCGGCGGCGCATTCACGGCGTCAAGGTCCCGGTGAAGAGCCTAGCCGGCCTCGCCACCCGCCGCGAATGGGAGATCGAGAGCCGCCAGCCGGTGCCCGACCTGGCCGCCTTCCCGCCCGGCACGGTCGACATCGTACTGAACCTCGGCCCGCTCGGCCCGGACAAGCTGATCCCCGTGTTCTCGACCGATTTCCGCCGTTCGCTGCGCCGCCTGGCGCTGGAGGGCGGCGGCGAGGTCGAGGTCGCGCTGGACGAGGGTGCGATCCGGGTGGAGGACAAGGGCGAACTGCCCATCTCCGAAGTCGAATTCGAGCTGAAGGGCGGCCATGCCGCCGATCTCTTCACCCTCGCCCTGGCCGTGGCCGAGGAAGTGCCGGCCCGCATCATCGTCGAATCCAAGGCCGAGCGGGGCGCCCGCCTCGCCGCCGGCAAGGCGCCGGCGCCGGCCAAGGCGTCGAAGCTGGAGCTGGCGCCTGAACTGCCGGCCGGCGAAGCCTTCGGCCGCATCGTGCGCGACTGCACCGGCCAGTGGCTGGCCAATGTCGAAGCCGTGTTGGACGGCGGCGACATCGAGGGCGTGCACCAGATGCGCGTCGCCCTGCGCCGCCTGCGCTCCGGCTTCAAGCTGTTCCGCACCATTCTCGGACCGGAACCCGCCACCAGCCTCTCGAACGAGGTGAAGTGGCTGGCAGACGCCCTCGGCCCCGCGCGCGACTGGGACGTCTTCATCCACGATGTCGCCGGCCCGGTGTTCAAGACGCTGGGCAGCGACCACCGCTTCGACCGCGTGCTGCTCCAGGCCGAGAGCGAGCGCCAGCAGGGCTATGCCCTGGCCCGCCGGGCGCTGGCGGAGAAGCGCCACACCGTGCTCGCGCTCTCGCTCGGCCGCTATGTCGCCGCCGCCGGCTGGCAGGAGGGCGGCGACGAGGCGCGCCTCGCCGCCCCGGTGATCGATTTCGCCCGCGACGTGCTGAACAGCCATTTCAAGCGCGTGCGCAAGCGCGGCCGGCGCATCATGCAGCTCGACGCCGAACAGCTCCACGCGCTCCGGATCGAGATCAAGCGGCTGCGCTATGCCCTCGAATTCTTCGGCACTTTGTTCGACGCCCGTGACGTCCGCCGCTTCCTGGACGGGCTCGCCGGCCTGCAGGACTTCCTGGGCGAACTCAACGACATGTCGGTGGCGCAGCGCCTGATCGGCACGCTCGGCAAGGCCGACGCCGGCCGCTCCTATGCCGAAGGGGCGCTCGCCGGCTTCTATGGCGCGGGGCTCGACCGCAAGCGGAAATCGCTGCGCAGCCAATGGGCCGAAGTCTTGGTCCAGGAACGCTTCTGGCGCGACTGATCAGGGTTTGGCGGAAGGCGGCCCGTCATAGGCAGGCGGCCGGCGCTGGGGATTGAGCCAATCTTCCAGCCTTTTCCAGCCGCGCGTCAGGATGAAGGTGACGACCAGATACATCAGCGCCGCATAGAAATAGACGGCGAAGGAAAAGGACTGGGAATAGGCCCGCTTGGCCTGGCCCATCAGGTCCAGGATGGTGACGATCGAGGCGATGGCGCTGCCCTTGATCATCAGGATGATCTCGTTGCCGTAAGCCGGCAGGGCGATGCGATAGGCGCCCGGCAGGATCACCCGGCGCATCAGGAGCCGCCGCCCCATGCCGAGGGAACGCGCCGCCTCGATCTCGCCGACCGGAATCGCCTGGATGCCGCCGCGCAGGATCTCCGCCGTATAGGCGGCGGTATTCATGGAAAAGGCGATCAGCGCGCACCAATAGGCTTCGCGGAACACGGGCCACAGGCCGGCCTGCTCGAAGAAGGGCCGGAACTGGCCCGAGCCGTAATAGATCAGATAAAGCTGGGCGAGCAGCGGCGTGCCCCGGAAGAAAAAGATATAGGTGGTGGCGAAGCCCTTCAGCAGGCCGATGCGCGAGGTCCTGCACAGCGCCAGTGGGATCGCCAGCAGCCCGCCGACCGCGAGGGAGACGCTGACGATCTCGATCGTCGTCCACAGGCCCTCGACCAGCTTCGGCCCATATTTGCCGAGCACGGGCAGATAGTCGTTGATGGCGACGCCGAGCGGATCCAGCACGGGCGACAGAATGTCGCCGAGGAAGAGCCAGACTTCGCGCAAGCCCTGCTTGATCGACGAGAAGACCCAGACCACCGAAGAGATCACCTGGGCGAACACCCAATAGATGCCATAGAGGACATCGCCGATCAGGCCCAGGACCGTGTCGAAGAGGCCGGGTTCGGGCGCCGGGGCGGCGGGCGGGGTGGCGGCGGTCGGATCCATCGTCTCTCCCTCAGGCCCGGCGCACGCCGCGCGAGGCCCAGCGCTCGATCCGGGCGAAAGCGATCATGGAAACCCCGGTGACCGAGAGATAGACGAGGCAGGCCGCGCCATAGAAGAGGAAGGGCTGCTTGGTCACGCCGACCGCGATCGAGGTCTTGCGCATCAATTCGTCGAGCGCGATGACCGAGACGAGGGAAGTATCCTTCACCATGATCAGCCAGAGGTTGCCGAGCCCCGGCAGGGCATAGCGCCAGACCTGGGGCAGCAGCACCCGGCGGATCATCAGGGCGCGGGTCATGCCGATCGCCCGCGCCGCCTCGAGCTGGCCCTTGGGCACGGCCAGGATGGCGCCGCGCAGCACTTCGGTCGCGAAGGCGCCGAAGACCAGGCTCAAGGCGATCACGCCGGCGGCGAAGCCGCTGACCTGCAAGCCGGTCAAGGCGCAGAGCCAGTCCGCCGTCTCGGCCAGGCCGAGGCTGCCGAGCTTGGGGCCGAGGTTGGTCGCGGCGCAGAGAGACGGCGGATCGAGCAGATAGAGCACGCCCTGGATCGAGAATTGCAGGCCGTAATAGATGATGAACAGGGTCAGCAGTTCGGGCACGCCGCGGATCAGGGTCGTATAAGTGTTGCCGATCCGGTTCAAAACCTTGTTGGGTGCGAGCTTGGCCCCCGCCCCCATGAGCCCGATGCAGAGGCCGATCGCCAGCGAGACGACGGCGAGTTTCAACGTCACCTGCAAGCCGGCCCACAACTCGTCGCCCCAGCCGTCCGGCCCGAAGCTGAGCAGGTCGAAATAGGGCAGCACGCCCGGCGCCGCCTCGGCGCACCAGGCGTAGAGGGCACTGCCGGCCCAGGCAAAGGCGTCGTAGCCGAGGCCGAGCAGGAAGCCGAGGACCTGGCCGAAGGGCCACCAGATCCAGCCGATCAGCCAGAACAGGCCATCGAAGGCGAAGCCTGCGAGCTGCACCAAGCCGACCAGGGCGGCCAACAGCCAGCCGAAGGCGTCGCCCAGAAAGGAAACGGAAGTCGCGGGATCGGTGTCGGGCGGCATGGGCGCGGGCGATCCGGGCTCA
>Ga0265297_10003644_pt1 | contig 27271 bp, 18 predicted proteins | sample Munlanlwell13791_FD_192502 | JGI IMG/M metagenome (GOLD analysis project Ga0265297, IMG submission 192502) | Leachate microbial communities from a municipal landfill in Southern Ontario, Canada - Leachate well 137-91 | ecosystem: Engineered > Solid waste > Landfill > Unclassified | place...
CGCACAACCGCCTGCGGACCCTTTACGCCCAATAAATCCGGATAACGTTTGAGGTCTCTGTATTACCGCTGCTGCTGGCACAGAGTTAGCAACCTCTTATTCATTTGGTACAGTCATCGTTCTTCCCAAATAAAAGCGGTTTACGAGCCGAAACCCTTCATCCCGCACGCGGCGTCGCTCCTTCAGCCTTTCGGCCATTGAGGAATATTCTTAACTGCAGCCACCCGTAGGTGTCTGGGCAGTGTCTCAGTCCCAGTGAGGGGGGTCATGCTCTCACACCCCCTACCCGTCGTAGCCTTGGTGGGCTTTTACCCCGCCAACAAGCTGATGGGCCATAGGCTCCTCCCCCAGCGCGTTTTGCGCTTTACATGCGAATGACATATGTCCCCGCATGTCCATCGTGGAATTAGCTCACCTTTCGGTGGGTTATGCCCGACTGGAGGGTAGATTACCAATGTGTTACGCACCCGTTTGCCGCTAACATCAACACGTATTGCTACAAATTGATGTCCGCACGACTTGCATGCCTTAGACACGCCGCCAACGTTCATCCTGAGCCAGGATCAAACTCTCAGTAAAAAGCCTTACGGCTTTTAACCCCTGCACTCCTGGTAGATATGCAGGGTCAATTTGCCCCCATACTCATTGCATGGAGGACTTGAAATAAACGTATTTCCTTAGACGATCACTATTTCATTGTCCAATTTGCGTCTCGCTTTCTTGTTCTCTTGAATTGTCGTGTTTGCCAAGAACTATTAGAAAAATCGAGATTTTTTTACCCTCTTTAAGAAGGTGCGAGAAATATAGCCAATTACCCACAACTTGTCAAGAAAACCCGCATGATATTTGTGGATAAGCCCAATTACTGATTTTTAGCCATGTTTAGAGAAAGAATACACTTATTACTCATCGCAATGTCAAACGTCAAACGTCCCACGTCCCACGTCTTTATGGCGGGGTTGACAATTGGGCAATTTTGTGCTATATTAAGCGGTTCCTTACAAATAGGTGGGAACCCTGATTTTGATTTAAGCGCGGATAATCACCCCACTTCGTCATTCGACTGCGAGGGGCACTGCAAGGATTATCCCTACGAAACCATTTGAAACTGTAGGGGCGTATCCTTGCCGTGCCACTCGAAGTGTATACGGAGTGTGGTGATCGCCCTTGCCTAGTAACAGGGAGATAAAAAATGCCGTGTAGAAAAAGGTCTCAAGAAGGTCGTAACGTTACGGAGGAGAAGAAGACGCGGGCCAGGAGCGGAAGTTTGTATTTCTGCTCACGTGATTCGGTCTTCGACCTCCAACTGTGTGCAGTGCGTACACAGTGCATGCTCGAGACTCGCGATTGGAAGGGCGCCGCCCAGATGGTGTACAAACACTGGTTGGGTGGCTCGGCCATGGAGGAAATCCTCAAGGTCGAAAAGCCTGCACCGATCGCTGCCGGTCTCCTCGAGGCGATGAGGAATGGTACGCGCATCGAAACTGATGCGCAGACTGTTTTGACCTCCGCTCCTCAGACCTTGAGGCTGGCCATCGCCGAGGCTTTCGAAGCCGAAGCGGCCGAGCTCTCGCTCACGTGCGACGAGTTCAAGGAGCGCCAAGCGCGATTTTTGCAATCGCTGGCGGCGCGCATGAGCTGGAAACCCAAAGCTAAGGTTGAGCGACCTGCGAGGTTGCCCAAGGCCAAGCCCGTGGAGCTTCAGGCCGTTCTCGACCGCGAGCTGGCAAAAGGCGATACCAAGGCTGCGGCCAAGGCTATCGCCGAGGCAAGGCTCGTGGATGAGAAGGTGATCGAAGGTCTCGAGAAGCTCCAGGATTTGAATCCGGAGATGGCTCGAGAGCTTGCGGTGAACCTGCGCCGGCGCGCGCGCAAGGAAAGTGGCGGGAAATCCCGTTTTCTGCACTCGCTCGCAATGCGAATCGAACCCGAAGGCGTTGCCGCCCAACTGGCGGAGCGGAAGCCGGGCAAGTGCCAGGCTGCATAAGGAGACATTATGTGCCATGCAGCAAAAAGACTCCAAGAGCTTCGTGACCTAACCGAACTTCTTGAGCAGGGCGAGGACCAAAAGTTCTTTGACCTGCTTTTTCCGAAGCCGGAAGAGCACGAGAGCGCCACAAACCGACCGGCAGTCGAGGAGATTCTTCTCTCCTTGAAACTACGCCAACTTCTCGTGGAATTTGCCCGCCGAGCCGACAAACAACTTGCCGATAGAGCGTGCATAAAAATCTACGAGAGTTCGGAGTACCTCCAACGGCTCGCAAAATTAGAGAGGAATAAAACCTGGATCATAACCCAGGGTGTTCCAGCAAAGCGAGTCTTGGTTTTGAGCAATCAAACCAAGGTTCTCAAGCGCTTGTTTGATGAAATGAAACAAGCGCGACTCGACGCAGTTAAGACCCTGCCTCCGCCCGCGGTGGAGCTGAAGGTCGAAGCTGCTTAGTTTTCCCTCACCCCCCAACCCCCTTTCCCTACCCAGGGCAAGGGGGAACTCAATAAGGCTCCGATGATCACTCGATTATCGGAGTCTGTTTTAATTGTATTTTTATTGCTCTAGGGTGAACTCACTCTAAATCTCTCTCTTAAGATCAAGAGAGAGATTTCGGACAACAGTTTTTCAGAACCCCTCTCTTGGTCTTAAGAGAGGGGCAGGGGTGAGTTCAACCAACGCTAAAAACTCACAAGTTTCGCCAACTCTACCCATTCCTTGGCTGTAAGCTCTTCGGCGCGGGCTTTGGGGTTAATGTGTAACTTTGTAGTTATTTCCTCCCATGCCTCGGTTTTGATGCCAAGATTGCGGCCCAGGAGCTTGCGTGGGTGGGAGAAGCCGAGTTTTGCAACTTTCATAACAGCTTCGGGGTCTATCCCCCATTTTTTAATACGATCTTTTGCAGAAAGCGGAACCATCTTGATAATTGCAGAATCGACTTTTGGTTCGGGGTAAAATGATGTTGGTGAAACGCGATGGATGATTTTGGTTTCCGAGCAAGCAAGGTGCGACATTAAAGCCAAAAGCGACATCTTCTCTTTTTTATCTTCTGCGAGTATTCTTTCCGCGACTTCTTTTTGGATGAGCGCGATTAGAAGTGAAGGTGGATTTTTAGCGTAGAGGGCTTTGCGGAGGGCTATTGAAGTTATTGAGTATGGGAGATTGGAGACGAACTTCCAGGGTTTTGCGCCCATGAGGTCGTCGAAGTTGGATTTGGCTGCGTCGGCGCAAATCCCCCGGATATCGCCTTTGGCGATATCCGCCCCCTTTGCTAAAGGGGGTCGCTGTTGCATTAGTCTTTCAGCTAAGACTTTGTCTTTTTCGATAACTGTCAGTTCGGCGCCGGAGTTAATCAGTGCTTCTGTGAGGACGCCGAGGCCGGGGCCGATTTCGAGGACTCTATCGCTTTTTTTGATATCAGCGGAATCTATAATCTTATATAAAATGTTTTTATCAATTAAAAAATTTTGGCCAAGGCCTTTATTTGGACGACGACCGAGGTCTTTCAAAATGGAGATAATCTCGTTTTTGTTCATAACTTAACTAATCGTACACCGTACCTCGTACTTCGTACAAAAAATTTTACGGAGTCACGTGGAAATATTACAGCTTAACCGCTCCTTGGCGGTGGATGGTGGCAGTACCATCATCCGCGATGCTTGCGACTGTGGTGGGTAGGTTTTTATCGATGGCGCCGACATCGAGGACGAATTCAGGTTTGCTTTCGTGATTTTTAAATGCGCGCGTAACGCCGATGCCGGAAACCGCCGGGGACATGCCACTGCGGTTGGCTGATGTTGCGGCGATGGGGTGGCCAAAGGCTTTGACAATGGCCGATGCGATTGGCGAAGAGGTTATGCGTATGCCGATTATTTGGTTGGGATTGACTTCTGGCGCAAGTTTAATGTCTTCCTTAAGTTTTATGAGCAGGGTTAACGGCCCGGGCCAGTATTTTTTGGCTACTCTGCGTTCGGCGGTTGTGAGGTCAGCCAGGCTTTCAACTTGTGCAAGGCTGGAAGCTATCATTTGCAAAGGTTTGCCATCATCGCGGCCTTTGATGGAAAAAATCTTTTTGACGGCGGCCGAATTGCGCGGATCACATGCAAGGCCGTAAACCGTTTCGGTGGGAATGGCAATAACTCCACCGGAGTTGAGGACTTGTACTGCGGTTTTGATATCTTCTTGTAGTTTTTCTTCCATATTAATCTTTATTCAAATCCCCTCTTACATCTTTTTTAGCCGCATCCTTACGAAGTTCGGCTTCGATAAAACCATCAAGGTCGCCATCCAAGACAGCATCCGTATCCGAGGTTTCGTATTCGGTGCGCAGGTCTTTTACCATGTGATACGGATGAAGTACATACGAGCGGATTTGATTGCCCCATTCGGCGCTGTGATACTCGCCGCGAAGATCTTGTTTTTCTTGGAGCAATTCATCTTCCTTGAGTTTCGCGAGTTTGGCTTTGAGGATTTTCATTGCCGTTTCCTTGTTTTGAGTTTGTGAACGCTCGTTTTGGCAAGAGACGGTGATTTTTGTTGGCAGATGCACGATGCGCACGGCCGAATAAGTCGTGTTTACGGATTGCCCGCCTTTACCGCCGCTCATAAAAGTATCGATGCGCAAATCGTCGGGTTTGATTTCGATTTCAACTTTATCATCAAGTTCGGGGATTACCTCGACGAGTGCGAAAGAAGTTTGGCGAAGCGCGTCGGCGTTAAAAGGTGATTGACGCACCAAACGGTGGACTCCGGCCTCGCGTTTCAGGTGACCATAAGCATGGCGGCCTTGGACAAAAAAAGTTATAGACTTGATACCCGCCTCTGTGCCGCGGCTTTCATCGACCAGTTTAACTTTCCAATTCTTTTTCTCGGCATAGCGGAAATACATGCGCATAAGCATCTCGGCCCAATCTTGAGCGTCCGTGCCACCGGCGCCGGCGTGAATGGACATGAAGGCATTTGAAGCATCGTGCGGGCCGGATAAGAGCATCGCAAATTCCATTTTCTCGAAAGATGATTCCAACTCTGTGATTTTAGTTTCCGCTTCTGTGATAACACCTTCGTCTTTTTCGGTTTTGGCAATTTCTACGAGATCGCGCAAATCTTTCAACTCTGTTTTAAAATCATTCCAAAGATTATATTCAGTCTTTAAATCCGATAGCTTTTGCATTTCATCTTTGGCACGATCTTGATCGGCCCAAAAATCCGGAGCGCTGACCTCTACCTCGAGCGCATCCGCCTCTTCTTTGCGGGCATCCAAATCCAAAATCTTCCAGGCTTCCATAAGGCGGGATTCGAGGGATTCGATGCGATCGTTGAGTTCTTGAACCATTGCAATTAAATAATAATTAACAAATAATAAATAATAAAGCAATTTTGGAGATTATTTATTATATAAAATAACATCATCACCGTAAAATCCTTGATAATATTTTTGAATGGCATCTTCTTCCAGTTTTTCAACAATTGGTTGAATTTTTCGCCACACATTCGGATCTGTGGTGGTTCTAAAGTTATCAATTTCTGCACCCATAAAAAGCTTATCTACCCATGGTTTAATATGAGGTACATTCACCACATCAGGTCTTTTACGAATAATCTCGATATATGCGCTTAATCCGAAATGATATGTTTTATTAGGATTCTTTATTATCATCTCCAAACCTTCAGCCGTTAAGTCAGCTCCTTCCAGGTAAAGATCTTTAGCTTTTGAATGAACTATCGCTTCTGCGGTATCCGTTGATACATATGACCGTGTTTTAGCATTTTTTTGATCGATTATAAATTGCCCCCCAGGCAAAGAGTCTAAAAGCTCGATTAAAGCGGCATTGTAAACGTCCTCACCTAAAAGTATATGCACACGAGGCATGTCGATTGAAATATCATACCCCTCTTTTTCTTTTTTTCTGTATATATCGATAAGCTGATAAATATTTTCCATGGACAAATTACCATCCTTATCATTTTTTAATTCTAGTGTAATTTCCGGAGCTCTTAATTTGGCAATGCGCTCGATAGTTTCAGAGGAAAGATGATTAATATCACCAAAATTAATTGTATCGGGATCTGGCAATGCACGAAGTTTAAATAAACCGGAAAAAATTTCATCAACTTGTTTAGGTTCGAGATTTTTCCAATCTATCGTTGAAAGGTCGATTCCAACAAAAGGAACTGATCTGTCTATCATATCCGGATCTTTACAATTTTCCTGGTCCAGACACGATGGCAAATGGGCTTCAATATACTTGTAAGCATCTTCGATTTTTTGCTGAGATTTTTCAACATCATCATTATGAATAATTTCCAAATCCATTACTTTGTCTGTTGCTGACGGCTCTTTACTTTTAATTTCTATACCTCGATCTTCTACAATTTGTTCTATGTAATCCGAGGCTTTTAGTTTTCCTTCGATATTAATATTTGTGGAAACCGGTTGGTTGGTTATAGCTATAATATCCGGGCTGTCGGCTATTTCGCCAGGCTTTGCGTTTGAAGACATTGACATCGGTTTGGATGAAACCATGGCGTGTTGCATCGTTTTGAGGTCTACAGTTGGTGAGCCGGGGCGATCGGCCGCGCCCTCAAGAATCGGAATGGGCGGTTGTAAAAAATAAGTTCTATCTATACTGCCATCTTGATTAATTACTTTAAGTATTGCGATTTCGTGTTGTTTTTCAAAAGCCGTGCCAAGTTGATATTTTGATCTTTTTTCTGCGGGCAAACGATCGATAAGTGCCTCAAAAACCATTTGCTCGGCTCGGGCGATTGAAACACAGTTGCGTTTACCTGTATTAAAATATTCCGTTACAGAGCCCTGACCCCACTCGTAATTTTTATTGGAGCCAAACATTTCATTTACTACAGATTTGATAAAATCTTCGCTAAAATCATTCCCCATACGAGCGGCAAATTTTTCTATCATTTCTTGTTTTTTTTGCTCCGCAATTTTTACTTTTTCAGAATCCACTCCATTTAATTCTTCCAATTTAAGAAATGTATCATTAAATGATACGTCTTCTCCCCGTTCCAGTTTTTCACGTTGCTCTTTTTCGAAAACCTCTTTTTTTTGCTTATCTATTCTTGATCCTCTTTCGTATATTTCTTTAACAACCTGCTCTTTTTCACTAAAACTTTGCGGATCGACAATTGTGTTTGGCATTTCCCAAGCCCTAACTGTATTTAGCATGTTTTGAACTTTCTCTAAAAAACCACTAGAACGCGCGATTATCGGCGAATGGACTGCGCCGGCCAAAAGCAATGTTGTTGCGAATTTATTTTTATTTGCCCAATCGCGGATTTTGGTTAAAAGGCTTCGCTCGGCTTCTTTGTGTAAAGCTAATTCTTCATTGTCTAACTGTTGGAGCTTGGCCATTGTTTCACTTGCTAAATTTTCCGTATCTTCATTGGGCAGATCAAAAGAGCCCAGAATTTTCTTGACTGATTTTTTAGGGGCTTCGTGCAATGATAGCTTCAAAACAGCATCCGCACGCTCAAAAACACCCGAAATGCCATCGTTTAATTCGGATTGTGGTACTACCGTTTCGACCGCGAGTTCGGGTTGGTTATTTCTCGGCTTCTCCATAGACTTGTTCTTTGACTCTTTGTTGCATTTTGGCGACTTCTATCTTTTCCAAACGGCGCGCAAAAAGGCGAAGAACTTCTCTTCGCTCCACTCCCAGTGCATCGAGGCGACGGTAGTAGTCGTCGAGATCCGTTTCCAGTTGTTTTAAAAGCTCCTTGATTTCGTGCTCGGCTTTTATCGTGTCCATGGTCATATTATGCCATAAATGCGATGTATCTCCAAGAACAAAACCCCGCTGTTGCGGGGTTTTGCAGGAAATCTATCTTTTATGTTAGAAGTTGAACTTGCTGCGATACTGGCCAACTACGGGCACTTCCCAGAATTCGCCCATGAGAGCTTTGACGAAGGCGATGATATTGATGACGAGAACCGCGAGAGCCATCAACCAACCGATGATTGGGAACCAGAAAACGAAGGAACCGATAACCCAAACGATGAGCATTACCAAGCCTTGTTTGCCATGTTCTTGAGCGAACTTGGAATCTTTTTTGGCGAGTAAAGGGATTAAGCAGAGAATGCCAACATAGCCCAAGGCGGCAATAAGCTTATTCTCTTCGACATCCTTGGAATCAAATGTTGGAACTTTTGTGGCGTCTGACATAACTATTTTAAAAATAATAAATAATAATTAACAAATAACAATTGTGGAGAGATTATAACATAACCGCTTGCAAATAACCAATAACCAAGTTCCCAATCACCAATCAATTACCAATAACCAAGCCCCAATTACCAATTGATTATTTGGTTATTGGTAGATTGGCTATTTATTGGATATTGTAATATTGGTGATTGGTTATTACATGTTAATATCCCATACCACCCATGTCGGGCATACCGCCGCCGGCCGAGTGATCTTCTTTCTTGGGGATGTCTGTGATGACACATTCCGTGGTGAGGAACATGCCGGCAACAGATGCGGCGTTCTGCAGTGCCGAGCGTGTGACTTTGGCGGGGTCGATGATTCCGCGTTCGAGCATATTTACATTCATTTCATCGCGTGCGGCATCGTAGCCCATATCTCCACCGGAGGTTTTGACGGCTTCAACGATAACATCACCCTTGCGCCCGGCATTTTCGGCGATTGCATAGACAGGGGCCTCGAGAGCTTTTCGTAAAATTTGGACACCGGTTGATTCATCGCCCGTGAGGTTAAGCGCGTCCAGCGCTTTCATTGATTTTATAAGTGCAACGCCTCCGCCCGGGACAATACCCTCTTCGACAGCGGCTTTAGTTGCGGCAACAGCATCGTCGATGCGGTCTTTCTTTTCTTTCATCTCAACCTCGGTTGCGGCACCGACTTTGATAACACCTACACCACCTGTGAGTTTAGCTAAACGTTCTGTAAGCTTTTCTTTGTCGAATTCTGAATCTGCCAATTCAATTTGTTTCTTGATTTGCGCGATGCGAGCGTCAACGGCGGTTTGATCGCCTTTGCCCTCGACAAAAGTTGTAAATTCTTTTGTGGAGATTACTTTGTGGCAAGTGCCAAGATCTTCCAAAGTGACGGAATCCAGCTTGCGTCCGAGATCTTCCGTAATTACCGTTGCGCCGGTTACAGTCGCAATGTCTTGCAATGTTTCTTTTTTGCGATCGCCAAAGCCCGGGGCTTTAACCGCGAGAGCGGAGAATGTACCGCGCAGTTTGTTTAGAACCAAAGTCGTAAGTGCCTCGCCCTCAACATCATCAGCAACGATGACAATTTCTTTTTTACCGGTCTGAACAACTTTTTCGAGAATCGGCAGGAGCTCTTGAACCGAGCTGATTTTTTTGTCAGTGATTAAAATGTATGGTTCTCGATATTCAGCGACCATGCGCTCGCCATTTGTGACCATGTAAGGCGATGCGTAGCCTTTTTCGATGCGCATGCCAAGAACGACTTCTTTATCAATTCCAAAAGACTGGGATTCCTCGACGGTGATTACACCATCTTTTCCCATTTCCTTCATCACTTCGGCGATTATCTTGCCGATTTCGGGATCGTTTGCCGAGATAGTGGCAACTTTTTCGATATCATCATCTTTTACCGGGGTCGCGATTTCATCTTTGATCATTTTAACGATTGCCGAGGTGCCGGAGTCTATACCGCGTTTAACCGCGAGCGGATTTGCGCCGGCGGTAATGTGCTTAATACCTTCGGCGATTATTGCTTGAGCGAGAACGGTTGCCGTTGTTGTGCCATCGCCGGCTACATCAGAAGTTCTGGAAGCCGCTTCTTTAACAAGTTCGGCACCGATGTTTTCGAATTTATCCTCGAGCTCAATTTCTTTTGCGACCGTGACGCCGTCTTTGGTAATTGACGGCGCGCCATAGCCGCGATCGATTACAACGTTGCGGCCTTTGGGACCAAGGGTGACCTTGACTGCGTTGGCAAGCTGATCCACACCGCGCTTTAATGCTTGACGAGCTTTATCATCGTAGATTAATTGTTTGGACATATATCTAATTCAAAATTCAAAATTAATAATTCAAAATGTTGGAGTCGAGCGCGCTCGAATTCTTAAATATGATTAATATCGTGAAACGATTCAATCATTTTGCATTTTGAATTTTACATTTTTAATTAATTATTATTCGACCACGGCCAGGATGTCGTATTCGGAGAGGACGAGGTATTCCTCGTTTTCAATTTTTACTTCATCCGGAGCGTACTTTTTAAACATGATTTTGTCGCCAACTTTAACGGACATGGCGACGCGGTTTCCATCATCTTTAAGCTTACCCGGGCCAACCGCGATTACTTCGCCTTGTTCCGGGCGCTCTTTATCGGCTGTTTCGGGGATGATGATACCCGATTTGGTAACTTCCTCTTTGGGAAGCGCTTTAACGATCAGACGATCGTTTAAGGGACGTAAATTCATATAACTGTTTTGAACCAGGATTTACTGGATTAATAATGATTAACAGGATTATTAACAAATATTACCAAATTATGACCTAGTATTTCCAAATATTTACCAAACAAACCGAGCTGTGTTTGAGTATATTTGTATCTTGGTCGATATTTGGTAGATATTTATAATGTTAGCAATCAAAGTATTCGACTGCTAATTGTGGACATATGATAGCCATAGCCCGTGATTGCGTCAAGCGGGATTATTTGTGGATTTTTTTGCTTTGTTTAGCACGAGGAATCCGCTTTTTTATTTAGCCAAAAAATGATGATGAAGGCGGTGAAGATTGTTAAAAATTGACCGCTCCAAAGCGAGTATGGATAGTGATCGAAAAGTGAGATTGTAAGCCAGGCGACTATAAGTGCTATAGCGAGGTTACGGAAGTTTGAGTCGCCACGGCGCCAGTGGATGAGGATTTGTCTGAACAGAAAAAGCAGGAAGCCGAAGATGATAAGTGAACCGGCTACGCCAAAGTTGGCGAGGATTAGGACGAAGACGTTGTGCGGGGGTTCGAGGGGGCGGGAATCTCCCGATTTAACGCTTTGCGTTAAATCCCCCCCTTTGACAAGGGGGCGGGAATCTCCCAATCCAGCATTCGCTGGATGTCCCTCTTTGTTAAAGAGGGTTGCTTGCTGATTAGCTAAGGCCGGGAGTTCGGAGTTGGGGCCGGTGCCGAAGATTGGGTAGGCTTGGAAGACTTTTATGCCATCCATGAGACTATCCGTACGAGCCGAGGTAGATTGCACTTCGAGTCGAGCGGGTTCTGGAGTGATGCCGATGCGGGTACTAAATAACTGCCGATTAATGAAAGCGAAAATTGAGAAGGTGGCGATGATGAAGAGTAGAGCAATGAAAGATCTTGAGTATATAATCCCCCTCCCCCCTCCTTGCGTCGGGGTACTCCCCCTTACATCTATTTTATTTTTTATTTGATCAAAGGGGAGCTTTACAAGTAAAAATAGAAGTCCGATTAAAAGGGCTATCCAGGCGGAGCGGGAAAAGCTGTAGAAAAGAGCTGTAGTGAAGAGCGGTATGGTTGCGAGGTAGAAGATCCCCCTCCCCCTTACATCTATTTTACTTTTTATTTGATCAGAGGGGACTTTTGTAGACAGCCAAGTTGATATTAAAATGCCGTAAGCCATGAAGCCGCCAAGGATGTTGGGGTGCGGGAAGCCGCCGTAGGCGCGGAGAAAGCGCAGGTCGCCGGCTTCCACAACCGAGACGCCGAGGTTTTTTGGGTCTTGAGCGGCAACGCCGATCCAGGACCAGCCGGGGACGTATTGTACTAATGATTGAACAAAGGCAAATACGGCATGCGGAACGAGTGAGATGACGAACCAGGATAGAATGGATTTCTGTGAGACATTTGCGCGGAGCAGAGTTATGAAAAAAGCTGTAAGTAAAAATATTTGAATCCACCACATGGATGTGGCTCTGATATCTACGGGTGTTGATACAATGTTAATTGCTCCAAGCAAAGCGACAAGCCAAAAAAGATTGATGCGCAGTTTTTTGGAGAGATTGGTTTTGGGAACAAAAAAACCCAAGATAACTGTGAGGATTAGCGGGATCCAAGAGATGTAAAAACTCAATCTGCCTTGTTCGAACGGCCAACCGGCCAACATCGCATCGCTGAACCAACGAGTTTGTAACGGTAAAACCAAAATAGCCAGACGCCACGTGACGTTAAACGTCAAACGTCTAACGTCAAATGTCGTTTTGGTGTGAGGTTTAGGGGTCGATGTTGAGGTCATGGCAGAGGTTGCAGTATTTATCTCGATAGAGTTTGCGGTTGTCGGTTACATGAAACTTTAGCACATTATCGTTAATAACGACGCGCGTATCTTGATTGGCAATATCGGCAAGTACTTTGGGGAAGCGGACACTCTGAATTTGACGTAAGAATTTTTCCGATAAAGCATGGGGCTGCGCGATGGTATCTTTTTTGACAGTTACGGTTCCCGGTACGGGGCTCTTATCCAAGGCGATCCATTTTTCGGCGTTGGGATGTTTGCGGCGAATTTCGCGATTCTGTTCCCAAAACACGGATGCGATACCATCATCGACCAGCGGAAGAAGCGCGAGGAACCAGTAACGCATATAAGGATCATCTGAATCCAGAGAGAGATTATCCAAGTTTAGCGCTTCGTCCGTGATGAAGAAAGATAGACAAACGGGGTCGACACTGCGCTCACCCGGGCGCGCGTTTAACAGTTTAAAAGGCAGAGTTGAAAAAAACCGCGTGCGCCAAATCGTTCCCGCACGGCAGATTATTAAAAAATCCAGATCACCGTTATCGCGCGCTTGGCCAAGAGCGGTTGTGTTGCAGAGAAAGACAGCGCGGATCCACGGCAAGAGTTTTAGATATTTGACGGCGCGACGGACGTTTCTTAATTTGCGGGGGAAATGAATTTCGTTAGCTCTCCCCTCTTCGATTATATACGAATGCGGCTTGAGGGTTACACGATTGGCATCTTCGATAACAATGTTTTGTGATATCAACTCATCGACGATTGCATTTATGCCCGCAAACAACTCTTTTGAATCGAGTTTGATTTCTTCGCCCCCGGTATCCAAAAACAAAAACAACTGTAAGCGCGTGGGTGCATAATTCCAAGCAGTTTGGAATGCCAGGGTTCTGAGGATCGCGCTTCTTAGTTGTTCTTGCATAACTCTAACCTTCTGACGTTTATAACGTTCATAACGTTTATAACGAGTTTAGTGGTGCGATGGTTCTTTATTATTTATTATTTGTAATTTATTAATTAGACTTCTTTAAAGTGGGCGCCCGCTTTTTTGGATGATGCTTGGTTTAGAGCGATGTTTTTGGCTTCTGCGGGGACAACCATATCATCCACGATAATTTTATCTTGATCCCAATCGATGACCTGATGCCAGCTGATGATTAACTCCGACTCCAGCAGGCGCGGAATCATGTGGGAGCTAGCCACAAAAAAAGACGTGATTCTACCGGATGCCACGTCGACTTCGACAGATGAAACCTTGCCCAAATCGATACCGGATTTGGTAATCACGTAAAGTTTGGATTTTGGGATAAAAGTATTCATAACATGCTGTAATATCCAATCATCAATCTAATAATCATCAATAAATATTTCAATAACCAATTACAGAATCATCAATTGCTTCTTTGATTATTGAATATTGGTGATTTATTGATTATTGGAGCTTGGTAATTGGTTATTTGCTGGGGGTGATTGTGGCTCGGTGATGGAGGGTGGAACTGGTTTGCGATTTTGGATATATTGTTGCGCAACCGTGAGAAGGCTCATGACAAACCAATAGAGCGTAAGCCCGCCGGGGAGCTTAATGCCGATTATGAGGGTAACTATGGGCATCATGTACATCATTTGCTTGTTGATCATGGCGGTCATATCCTCATCCTTGGCGCCTTTATCGGCAATAACCTCTTCGGGAGGGCTCTTGGTTACGCCCGTCTTTTTAAACATCAACCACGATTGCCAAAACTGCACGCCTGCGGCAAGAACCGCCAAAACGTAACTGGGGTTGGCCAAATCAACAATGCCCAATAAGGTGGCATTTATATGGCCAGGATTAGGTACAAAATTGTAAAGCTGGGTAAGCGTTTCCGAAGAAAGCCCAACACCCAGCGCCTGATATAAGGCGATAAAAACAGGGAGTTGAATAAGCAGAGGCAAACACGAAGATGCGGGATTAACCTTTTCTTTGCGGTAAAGCTCCATCAGCTCTTTAGCTTGCGCCTCTTTATCATCCTTAAGCCGTTTACGAACCTCAGCGATCTTGGGCTGGATCGCTTGCATGGCTTTTTGCTGTTTCAGTTGCTGAGCGGTTAACGGGTAAAGGATAGCCTTAACAACAATGGTAAGGACGATTATAGCGATGCCCAAATCAGCACCCGGGATTACGCCGTACAGCCAAATAAGAACGTTAAGTATGGGGCGAAATAATATTTCTGTGTAGAGCCAAATCATATGTTCATTAGCAAAAAGTCCGTCAAGTCCTTCAAGTCCTTCAAGCCAGCTTGACAGACTTTATGGACTTTAAGCTTGATAGGCTTAATAAGTTATTTTTTACCTTCCTCGGCAGTTTCTTCCGATTCTGGAGTTTCTTCGACTTTTTCTTCGATTTCTGCACCCGATGTTTCTTCAGGGACAGATTCTACGGCGTCTTTTTCAGCTTCATCATCTTTAGTATCTTCCGTGACTTGTTCCGCGGCTTTGGTTGGTACTACGGAGTCATCAGCGATAACGCCACTATCCGAATCGGCGACCACTTCGTCGCTTTCAGTGTTGATGACCGTGATCTTCCAGCCGGTAAGCTTGGCGGCGAGGCGTACGTTTTGGCCGCCTTTGCCGATGGCGAGCGAGAGCTGATCGGCGGTGACTTGGACTATGGCCAAATGCTCTTCTTCTTTGATTTGAATGCTCACGGCTTTGGCCGGGCTGAGAGAGTTTAATATGTATTCCTCGGTATTATCGCTCCAAAGTACCACGTCCACTTTTTCTCCGCCGAGTTCGCGGATTATCGTTTGGATGCGCGTACCGCGTTGGCCGATACAGGAACCGATCGGATCGATCATGTCATCATTGGTGCTCACCGCTATTTTGGTGCGCGAACCGGCTTCGCGGGCAATGTCTTTAATTTCAACAACACCGTTGGCGATTTCCGGAATCTCTTGAGCCGCGAGAGCGGCAACCAAACCCGGGCTGGAACGGGAAAGGCGAATCTCGGGGCCCTTGTTCGTAAGGGTGACTTCGCGCAGAATGGCTTTAATGCGGGTACCGGCATAATAGCGCTCGCCCTCGATTTGATCTTCGGGGAGAATGATGCCGGTTGCACGGCCAAGATCGATAAGCACTATGCGGCCTTCGCGGCGTTGAATGGTTACATTCATAAGCTCGCCCTCGCGTTCTTTGAAATCTTGATATATTACATTGCGCTCGGCTTCGCGGAGCTTTTGCATAATAACCTGTTTGGCAGTTTGAGCGGCCATGCGGCCAAAAGCGGCCGGGATGTTGAGCTCGACGCGAATTTCATCATCTATACCGGCATCTGGTTTAAGATCTCTGGCATCGGAAAGCATAATCATGGTTTTGGGATTGAAGACAAATTCTTCCTCTTCACCCTCTGCCGCTTCGCCCTCCTTGACCTCTTTAGACTCTTTAACCGGCTCTTCCTTTTTTACTTCTTTTTTCTCGGGAGGAGCGCCCCTTAGAGTTTCGGGTTTTTTGCCGCCATGAGCCGCATCAAAACGTTCGAAGTAATCATCGGGAAGCTCCATGTCCTCGACAACGGTTTTAACATCAAAAATACGGATGCCGGCAGTTTCGCCGTCATATTTTTCGGGATCAAATTCGCATTTGATGTTTTGATTCTTATTACCGAAATCTTTGCGGTAAGCGGCGGCAAGCGAAGCTTCAACGGCTTCGAGCACAGCTTCTTCGGTGAGCAACTTTTCGTCGCAGATAGCTTTGATAGCTTGGGAAATTTGAGATGCCATAAACAATCTTTGAACCAGGATTCACCTGGATTAATAATGATTAACAGGATTATTTTTTATACTTGTTGATTGAACTGGGATTTGCAGGATTTTAAAATGATTAACGGGATTATTATTATAACTTATTATCTATTTTTTTTATTATTAAAGAGTCTTTTGAATTGAAGGCTGGGGGCACCGAAGTTGATGAGTAAACCGATTTGTGCGCGATATGCTTCCAGATAGTTTTTAGCTTGCGCCAAATGTACTGCCTCCATATCATGAACCGCTTTCAATTCTACCATAATTTTATTTTCGACGAAGAAATCCACGCGCCTTATTCCAATTTGTGTTTCTTTGTAATGGATTACCATTGATTTTTCTCTAATGTAACTGATATCAGCACAATCCAACTCAATGGCTAAAGCGCGGGCGTATATCAATTCTTGAAAACCACTTCCCAATTCATTATGAACTTTCATGGCACAAGCAATGATTTTGTGAGTAATCTCTCCTAAATCCACATATAATGATACTCCTGTAAATCCTTGATCGAAAATCCCGGTACATCGTGGTTCGGATATTAAATTGGCTCGTTCATCCAGAACGAGTCAATGGGCTTAGTATATATGTCAAAGGCATAAGTGTCAATTGTTGACAAAAAGAGCTATATTGACTAAACTTGGCGCGTTAAAGGATGAAATTTGGCTCCTTACAAAAGAGGTTTGAAATGAGGTACAAGAAAATGTTACGACATTCTCGGCCGCAAACGGAAGCGTCTATTAAAACGCCGATCGTTCCTCTCATCAAAAACAGTTCTATCATGCATTGCTTTATCGAACATTGTATTTATAAAGCGCGCAATGGAGATTATCTTGCAATAACGGGTCATCCGGGCGATTTGATTGAGGTACCGGCATTGTTCGCCCACTTGGCGGAAACGCTCGGACTAAACAGACCGTATTCGGCGCCGGCGGGATTGGAAAGATCCACGGTGCTTAAAGCGGCGGATGAAAAATGGAATGCCTTGCTCATACCTCAAGCCGGGCAGCTGCCGATTGGTACGCAGGAGTGGATGGTTGAAGGCGATTTGCATCATATCCGATTGGTGGTGCTAAGTTATCCGGCCAATAAAAATATCGATCTATCCAAAACAATCAGAGCATCGTTGCGGAGAAAGTGCGGAGATTTTTTACAATATCCCACTTGGGATTCGCGCAAGGAAGACCATGCGGATGGAATTGCGTCCGCATTACGGCTTGCCAAAAAGCAATATGGAACACAAATCTGCGGTGATACGGATTTGGTTTGCGAGCTGCAAGAAAAAAGCTGGAAAAGCTTGACGCATATGCTTGCAGTAATCATGGAAATCGCCATGCAGATGAACGGACCCCGATGTGTTATTCAAGCTTCGCATACTACCGAACAAGGCTGAACATCTTCTGGCAAAAAACAGGCATGAGCCTGTTTTTTAAATTTCCATCAATACATAATTTTCAGTGTCCAGAGCAGGCAAGAATTACCTGCAACTTTGTTCGGTGACGGGATTACCTCCGGTGCAATACTTTGGCGTTGCTACAATTACCTTCCTGGTTTGAACACGGTTTACACATGTCGACCAATCAGTATATGTGAAATATAAGCAATCGTAAGAAGTACATCTTTGCTGTGTTACCGGGTCGCCGCCGGTGCAGTTGGTTGGCGAGGCTGAAAGAACTTGCCTCGTCTGGCTATCATTGACGCAGGTAGACCAATCCGAATAAGTGAAAGATGTGCATTTAACAAGACAGGATTGAGTTGTTACAGGGCTGCCTCCCGCACATCCATAAGGTGCTCTGGTTAAAATGGTTCGACCTTGCGTTCCCATTGAGCAAGCATCCCATTCGGAATAGGTAAATGAAGTGCAGACGGGTTGCAAAGCGGGATACACGTTGCAAGACTTCCAAACCCATTGCCCCGTTGACTCATTGCAATAACTGGTGTATTCCCTGCCCCAACGCCCATCGGACATTACGCAAACTCTCCAATCAGGATCCATAACCGGGCAAGAACTGACTTTTTGGCATTGGCTTACCCACTGGCTGTTTTGACAAACATATATTCCGGTATAACCGGCTTGGCAGGTTGGAGCCGAACCCTGGCAGGTTGGCAAATAACAGTTATTGACCCACTGGCCGTTTTGACAAAGATAGTTACCGGAATACCCGACCGCACATTGCGGTTGATCGGCATTGCATTGCGGAGCGGGAGGTGGTGGTGGCGGTGGTATGAATTCGGCAACACATAAACCAAAATTCCATTCGCCGGTAGTGGTATCGCAGCTGCGGGCCTTTTGGATACCAGGCAAACCGGTTACAGTGGTGCAACTGCGTGTTTCGGGGCCGGTGCATTGGATCGGTTTAGGTTCCGGTATGACAAACGGTTCAGTTACATCTTCAGGCTCCGGAGCTTCGATATCTAAACCAAAACATTTTTCTTTGGGAGATTCACCGCTGTAAACACATGCATTTTTCGCCTGAAGCAGCAAATACTCCATCGAGTCATCAAATTGGTCAATATAACCAACACATCTTTCATATTCATGTTCACAGTCACCATATACTTTTGGCGACTCACTTATCCTGGAAGCTAGTAGTGCCGTATTAAATCCGATTCTTACAATCCCAGTCAATTTTAATTTACTGATATTAAAACTAAATTGTTGCAGTCTAAAAAATGTTGGATAGAATGTATAGGCACTGGCTTCTTTTGACTTGATAACCGCAAGGCAGACAAATATAGCTAATGCTACAATTAGCAATTTTAAGCGAATTGGATTTTTCATAATTTGATATGTTTACAAAGTATTAAACAAAATAGGATTATTTGAATAATTTATTTGATACATATAAAGCAGGTTAAAACCACCAAAGCCATCCGACTTTAACTCGATGTAATTTGGCTGGCTCACTTCTACGGAACCATCAAAAACAATCCAAGGGCGGTACAATTTAAATGCGTCACGAGTAAAATAGTTTTCTTCTTCAAAGTATGGCTTGCATTCATTTGGCATAGTTGAACCAAAATAGGGATCTTGAGTGTCCTCATAACTAACCTCGGAATTGATTTTTGTTGCCGAACCATTCCAACAACCACCATATGGATGCCTTATTAAATCACTCTTTGAAAGATTTTCAGTATCACCGGGCTTGACTTCATTCTCACGTGAGCAGTCACCGGTACACCAGCCCCAGTTATCTATAACCATAATGCGTGGAGTGAATCTGCAGCGACTTAGCTGTTCGTTGTAACAACCATCAGGTTCTGCGAGTTGATTAAATATACATTCCTCACCGGGACGACAGTCGGAAGCCGCCGAACAGGTTAAACCGGGCTCATTTTCACAAAGACCCGTTCTGTCGCAAATCTTATCATTATTCACTAAATCCAGTACCGATTGCGGATTACACTGATAAACGTGAGAAAATTCAAAGTAACCTTGCTGGCAAGCCTCTGTACTATTTCCGAAGAACATTCGCGTTTCGCATTCGTCGCCATTGCCACAATCATCATCCGAATCACAATTAAGATAAACTTTTTGCTTACAAGTACCTTTTTCCAAGCAGGCGCCTGCGGCAGGTGGACAATCTGCATCGCTGGTACATGCATACCCTTCGATAAATTCACATTCTCGGGTAGCATTGCAAACGGGTTTATGGTTTTTTAGTTGGGCATTGTCGATTATTTGATGCGTTCCATCACCCCAATCAATAATTACTTCCTTAATGGGACCTTGGTCGTGCATCGCCCAAGCATAGAATCTTATTGTCGATAAACCTTGGCCGCCGCCATGATAAGCGAGACCGTTAGCCAACCCATTAACGCTAAATGTGTCCATGCTGGAAACAGGCAAAGTATTGGCCGAAGAGCTTTGACGAGATGGATCCGGAGCCGCGATACGTGGCGGGCGAGGGCGATAGTAAACCGTAAAGTTTTTGTTGTTCAAATGATCGCGTCCCTCGACATAGGGGTCATAAGTTCCAGTAATGTATTTATAAGTATCCAAACCGTTGGTTACATCCGTGGCCGAAGGGGCAGTTTTTGGCTTGGGACTCATGTTTGTAACTGATATGTGATTTGTTGAAGTGTAGCTGGTGAGATCATATGTCGTTAAACAATTGTCTCGACCGTCGGCACAAACATCACCGCGTGGCATATAACCGGGTCTGTGGGTGCACCAGTTATCATCCAAATCCGGATCAGGATGACCGGATATGCCGGTTTCGGCTTGGCAATATGATTGCGGTGTGCCGTTAGCCAAACTTACTGGTTTACAGTAATCAGATGGATCATCAATGGGCGATGCTGCCGGATCGAAGTTCTCCGGGTTTTCTTCATCCGCCAAGCCCTTGTTACACATTTTAGCATTTGATTTTGGTTGCCCATCAAATTTACCACCTTCACAACGACAAGTCGTGCGATCACCTACGACATCACCAAATGGACCTTCGATAGATATATCGTTTCCTTGCTCTTTAACTGCTACGCTTGCCCCGATCCAAAGAGCATCTTGCACAAACTGCTCAGTTATTTCTGGTCTATAACCATTGGTATCAGATTTATTGAAATAGTTATCATCTTTATTTACACCTCCGTATGTACTTTGATCCGTATAATCGTAATAACCATCAAAAGGATGCCAAGCGTTAATGAACCAACTATCTATATCAACGTCTCCATCATACCAAGAAACCCAATCCGGTAAACCACTATAAGCATTATTATAATATACGTTAACAATGTAAGGCATCCCTTCTTTTACGGTACTCTTGTTTGCTGTAGGAACACCCTTAATACTACCTTTTATTGTATCTGAGTCGGTTCCGTTTTTTGGCGGCTCACAATGACCAGTTAAAAACAGAGGTGCTGAATTGTTATTATCTTTAGATTTTGCAACTTCAACCGCCCCAGGGAAAAGCTTCAAGCGTTTATCATCAGGCGATAGCTGTGTAGCCCACCCGGTTTGATTTGCGTAATTATCTTTAAAATCTTTTTGATATGCCTCGTAGTAGTCATTCTCTACTGCTAACAATTCTTCCAACGAACCATTCTTTACCGTAATTTGGCTATCTATGTCCGCAAGTGAATCTTCTTTCTGTTGTGGTGTAAGAAGAACATTTGACAATATACTATTTCTTTGTTGTTCGAGATCTTGTAAATCTTGATCTAGAGTAAACCTTGCTTCGATGGTACTTAAATAATCCTGAAGTTTACTTAATAAAGATTCTGAAACACCAAAACCGGTCCAAACGGAATTGATTGGGTAAAAGTACAGTAAAGCCTGACTGAATCCTTTAACTTTAATCTTTACCGGTTGTAAATTAATATAGGAATATTGTTTTGTTATTAATGGGAATAATTTTGTAAAATAAATATTTTTATCAGGATCCCATGGAAGGTCTTCATTGAGCAAGCTCGATTTAGTTGCATTATTAAAACGGTGATCAAAACCCAGTTGAGGCCAAAACTTCTTAGCCAGTCTTTCGTAAACTGATCCAATCATATCACTCTCCATTAAATCCGTATTTGGTTTAAAAATATCTACACCTTTATCGGTTGGTGATGATGGCCCCCCAGTGGCATCCCATGTCCAATCGTCACCACCACAATCTCCATACCTAGCCGGTCCCCAGTCATGATGTTCATAGATATATGATCCTTGGAGAAAGTATGCTCTTCCAAAATCACCTCTAAAATCATGCTCTTGATCACAACAATCCTTATCTTCACTTGGTAGATCACCTGAATCTTCACAATAGCCAGTCGTTTTGTTAACTTGATACCCCATAGATCTCACGGTTTTATAAAAGGGATCCACAACAAAAGGCGCAACCGTAACACTGCGATTGTCTGTTCCGGCGGTGCTTGCTGTAATTTCCTCAAAGTGCGCAGCATAACCCGACGGTGCTATAAAACCGCCAGCCGCACACTCCATTCGACAATTTGCAATAGTTCTGATTAGTTGCCCAGTAGCTTCTGCTATCTTTTCTTTCTGGTGCTCACCCGAAGTATTGCCAAAAACACCTAAAAAACTACCGATTTTGCCCAATATACCCGCCGGATCAAAAACAACTCCCACCCAACTCTCCCAAGCGGTAGGATCATTGTATACATCAGCCCAATTCCCAAAAACATCATCGACAATGCCATCTTCATCAACCGATTTAATGCTCGCTTTTATACCACTCTCCAAATCGTCACAGATTAATTTCATAGATCCGATCTTGCAGGAATCGGGACTCGGGCCAAGAGCGGTAAATAAAAGAGATGATGGGTTTATCGAGTTGCGCTGAACGTTGAGCTGCCCGCCAAAGTTAGTAATAATTGCCGGTTCAGAGTATTTACCCGGGACTGCATATGGAGTTTTGCCGTTTATCTTTTCTTCGCTTGCGTATTCAGAAGCGGGAAATAGCGGCCTTGGCAACCTAACACGTGCCAAATCCGGCGCATTCAAATCAAGAACTTGGTCTTCTTCGTGTATTAAAGGCAACATGCCCTCTAAATCATCCCAATTCTCGCCCTCCGGAACTCCATCGTCCGCATCATAAGAACCCCAATACTCAAACTCCGTGAAAACGCAATCATTATTGGTAGTACATCGAGAAAATTCGTTAAAGTACTGACAGTGCCCCGTTTCAACACCATCCACTTTATACAATTCTTTATATTCATCATCAACTTTAACGCACAACCCGCAATCGGGCTTACCATCGCCGTTCGTATCCGCATTGGTAATTCCGGAGTTGCAAGCGTCAATCCTTTTCGGACAATGGATACTCTTTCCAAATTCATCGTTTGATCCGGGCTTGCATCTGTGGCCGGCATTTACCGCATCTGCCGAACAGCTGTAGTCCATGAGGTAGGTAGTTCTCCATGGATCCCAGGTGCCTAATGAATAATTTACAGGCAATTGATACCAATGGCCCGCATAATCCAGAACGGTTTCCTTATAGACATCATCATCATTAAAACCTGACCAATTTACTAAACCGGATGTTGAGTTTAATTCATTGTATAGAGCATTTTTTAAATTAGGTATCTGCAAAGTTCTTACCAGTAAATCATCTAATCTGCCATTAGATCCGGATTGACAAACATCCTGTTCATCTCCCGATGTATTGTATTTAAGTGCAACTTTTAATAGTCCGAAAATTAATACCTCCGGTGAATCCCAACGTTTTTGAGCTATGCCCGGGTTAATAGGGTTGGCATAGAACTGACCGCCATTGTCACACTCAACCGCTTGAAATGTTAAATCCGGATAAACAGTCGGTGTCAATGGATTATAATCTTTATTGTAAAGAGTAATATCGAACTTAAAAGACATTCTACTCGGCTTGGTTGGATCGGTTGGATTACAAGACGCATAAAGCTCTTCGGGTTGGTCTTCCTCGTTTATAAAGGTTGCTGCGTTATGACAAATTGGATCGGTATTCCTTTCAGGCAGGCTAAATTGACCACAGCCCAAGCCACGGTTAACACCCGAAAGAGAGTTGCAACGCCAATCTTGATTGATTAAGTCCACATCAAGTTCATCAGAGCATGTGGCAAAATCACCACAATGCACCAAGCCCCAGTAAGTATTTTGGTTCGGAGGACACAATGAACCCATGCTCGCTCCTTTAATACAAGCCCAATCATCTTTAGTAACAAGATAAGGCGACCAACGATAAACTTTATATATCTTTGCAAAAAGATTAGATAACGGCACCCATGCGTTTTGCTCATTAAATAAACTTTGTATACTTACCCCGGAATCTACAAAACTTGGAGCTTTGGAGTAATCACCGGAAATAGGAACGGAAACGCCCATCAGCATAGGATCTTTACCTATTTTATCTGCAGCCAATGCAGATGCAAACGGTTCATTTCTGGTTTCATAACTAACGCCAACCGTTGGTAAGATGAAATTTCCCTGCGACCACACACGATCTGTAAAAGCTGCATTTTCTCGTGTTTCGGGTGATATAACTTGCGCGACTTCGTTACAAACATCAGCCTTAACAAAATCCATATTCATATATAGATATGCAGGATTTTCCGTTTGATTGGTTGGTACGCAACTCGTTATCCAAAATCCAACAAATTGCCAAGGGCCGGAAAGCTTAACTGAACGAGCTTCCTCCACCGGCAATGCATTTTCAATTTTATTGGTGTTTTGGAACATTGCACGAATAGAGAAATACGGGTTCTTAGATGAACATTCTCTGGCAAAATAAGCTTGGCTGGCACGAGTAATCTCGAAACTTTCGGTATTATCCTTCATTCGAGTATTTATCCAGATAAATTTTTGTTGCTCATCATCTTGATAGCCGGTTTCCCAGAATTTGTAATAACAAGAATTATTACTATCGTTTGTACACTGAAGTTTGATGGGTACGTTCTGATCATCAACCAAAACATCTTCCGATGAACGATCCAGAATACCGGAAAAATTTTGATTAATGTTCTGATAAATTTGATTGGATAAATCTTGTATTTGTTGCAAATAAGATTCACACGAAAAATCTTTTGTTCCATCCACACTGGGGAAGTTTTGCCCAATCCATGCCGGGTTCCATTTACAAGCGGCACCGGCGTTATATGGCTTAAGACTAAAGCGGAATAAGCCAAAACGATAATCAAAGTATTTATCATCTATACCAAATAGACCGGGTGTATAAGGAATGAAATATTCCAAATAGGATTTATTTGGCCCGCTACCCGTCATTATCCAGCGTCCTTCTGAAGCATTTCCATCATATTCCGTCTCCATTTCAACCGGAGAATATTGTTTATCACCAATATTTGATTTTACATCGTATCCCGCACATAGTGAGACTCGGCGGCAAGCAAAGCCCATATTTTGCACGTTGTTTTTACCCAGCAGAACATCCGTATCTTCCTCTTTCTTAATGGTATCGATGTTGTAATTGTTGCTTTTGTTATTATTACCATCAATATCGGCGGAAACACTATAGTTGTTATCGCTGGTGTTATCCCAAACGTTTGGTAATGCATAAGCAAATTGTTGCATATAGCCCGGGGCTATAAAGGCCGAACTTTCCCAGTATTTTCCGGTGAAGCGAGTAAATGTACTTGGGGACTCCAACCTTTGTTGGTTGGCACCACTGGTACAATAATATTCTCCGCTTCCCTGTGGAGGTAAATAACCGGCGGTTGGAGAGTAATGTGTTAAATCGTATTTTCCGCCAATAACAACTTGGGGGCTCCAAGTTAAACAAGGTGCGTTTAATTGATTGGCGGTTCCTGCACGTGTCTTATCACGTTCCAAACAGTATCCATATTGACCATTTTGTATTACAACATCTTGAATTGCAGAACAGACACCGCCCGGGCAGGTTTGATTTTTTTGCAACATATCCGCCTGTTGAGTAGAAACAAGTACTTTATTTTGCGAATCAACGGGAACATAGCCACCCGGGACGCAAGCCTGGCCATCCAGCTCCCCGCCGGAACAAATACCAACCGATGGGGCTTTACCATCCATTGAATAATACTGTTCGATGCCGTTTGCATACCTAACTTTCCGATAAGAGCAAGAACAATTCTCACCATAAACGCATGCCCTGGCGCCTTCGTAACCACTTATCATCTTTTCAGGAACCGGCGGGTTTGTACCATTCTTCCAGGATTCAACATATTCATTGGGAAGCGGAGATCCGGCTTCGGGATAAAGTTGGCACTCCGGTGCCGGCATCGCACTTTGCAAACTTGCGTTATTAACAGTTATATTCTCTTGTATATAATTATCATATATGGAATCAGCATTCCTCGAGAGATCGCCGCCGGTTTGGCCTGATGCAACTAAAGACATTGCACTCGGACTGCCAACAGCCAAAACACATGTATTCTTGATCAGGTCTTGGTATCCAATAAGACCAGACCTTGTATCACGGCAAAGAGATAAACCGCAATTTCCTTGCGCGGTGTATTGCATGTCGTGTTCGTATATATAACAATCACCGTCAGTATTACATGCTTTGCCGATACTGGATTTAATATCATCGTAATATGCATTGCAACCATATCCAGCGCATTCCACCAATTCAAAATCTCTGCAAACGGAGCCAGTGCCGGAGCCTGCATCCTCATACTCTTCGATGTATTGGTTATCTAAGCTAATTTCTGCAACGAGCCGTTTATCCAAACTATACCGATCTTGCAGGTTCAGATCTGTCATTAAGTCTTTTCCAACATATCGACTTGTAATATCGGTAACTAAGTATTGGTTCGGTATAGTGTAACCCGAATAATCCAAAGAGCCGTATTCTATTGTCCTGGCACTGTAACTTTGCAGATCGATAAACTGTCCTTCCCTCAAAAGGCTTTCTTGACTTCTATCCGTAAACTGAGCACAGAAGATATCTTCATTGCGGGAACCATTCTTTTCACAAAGTTCCAGCTCGTTGCATTTATTAACATATTTTTGTTGCACCGAATCGTATATCGTTTCCGCTGTGCTGCAGCCCATCCATCTTGCACACTCTCTATCAAGCTTGACCTTAACAATAACATTGGAATCATTTTTTCGACCGCAAGTACCGGCGACATAACCCATGTTTGCATTGGGAGCCTGCCCATCGGGAAATATTCCGCTCCCCAGAGCCAAACAATCTTGATCCGTATTACAAGTAAAACCCTCGCTTTGCAATTGTTTTTCGTATTCTAACAACTGATTAACATGGGTCAGACTGTTTGATTGATTGTATATTAATGAACTTAATATCTCAGCCGGATCGGTACCAACGAAACCTTGAGGGGTATCTCCAAATGTAAAGTTTATACAAACTTTACAGTAAGGATTTTCAGGATCGTTATCGCAATCAACCGGTTCCTGAGGTGAACCTCTTTCGTCGACTGATTTTTGATAAGTCGCCTTGCTATTTGCCTGTAGAGTATTGACACTCTTATTATTAAACAACACACAACCCGCCAACGGATCAGCTTGATTAGCACATGAACGAGTATCCAGTTTATTGCTGTTAATTAAAAAGTAAGATCTGCCATATGGCCTTGTTTGATCTGATGCATCATTAGGGTCCACAAACTCGGTGCATTCGCTTTGATCAACGGGGCAATTGCTAACCCACCCGGCATATTGATCCTCACCGGTGAAGTATGCGCCAAAATTATCTCCATTCTTCAAGTAAGGTGCCTTGGGCGGGGTTTCCGTATCATCACCAGGGTAACATGGCGTGTCGGTACCTTTCCTAAACCAACCTCCGTATGTGCCGGCAGTATAAATGCCGATACCGGGGTTTGCCTCCAGTTGTTTGGCAGCG
>Ga0265297_10003645_pt1 | contig 27270 bp, 27 predicted proteins | sample Munlanlwell13791_FD_192502 | JGI IMG/M metagenome (GOLD analysis project Ga0265297, IMG submission 192502) | Leachate microbial communities from a municipal landfill in Southern Ontario, Canada - Leachate well 137-91 | ecosystem: Engineered > Solid waste > Landfill > Unclassified | place...
GGCGGCTTTAGTCGCCGCCCGGCAGGCTCTATCCGGTCTTCTGGCCTGGGCAAGAACGACTCATCAGGATGTGTGCCTGTTAACGTGCGCCTGCGCCTGACAAACTGGCCAAACCGTTCAACCCGTCGCGCCTCGTCCCAAGACCCGTAAGAGGCAATATAGGCCGTAACATCCGCTTGGAAATTTCCAAAAGCGCGCTCCATCGCCATTTGATCGAATCTTGTCGATACCCGCCATTGGGCAATAATACCGACAACGATGACAGCACTCATACTGGTGATGATAAGCGCTAATGAAAATTTAAACCGGAGTGAATGCATTATTGATCGATAGGGTATGCAATTTGATTTCATCCGTGATTATAACTGATGTTACGCAGTCTTTATCTGTTGCAGCTCAGAATGAGCTATTGTAGGGGGCGCACCGCGCCTCTTTTCAGAATCCAATCGTACTGGAAATATTGATACCTGAAATGGATTGCCCAATTGCAATGGTTTTTAGGCCATTCCGATATTCGTAAATGGTGCGCGATGCGCACCCTACGCGGCTATACCAGGCTTATTGCCTCGAGCATCAATGCGATACTAGCCATGGCTGCTCAAGATAGACCGCATTCAAGCCATGAAGACAATAAGGCGGGCCATCGTTTTCGATCGTCAACCGTTGGTAACAAAGCCCTGCAGGAATGGGATTGGCCCTTAGCCAACAAATGACTCTTGGCATAACAATAACCGGTGCCGTGTACAATACGTCAGACGCTTTGCAGATAACCGGGTTCATCCGGTAATCCCAGCTATGTTTAATGGCATCGCGGACGAACTCAAAGCAACGTTTAGCCACAGCCTCCTCGGAATCACAGCCCTCGGCAAGCTCCGCTGCCTTGACGACCACCAAAGTATGTTTCCAATCAATGTACTCGCTGCTATCGAGATAGTGTTCCATGTCTATGTTCATTTTCTCCCCGGCTGCCATTCCCGATAAGTTGGGTTTCCTCCATATCCAAGCCACGGAACATCGTGCGATGTCCAGATATGCATTTGCGGAGTGATACCGGGATCTTCATCCAGCGTTGCCACCCGAACAATAACATGAGGCTGGTTGACGCGCTCAGCCACCAGATGAGAACCGCACAGCGAGCAAAAATAACGCAGTTTTCCCGGCGAAGATTCGAAAGATGAAAGCTTGTCTTCGCCCTTCAACCAGCGAAAATGCTCGCGCATTATTCCGGCTGTGGAAACGAACGGCGCCGCATGCGCTTTTTGACAAGTCCGGCAGTGGGGCAGTGAGCGATAGGCATATCGATGCTGTCGATTTCGTACTCAATAGCTTTGCATAAACAACTGCCTTTCATTTTACTTCCTCAAATAATGGAGAATTTATATCGTATATCCCTGCCCTGCATTTGTGCTGGCCGCCAGAATCGGCGCCTAACTGACGGCATATTTCAGGAGCGGCCCGATACAGGCATGAATAATGCGACAGGCCGTTAAAAATTTCGGTCGAGCTACAGCCGGGAATTGTCGATTGCAAATATTCGGCCATAGCGACCGGCGACCAGTTGTCATCCGCACCATGCCAGATATGCGTATTGATATCAATGCTGGATAGCATGTCATTCCAAGGCTGGACATAAGCCCCGATGTCTCTTACGTAGCCTGCCGCATAACGGGTAAAGCACAATTTCAATATTCCGGTAATAGCGGTTTGAAATTCGCTACTGGCCGCCAACCTCTTGTCTTCGTCGGCAGCATTCGCAAACATCATACGAAACACCAGGCTGGGGTGAGTTGAGGCGATCAAACCTTGCAGGCGAGTTAGAAGATGAAATGCAAAAGGCTGCTTTTGAGCCAACCAGAAGACGAACTTTCCCGCCGTCATATCGATAAAACCACCGGCTTCCAACGGTGCGGCGGCAGAAACCAAATGCAGATTCCGCACACTAGTTCTCATCAGGCGGCATACTTGCAGGGCGATGAATCCTCCCATTGAAAATCCAACCAAATCTACTGCGTTCCCAGCGGCTTTATTAATAATTTCATCGGCTAGATGCTGGTAATAGGCCCCACCTTTCAATTTAGGATCAATGGAAAAACGGTTGTAACTGATAAAAGTCAGATTGTGTTCTTTTCCGTATTGATCAAACACGGCGCATTCTTCAGGTGCGCCGGGAGTGCCGTGGAAATAAACGACCAACTGCCCATCGTCGGCACCGAATTGACGATATCTCAATGCGAGTTTTACTACCAACATAGTGACAATGCCTTATGTTTCCAGTTTTATAGGGTACGCATCGCGTGCCTTACTAAGCTTTAAAAATGGTATGCGGTTATCCAGTTTTTTAATCGTGACTTCGCCAGACGGGCCTTTGCCTCCGCCAATAACTCGTGTGCGGAAACGTTTGCGATCCCTGACCAGTTTGGCCAACTCAAGCGCATCAATTTTTCCGTAATCGCCGAACTGATTCATCATTTTCTCCTGAGCATCAGTACTTGTCTTTCTCTATTTTTCACGCCGCTCTCTGTCTGCCACAAATAACTTCCAAAAAAGCCGTACCAAGAAATGACCAGAACCTGTGATTCTTTGACATTGTCTTCATTAGCACAAAAAAGATAACCGGGGTTCGGAGTTCAACTGATATTTAACCAACCCGCACATACAATTGCCTTTAAATAAACTCATCTATTTCTCCTTGCCGGATTAGCCAATTTTTTCTACAAAGTGATAACTGGCAATATCCATATTCCGGTTCAAGTAAAACTTATGCGCCCGATGACGATGAACGCCGGAATCAAGATATATGGCATTGCACCTTTCAGACGCTGCCAGATCACGAAGCCAGGCCATTATTTGTTTCCCATAATTTTTTGATCGTTCACTCTCCAATGTTGACAAGTCTTCGACGTAAAGATGTTTACCCAAAAATAAATTTTTTGAAATTTTAAACCCGGCCACGCAGACAACCTGAGCTTCATCCCGAAGGTAGGCCAGCTGATAGCCGTCACTCATTAGCTCTCGAACAAGGAGAACAAAAGAAACTTCCACAAGCTCCGTACGAAGCTGCTTCATGACTTGGAAGCAGTCGGCTATTTCGTTGTCGTTTTGTGCTAGTTTAATCATGAGTTCACCCTTTGTTTCAAAATGCCTAACATGATAAGTCTGTCGTCAATTGTCTGGCAAGAATTTACCTCGCTAAATCGTCGTCCGATTGTCTTTATGAGTTTTGTCCTTTGAACGCAGAGCGGTGTGTAATCTCCGGAAATTTTCCGATGCGGCCAAGATGAGTAAAGCCAAAGCCGCTCGAATTCTTGAGCCCATAGCCAAGCGCACGATCAAAGCCGATAATTGCTGGCGCGCTCGAATGAGCCAATCTCCGATACAGAACTTGAAGCCAAGCAATTCAAAATGGCTTGGCTGACCCAAACAGCGCACTTGGGCATGTCGCGATGCTTGACACCGAAGTTGATGCCGGAAACCGATGTGAAGTTATCAAATCGCGAGATCGCGGTACTTCGCTGGGCTGCCGATGGCCAAACGTCTGGCGAGATTTCGAGCATCCTTAAAATTCCTGAGCGGACAGTTAACTTTCATATCAACAATGTCGTCAGCAAATTAAATACCGCCAACAAAACCTCGGCTGCGGTAAAAGCCGCGATGCTTGGCTTGTTGTAAGGCTGCGAAAGTGCTTTGGACCGAATTGCCCGATAGATCATAGCTATTTACACAACTTTTTTTGTATGATTAATACAGTCAGTTGCAAATCGGCTCGGCTCCCTCTCCTGCTGAGCGTGCGCACGTTAGACTTGATTCGGTCGGATAAAAATATCGTTAATGTAAACACTACTGACACCACGCTGTCAGGAAGGCTGTCATACCATAGCCGCTCGTTAACACTTAAAACACGGAGATAAAAATGAATAATGTGGCAACCTGGTTTGAAATTCCGGTGACTGACCTGCAACGCGCTAAAAACTTTTACCAAAATGTTCTGCAAAGCACTTTTAAAGATGAAGAAATGGGCGATTATCAATTGGCTATTTTCAATGCCGAAGAAAGCGCTGTCAGCGGAATGCTGGTACTGGGAGAACATTACCAGCCTAGCCAAACCGGTGCTGTGGTTTATTTCAACGGCGGCGAGGATCTAAGCGCGCCTCTGGATAGGATCGTTCAACACGGCGGCAGCGTGCTGATGCCCAAAACGCCGATTCATGACGGCGACTGCGGCTACTTCGCGATGTTTTTAGACAGCGAAGGCAACCGCGTCGGTTTATATTCTGCGTCCTGATCATTATTGATCAGTAGGCGGCCAGGGTTCTGGCCGCCTATTCAAAATCATGCGACGCGCCGACCGTTTATTTCAAATCATACAAATCCTGCGTAACAAGCGCTTGGTTACCGCCAAGACGCTTGCCGAACGCCTGGAAGTGTCCGAGCGCACCATTTACCGGGATATTCAAGATATCAGCCTGTCCGGCGTGCCGGTTGAGGGCGAAGCCGGTGTCGGCTATCGCTTGCGGCACACCATCGACATCCCCCCGATCATGTTCACCCCGAACGAAATCGAGGCGCTGGTCGTCGGTGCGCGGATGGTCAAGACCTGGGCGGGAACCGAGCTGGGTTATTCGGCGCAATCGGCGCTGGACAAAATTACCGCCGTCGTTCCTGCCGATCTGAGAAACAAGATCGAAGACAGCAAACTGTTTTCGTTGCGCTTCGATCAGCGCCAGGATCTCGATATTAACCTGGATATTTGCCGTAAAGCCATTGATGGCAAACGCTTGTTACAGATGAGCTATTGCCGTGCCGATGGAGAACAAAGCCTGCGCCGCATCCGGCCGCTGGGCCTGTATTTTTGGGGAAACGTCTGGACTTTGGTCGGCTGGTGCGAACTGCGCGACGATTTCCGCAATTTCCGGCTGGACCGGATTCAGAGCATCCAACCGGAAAACACGACATTTATAGACATTGAAGGCCAAAGCTTGCAGGACTTTATCAAGCTTATGACCTGTATGTGACCTATATTTTAAGCCTTAGATCTCAGTATCCTACTTAACAAAGCCGCTAACTCTGGTGCGTTTTTCGTTATCTCTCCCCTAACTTAATCAAGGCAATAAAACATCGAATTCAAGAGGGTGGCCTTTCTCATTGAAATAAATGTTTGCTGATTACAGCAGGTAGATTCTTGGGCGATTTAATGCGCAGTTGTTTATTAACATTGAATCTGCCAAACACAACTTCAATATCCTTGGTTGTTACGCCGAACTCTTTTGCCAGGAACCGGACCATATGATCGGTAGCCCTGCCCGCCACGGGCGCGGCAGTAACGCTGATTTTGAGTTGCTTGCCTTTGGCCTTGCCGATGGCATCCTGTTTTGCACTAGGCTGGCCGAGAATATTAAGCACTAACGTTTCGCCATCCCAGGCACAGAAAGAATTAATCGCCAATCCTTTGTTTTTCATAAATTCATTTAGTTGATTGTTTTATTACTAAAGCCGGACGGGGCATGTTGCCCCGTTCGAAATATTTTGCTTTGGCTAATATTCAGTCAGGTAGGGTACGCATCGCGTACCATTTTCCGCCCCCCCCACAAGCTCAATAAAGGTACGCAATGCGTACCCTACACCGGATCGCTCATTACATCTCACAGTTCTCAAAACTAGTCATTATTCTGAAACCAAATGTAGTATTCACTATATACAGAAAAAAATATTTTTCGCGAGTCAATGCCGTCGATCAAATAATACGTTTGGTCCAGTGAATCGTTGCAAGAGCCATTACAGTTCATGCCTTCTGTTATAGATGTCTTATGATTTGATCGTATCTTGTAATGTTTGCTCCTATTGCAAAGACGTCACACTATATCGAATTCCTGCAACTCCCTCATCTTCACACAAAACTCTTCAGCTCGACCAAGCTCCTTTCCCAGTGTTTTTTTTGCTTTTATGGAATCGTAATTTGATTCGACTATCCACTCCAGCAGGTGATTAAGCGAAAACGCCAAAAATAGAAATAGTCGATTGCTTGGCTCCTTATCGTATTCACAAATTCCGTTTGTATTTCCGAGAACAAATCTCGTGCATTTTTTAATTCGAAAAGATCAGTATCCATTATCGTTGGCTAATATAAAGATAAATCATGTTGACGTAGAATGCAGCCCGTAAGTCAAAAACGCTATCACGCGCAACGCTTGGACGGCCCACCTATTCCGGCCTTGTTTATACCCAATGGTTATCACGAGTCTCGCGCATCAAATACACAGCAAGCAGACTGATAGCCGCAGCCAGTGAGACATAACCGCCGACCCAGGCCAACCCTCCCTCGGTTACCAACCGTTGCGCAATATAAGGTGCAAACGAAGCGCCTAGTATGCCGCCTAGGTTGTAAGCGGTTCCCGCACCGGTATAGCGTACTTTGGAGGGAAACAGCTCCGGCAGCAAGGCGCCCATCGGCGCGAAGGTGGCTCCCATCAGGAACAGTTCCAATGACAAGAAAGCGGTAATCATCAACGGTGAGCCGCTTTCCAGCATCGGCTTTAACAGGAAGCCGGACAGGAATGCGGCACTACCTGCGATCAGCAAGACGGGGCGTCGTCCGAATCGGTCACCGGCCCACGCCGATAGCGGCGTGGCGGCGGCCATAAATAGTACTGCCACGCACAACATGCCGAGAAATTGCTGTCTTGGAATTTGCAGCGTGGTGGTGCCGTAGCTCAGAGAAAATACCGTTGAAATATAAAACAACGCATAACAGACCACCATCGCCATCGCTCCCAGCACCAGCGGAGCGGCATGGGATTTAAGTATTTTCTTAATCGGCAAACCGACCTGCTGGTGCTGCTGTAATACTTTGGCAAATACCGGGGTTTCGGCCAAGGCCAGACGCACATACAAGCCGACCATGACTAGCACCGAACTGGCAAGAAACGGGAGACGCCAGCCCCAATCTTTAAACTCTTGATCGCTCAGAAAATGAGCCAGCAGCAAAAAGCTACCGGTCGCCAACAAAAAACCCACCGGCGGCCCCAGTTGGGGAAACATACCGAACCAGCCGCGCTTTCCTTCCGGCGCATTCTCCGTCGCCAGCAGCGCCGCCCCGCCCCACTCTCCGCCCAAGCCGATACCCTGGCCGAAACGCAGCAGGCACAACAACGCCGGAGCCCATGCGCCAATAGCGTCATAGCCCGGCAATACGCCGATCAATGTGGTGGAGATACCCATGACCAGCAGCGATGCGACCAAGGTGGTCTTGCGCCCGATGCGGTCGCCGAAATGTCCGAACAGCGTCGCGCCTAAAGGCCGGGTAAGGAAAGCCACGGAAAAGGTAAGAAAGGAGCTGAGCGCCTGGGTTGTTGGGTTGTCGCCGGGAAAAAAAACCGGACCGATAATCAAGGCCGCGGCCATGCCGTAGATGTAAAAATCGTAGAACTCGATAGCGGTACCGATGAAGCTAGCTAAGGCGATGCGGGTAACGGAGGGGGTAGTTTTGCTCATGAATATCTTGAACATCCGGTGCTGGGTGAATCCGCAGCTTGTTATTTTAAAAGCCGATTTTAACGAATGCGCCTGCTCAAGTTTTGGATCGACACTATGAACTTTCATGTAGGGCGTGCCGTGCGCGCCAAAGGATAGAATACTAAAAAGGCGCGCATAGCGCGCCTTACATTGCCATTAGTCCAACTTAATCCAATCTTCCAGTGCATCGATAATGGCTTTCGCCTGATCTTTGCTGGAAATATTGAACTTCGATTTTTGCTTGTATTCGCCGTTTTGTTTTTGATAACGGCGAATAGTATATTTATCAGGACCGTATTCTTCCTTGGCTCGATTCCAGTCTTGATAACGGTACATAACCGTAGCCCATGCACCTTTGGTCAGCACTTTTTTGTCCAGTTCCTTGACTGTCTCAATGCCGCCGTCTTCGTAAGTTACTGTCAATTCGTCTACTGTTTCAGCCATGTTAACTCCAGGTAATTAGGCAACAGCCGTTCAGGCGAACGGGTGTTCCAGGATAATTGTTTCGTCTCTATCAGGACCTGTTGACAGAATGGCAATCTTAACGCCTACCAGCTCTTCAATTCTCTTGATATAGGCTTTGGCATTGTCAGGCAGCGCATTGAAATCAGTAACGCCCGCGGTCGTACCTGTCCAGCCCGGCATTTCTTCAATAATTGCATGACATTCTTCATACTGATCCGCGCCTAATGGAGCTGTTTCAGTAACGGTGCCGTTAAGCCGGTAAGCGTTGCAAATACCGACTTTTTTCATGCCATCAAGTACGTCCAGCTTGGTTAAGCAAATGCCGCTGAGGCTATTGATTTTTGCCGATTTGCGCATGGCGACCGCATCAAACCAGCCGGTGCGGCGTTTGCGCCCGGTCGTAGCGCCAAACTCATGCCCTACAGTACCTAAGTGATCGCCGTCCGCATCATGTAATTCGGTCGGGAATGGGCCGTTTCCTACGCGTGTCGAATAGGCTTTGGTAATGCCCAGTACATAATCGAGATCAAGAGGGCCGATGCCGGTACCGGTAGCGGCGCCGCCAGCGGTGGTGCTGGACGAAGTCACGTAAGGAAAAGTACCATGATCTATATCCAACAGAGCGCCTTGAGCGCCTTCGAATAACAGGTTTTTGCCTTGATCCTGGTATTTGTACAAAACCTCGCTGACATCAGTCAGCATGGGCTTGATTTGTTCGCCCAGCTTCAACGCCTCTTCAAGGCCTGTTTGATAATCGATTGGCTCAACATGGTAGTAATTGGTCAGCATGAAGTTGTGGTATTCAACCAGTTCCTTAAACCTTTCGGCGAAAACCGCAGGATTCAAAAAGTCTCCGGCGCGCAAGCCTCTACGCGCGGCTTTGTCTTCATACGCAGGCCCAATGCCGCGACCGGTCGTGCCGATCGCTTTGTTGCCACGGGCTATTTCGCGCGCCTTGTCAATGGCGACATGAACCGGCAATATCAGTGTGCAGGCTTCACTGATCAACAATCTGTTTCTAACAGGGATACCGGCTTTTTCCAGCAATTCAATTTCTTCCAGCAGGGCGTTAGGAGATAAAACCACGCCATTGCCGATCATGCATTGCACATTTTCCCGAAGGATGCCGGACGGAATAAGATGCAGAACCGTCTTTTCCCCCTGTATAACCAGCGTATGTCCCGCATTGTGGCCGCCTTGAAAACGAATCACAGCCTCCGCTTGCTCCGTTAACAAATCAACCAGTTTACCTTTTCCCTCGTCACCCCATTGGGTACCGATGACAACAACATTTTTTCCCATAATTATTCCAAAAAACTAAGCTAAGGCTCTTACGAACCAGTTTTGATGATCTTGTTCCAAGACGGATGTACAACCAAGTTCTTGTGCAGTCCCGGTTTGCCCCGGCAGTTGCTGAACAACTGCCAGTCCCTCGGCGCGTAAATCCCTGATTTTTTCATGCAGCGCTTTATCGTCTCCGTGCGGAGCGAAAATCAAGGCTTTCGGTTCTTTTTTGTAAGACGCTTTACCTAGTGCCGACAGTACTTTCAAGTCCGCGCTAAAGCCGGTCGCAGCACGCGCGCGCCCAAAAATAGCGCCGATATTGTCATAGCGACCGCCTCTGGCAATCTCTCTGCCTACCGACGGTACGAAAGCGGCAAAAACCACGCCGGTGTGATAATGGTAACCGCGTAACTCGGCCAAATCGAAACTGACCGGTAATGACGGGAAATTAGCCGTCAGTTTGTCTGCAATCGCCTCCAAATCCGCTAAAGCCTGTTTGACTTCGCCATTAGCCGTCGCTAAAACGGCCCGGGCTTTGGCAATGGTTTCCTTACCGCCATTCAGTTCCGGCAGTTTCAGGAACATCGCCTTGAGCTCGCTATCGATGCTGTAGCAGGCCATCAATTCCTGAAGCTCCGGTCTGGCCTTGCGCTGCAACACGTCAAACAATTCTGCTTCCTGCACGTCAGTTAACCCAGCCTGCCTTGACAATGCCCGATAGATACCGACATGGCCCAAATCAAGATGCACATTTTGCACCCCGGACATCGCCAACATTTCCAGCATCAGGCTTATGACTTCGACATCGCTTTCCTTGCCGGCGTGACCATAAAGCTCCGCACCTATCTGCACCGGGCTTCTGGTTTTGCTAAGCGGATCGCATTTGGTATGCAAAATAGTGCCGGTATAGCAAAGACGGGTCGGCCATTCGGCATTAATATTATGCGCATCGATTCTGGCAACCTGCGGCGTCATATCCGCCCTCACCCCGAGCATTTCACCGCTGACCTGATCGGTCAGCTTGAAGGTTTGCAATTCCAGATCGTGTCCTGAACCGGTTAACAAGGAATCCAGGTAATCTATAAAAGGAGGAATAACTAATTCATATCCCCAGCAAGCAAATGTATCCAATATCTTACGGCGCAAGCTTTCAAGATGCTTAGCCTCTTCCGGCAAAATCTCTTCTATGCCGTCGGGCAAAAGCCAAGAGTCTTTTTGTTGCATGTTTTGTATGTCCACTCAAACAAAACGCCCCGCATGCGGAGCGTTGGTTACTGGTTCCCAGGCATAAAAGCCTGGGAATCTGGTCTTAAATTATTTCTGCTGTTTAAAATATCTAAAGAAGTCTGAATCGGGATCAAGCACCATCATACTTGAACTCGAAAATGTCTTTTTATAAGCATTCAAGCTGCGGTAGAAAGTGAAAAATTCAGCATCTTCGCCATAGGCTTTGGCATAGATTTCGGCAGATTTTGCATCGCCTTCACCGCGAATTTTTTCCGCATCACGGAATGCATTCGCCATAGTGACAACCCGTTGCCTGTCGGCATCGGCACGAATTCTTTCCGCCGCTTCCGCACCCTGCGAACGAAACTCGCGGGCAACTCGTTCACGCTCTGCTTCCATTCGACGGTACACGGAACTGCTGACTTCATCCGGCAAATCAATTCGCATGACTTGAACATCTATAATTTCCATGCCCAAGTTAGCTGCAAGAGGTTTAGCGTTTTTAATCAACACTTCACGAATAACCTGGCGATCTGTTGACAGCAGTTGTTTGATATTTCGCTTACTAAACTCTCCCCGAAAAGCATCTTTAATGATTTGATCCAAGCGCAAATTAGCCTGGTCTATATCACCTGCAACTACCGTGTAAAAAGTGGTCACGTCACCGATACGCCATTTAACGAAAGAATCGACAATAACGTTTTTCTTTTCAGCGGTTAAAAACCGTTCCGGCTTGGCATCCATCGTTTGAATGCGTTTATCAAACTTTTTTATATTGTTGATAACCGGCAATTTAAAATGCAGTCCAGGCTCGTAATCATTCTTTACAATCTCACCCAAACGAAACTTGATTGCCTTTTCTGTTTCACTGACGGTAAATACGCACATCATAATGATGAACAACAATGCGCCCAAGCTTACCAATATTTTATTCTGTGTCATTAGCGTCCCCTTGCGTCACGGCCGCGAGTTGTAGTGCGCACAGCGGGAGGTTGTGCTGATTCAACCGATGTCTGAGCAGGTTGTTCCGCTGTACTTTGAGGAACATTGGGTTGTTGAATCGAAGGCTGATGCTGAATCATTTTATCTAATGGCAAATAAAGCATGTTATTGCCGCCTTTAACGTCAACCATAACGGTATTGGTTCCAGTGAATACGGATTCCATGGATTCAATATATAGACGCTTTCTGGTCACATCCGGCGCTTTGCTGTATTCCGCAAGCAATTTGGAAAAACGGTTGGATTCACCTTCTGCCTGAGCAATTACCTGTTCTTTATAGCCTTCGGCTTCTTGTATTTTCCTTGCCGCAGCGCCACGTGCCTTCGGCACAACATCATTAGAATAGGCTTCAGCCTCATTAATCAGGCGTTGCTCATCTTCACGAGCCTTAATGGCGTCTTCGAATGCGTTTTGTACCTGTTCAGGCGGCTGTGCATCTTGAAGATTGACACTGGTAATCTGGATACCTGATTTGTAATTATCCATAACCTCCTGAATTTCCTTTTTAATCTGGGCCACAACTTCACTGCGGCCTTCGGTTAAAACAAAGTCCATTTCGCTGCTGCCAATTACACCGCGTTGCGCGCTTTCAGTGACTTGTTTTAAGGTAGCGGCAGGATTTACTATGTTGAACACAAAGTCCTTTGCATCTTTAACTTGGTACTGTACTGCCAAACGAATGTCGACAATATTTTCATCTTTAGTCAGCATTAGCGCTTCTTTCGGCACCGAACCAAGGCCCTGCTCAGTTCCACCGCTACGGTAACCTACTTCGATATAGCGCTGTTGTTTGACATCAACGATATCAACCCGCTCAATCGGCGCAGGCAAATGCCAATTCAAACCCGATTGGGTCGTGGCAACATACTTACCGAACCGGGTTTCAACACCATGCGTACCTTCATTGATAATATAAAAGCCGCTTAGCCCCCATAAGACTAATGCGCCCACAACGAGGTAGCCAAGACTTCTCCATGGAGGAGTACCGGAAGAGCTGCCATCGCCTCCTTGTCCGCCGCGAAAAAAACCACTTAACTTTTCTTGCAACGAACGTATTGCTTCGTCTAGATCGGGTGGCCCTTTTTGGTCACCACGACCGCTCCAGGGGTCTTTCTTATCGCCGCCAGGCTCATTCCAGGACATAACTTTACTCCATATAGGTTACTTAAACTTTCACACATCCCGCAGGATGATTTCAACTTTCAGAACGAATTACCATTCCTTAAGCGTACTGAATCATGCTTGTATTCTATCGTAATTATCCGTAAAAGGCGAAAGACACAAGGCTAAAGCTTAAAAACCTCCGATCCCTTTCGCCTTTACTAAAGCATTTTTTCATTTTCGACAGATCTTAGTACGCCCAAATATTTTGTATCAATTTCAATCACTAGTTCACAGGCACCAAAATCATCAGTTTTCTCGCTAATTATTTTGGCACATGCAAATAATTTCGCCCTTATATCCCCTTGATCGGGCTGTAAGTAACACTTTACTTTAACTTTGGTATTTGAAAATATCTCGGCCAGCGCCTGATAAAGCAGGTCAACACCAGCTCCGGTTTCGGCGGACAACCATACCCGAACAGGATTACCGACATCATCCCGCTCAATCCGCGGTTGGATATCGGGCAATAAATCTATTTTGTTGAAAACTTCAAGTTGCCTGACTTCATTAGCCTTGATATCTTCAAGTACCTGCTTGACCTGGTAAATCGTCTCAGCCCTGTCCTCACTGCTGGCATCGATAACATGCAACAATAAATCCGCCTCAGTGGCTTCCTGCAACGTAGATTTGAACGCCGCCACCAGCTCATGCGGTAAATGACGTATAAAACCCACAGTGTCGGCCAACACAATTTCGCTATTGTTGGGCAGTTTGCAACTGCGCAAGGTCGGATCCAAGGTAGCAAACAACTGATCCGCTACGTAAATGTCCGCACCGGTCAGCTTATTAAATAAGGTCGACTTACCGGCATTGGTATAACCCACCAAAGAAACCGATGGAACTTCAGCCTTTTTTCTTTTACTGCGCCCTTGATGCCGTTGCTTATCAACTTTATCTAAACGCTGTTGAATCTGCTTAATGCGCAAACCCAATAAGCGTCTGTCGGTTTCGAGCTGAGTTTCACCCGGCCCACGAAGCCCGATACCGCCTTTTTGACGCTCCAAATGTGTCCAGCCCCGGACCAGCCGTGTCGATAGATGTTGTAATTGGGCTAATTCAACCTGCAATTTACCTTCAAAAGTTTGCGCGCGCTGGGCAAAAATATCAAGAATCAGCCCGTTTCTATCAACCACCCGAACGCCCAAGAACCCCTCAAGATTCCTCTCCTGGCTGGGTGAAAGCGGGTGATTAAATAAAACGATATCGGCTTCATAGGTTTCGATAATGCCTTTAAGTTCTTCAAGCTTACCTTTGCCGACAAAATATTTTGGATCAGGCTTTTTACGACTGCCTGTTACAACATAAACAGGATCTGTTCCTGCGGACTTAGCCAACTCTTTTAATTCTAAAAGATCTTCCTGCATGGAATGAAGTGTCAAATGAACAAGCACAGCTCGTTCGCCTGATTCGGGACGATCAAACAATTAAATACCCCATAGAAACAATTGTAAAAACTTTTATTTTTCGTGTGGATGCTACTGCGTGACGGGTTTGCCGGCAGCAATGAACACGCGCACGCCAAGGGTTAATTATTCGTCGCCGGATTCATTATCATGAGTCAGCTTTACAGCTTTACTCGGCACAATGGTAGATATAGCATGTTTGTAAACCATCTGGCTTGAGGTGTTTTTTAGCATAACCACGTACTGATCAAATGAATCTACCTTACCCTGTAACTTGATCCCGTTAACAAGGAAAATAGAAACAGGCGTATGCTCTTTTCTAAGTGCATTTAAAAAATTGTCCTGTAAATTTTGACCTTTTGACATCCGATTTCTCCTTATTATTTTAAAACTATTGATTAAGATAACTGCAATTACAAATCAATACAAATCAATACTCCAGTTTCAGAATATTTTTAGCTAAAACTGTGCACATTTTGAGTTTTTCCTGATATTACCTTGCAACCACAAAATACAATGGGGGTACATTTTTATAATTTCAAGCGGGGGGCCCGACCTTCGACGCGATCTTTACGGCCATTTTTATCCAGCGTTTTGCTGAAACCACTAGCTTTAAACCCCGTCAGACCACTAAACAAACAAATTTAACTTTCCTCAGCAACGGGAATCTTGCCGATTTTGGCTTGCCAGATCTTTGGCGCGATTTGATGCACTGAGACGCCTGCCGTATCAACCGCCACCGTAACCGGCATATCCTCAACAACAAATTCGTGAATGGCTTCCATGCCAAGATCTTCAAACGCGACAACACGAGATTTGCGTATGGCTTTTGACACGAGGTAAGCCGCACCACCAACCGCCATCAAATAAACGGCTTTATGCTTTTTAATGGCGGCAATCGCCTCGGCCCCTCGCTCGGATTTGCCAATCATTCCGAGCAAACCTGTTTTGTCCAACATCAATTCTGTAAATTTATCCATGCGCGTTGCCGTGGTAGGACCGGCAGGACCCACTACCTCGTCGCGAACCGGATCGACCGGTCCCACGTAATAAATGAACTTATTGATGAAATCTACGCTTTGAGGCAATGCTTCGCCTCGTTCAATAAGCTCGGCCATACGCTTATGAGCCGCATCCCTGCCGGTCAGCATGGTACCGCTAAGCAATAAAGTTTCGCCCGCCTTCCAACTCTCCACATCCTGTTGAGTCAAGACATCCAAATTAACCCTACGCGCAGTAGCGACTGCGTCCCAGGTAATTTCAGGCCAATCTTCTAAACGCGGCGTTTTAAATTCGGCAGGACCACTGCCATCCAGAACAAAATGCACATGCCGGGTCGCAGCACAGTTTGGAATGATCGCAACCGGCTTGTTGGCTGCATGGGTCGGATAGTCATTAATTTTTATATCCAGCACTGTAGTAAGGCCACCCAATCCTTGAGCACCGATACCCAGCGCATTGACTTTGTCATAAAGTTCAAGACGCAGCTCTTCAAGCCTAGTGCCAGGGCCGCGCGCGATCAACTCATGAATATCTATCGATCCCATACACGCTTGCTTTGCCATAAGCATCGCTTTTTCAGCTGTACCGCCTATGCCTATACCCAGAATGCCGGGCGGACACCAACCTGCTCCCATGGTAGGAACGACCTTCAATACCCAATCAACGATACTGTCTGAAGGATTGAGCATCGCAAACTTCGCCTTGGCCTCAGACCCACCGCCTTTAGCGGCTATTTCGATATCGAGCGTATCGCCGGGCACGACTTCCATGTGTATCACCGCCGGGGTGTTATCTTTGGTGTTGACGCGTTGACCGGCCGGATCGGCGAGTATCGAAGCGCGCAAGACATTATCAGGATGCAGATAAGCGCGCCGAACGCCTTCATTGATCATATCGGCGACAGTCATATCTGCGTCCCATTGAACATTCATGCCAATCTTTAAAAATACCGTAACAATGCCAGTATCCTGACAAATCGGACGATGGCCTTCCGCGCACATTCGAGAGTTGATCAGGATTTGTGCCATCGCATCCTTGGCTGCCGGATTTGCTTCTTTCTGGTAGGCCTCATGCATGGCCTTGATAAAGTCCAGCGGATGATAATATGAAATAAACTGTAGAGAATCGGCAATGCTTTGAATAAGATCGTCTTGACGAATAATGCTCATTGGAAGTTCCCTGCTATACAGTTACTAATAATTCAGTTGGCATATTATATATTATGGATACGGAGCTACCGGACATTATTCGATACTGATTAACAGGATCTGATCAACATTCACCCCGCACAGAACCTAGAAAAATGGGTTGCTATCCAAGGCAAAACCGGCTGCGTTCTTATGCCCTCCTCCGCCAAAACCTAACGCCAGATGGCCTACATCATAGTCACCGATTGAGCGGAGCGAGAAGGTCCACTGCCGCTTTCTTCCGTCATATTGATACGTCATCCCAAACGTGCCTGATTTTTCAGCCAACACATGCCCAAGGTCGCTTGAGAAAAATGATGGCGCATTAACGGCGAGCCCAACCTGCCCTGCCACAGTGACGCTATGAGCAGATTTGGCAAGCCTTTTCACCATCCCTGCAAATTGCTCAACCTGTATGCGCCCTACTGCCAATAGCTCCGCCAGATCAAGCCCCCCTATTTCGGCAAAAGTAATGGGCATTCTTTCATACAGCGCGGTGGTTATTTCACGGGTGCCGTCCAGTTTGAAGTGCCAAAGATCGCGGTCTTCGATATGCAAGAGGATTTTAGGTGGTTTTAGATCATGAAAAAAATACTGCCAGGCTAAAACACAACCACTTCGGGACATATCAAAGTTAATCGACAGGTTTTCAGGAGTTGGCTGTACCTTAAAAAAGGCATCGCATTGTTCCATGGCGGTCATATGGTGATCAATCAGGATGATCTGACCTGCCTTCGCCGAGGCATCGACCAATTGCTGGGGCGAGTATGAATAATCTAATATATAGAGGATTGCTCCTGGCTCGAAATCGGGAATAGCGTCGCCATAGCGCGCCGGAATATATCGGACTTGATTACCTAATTTGCAAAATGCGCTCCATGCGGCGCCTAAACCATCCAAGCAGTCGGCATGATAAATAACTAAAGTTTCGTTGATTTCTAACATGCTCTTTAAAAAATCCCTGCGTTGCTGAATGGGTCGAAGGCTATTGCCATTATTTGCCGTATTTTACACGACCCGAGCCTTAATCCATAAGACTACACGCTGGTTTTCAGGCATCAATCCATAAACCATGCTTATAAACTGCGAAACGAACTTATTTATTTAGTTAGCTGCGCTGAAAATACGCATTAAGAAATTTGGTTTGGCCAGCCGGACGGGCTGTATATTGAATTTGCTTGCTGGCATAGCGGTTGACCCTGTCACCCCGGCTATGCCTAAGCTTTTTGAGGAAAAAGAGTGTTATCCTGATTTTTCAGAATATCAAATTAACTATGTTTATTGGTTTTAACACTACTATTTAATGACGATACTGCTTCATTACGGCTAATCGGTGTAATTTCTACAGATCCTATTCCCCGGATACCGAGTTCTTTTGCGGCAGCATAGGATAAATCCATATCTCTTTTCCCATAAAAAGCACCCCGATCATTGATCCGAACAATAACGCTACGGTGGTTTTTCAGATTGGTTACTTTGGCGTAAGACAAGAGAGGCAATGTTTTGTGTGCGGCGGTCATGGCATACATGTCGTATTTTTGGCCGCTGGCGGTTTTTTTGCCGTGAAACTCAGAGCCATACCAGGAAACTGTGCTTTGATGGCCGTCTGGCTGATGCTTGATTTTATGAGTTGCTGCCTGAGAGTGTTTGGAAGCCTTATGAGCGGTGCGATGTTCGGACGCTTCGACTGTTTGTATAGGGGCAACAAAATAACTGCATATTAAAAAAACAGGAACTGCTAGCATGATTTTATTCATAGGATAGAGCCTTTTTTATTTAAATCTGGCCCAATTTTAACTTAACAAGTCTTAAGCTTATCTTAAGCGCACAAAATCAATGCCTTGTAAAAAACCATTTGAGCAGCCCCTTGCCGAGAATTCTCTATTACTTAAATTTACAAGTATTGTATGATTCCCGCTTTTTAAGATTTCAGGTATTAATCATGAACAGCTATGAGCAAGGAAAGAAAGCCAGACGTATCGCTTCAGTAGTTTATCTTTTAATTATGACGATAATTATGGGTGGAACTTATTTGTCGCAACAGCAAAAAGAAGCTGCTGATAAAACAATGCAAGACTCGACAGATCATTAGACGATAACAATTTTGCAATAGAAACCACATCAACCGGACTAACGCAGTTGGACAGTTGGTTTAAAGTGTTGCTTACTGTTTCTGTTGAAAACCTATTGAGAAAAAGACATCAGCTCTGGGGCTATTGGTGGAAATATCAGATAACGACTTAACAGATAAGCCACCTTTCACAAAAATGTACGGAGCTAATAGAATTTAGCTTACAAGCAGCCTTCACACCTGTTAGATACTCTGAAATACCCCTTACGACATTACCCTCCACAGAGAGCGAGGGGTCATAAAAAGGGAAAGCCCAAGAGACGACACTTAAGAACTCATTCAGAACATCGCATACCGTAAGCAATGGGAGCGACAGACGCACGAAACGGAAGAACCCTATTGCTTTCCGGCGGAGGCGTTTGTGGGGATGCGGTCCCAGCGTGAACCGCATCTCCTGTCAATTACTCGAACTTATTCTCGTCGCGCTAAAGCAGCACTATGACCTTTCTCTCATCGAGTCAAAATCGATAACAGTTACTTTTCCTTGAGCTTTTAACACCAACTTACTCAGCGCCGGAAGAATTACAAACGTACATACCATGATCCAGAATATGCCTATAGTAATAATCAAACCCATACTGGCGATTCCCTGATGCGGCGAGAATGCCAGTCCGGCAAAGCTTGAGGCGGTGGTCAGCGCACCGTAAAACATGGCTCTGGCGGTGCTGGATTGATAGATGTTCTGCGTTTCGGAAAGGGAATGATGCAGCTTTTCAACCATGTGAATGCCATTATCAACACCCAATCCCAATAACAGCGGCAAAGCGATGATATTGGCAAAATTAATCGGAGTATTGGTGAGCACAGCACTCGCCATAGTAAAAAGCCCTGCCAGTATCAGCGGCGTCATGACCAGTAACGTGTCGGCAATATTACGGCGGATCGCAAACAGCAGTAGCGCGATAGTGACCAAGGCAATCACAATGGCTTGTTGAAACGCGGAGATGACTTCTTTCATCGATTCCCAATACATAATCGGCAAGTCGGTTGTTTCTGGCGCGACGGATTGCACTTCAGTAATAAACTCTTCCAGATTTTTCAAATCGTTCAAATCTTTTTTAGGAAATATCTGAATGCGGTACGAACCATCCTTGCTCAGCCATTTGTCCTTGATGTCGGCAGGCAGGTCGTTCAGCGTGACTTCCCTGGCATTGAGACCGGCTGACAGTTCATTCATGACATTAGGCAGCGTACCGAGCAGCGTGGTCTGAATTTTTTCAATGAACATACGTCGATTGGGTTGTTGCCGGGCATCAAGCTCAATCAAGATATCCTGTAATTCTTTTTTAAAATTTGTTAATGCCATACGCTCATGAGCATCGGTTTTTTGAGGCAGGATATTGTCGATAGCTTGTATCAGGCGGTTAATAGCAGGAACCGGATCAGTATCTTCTTTTAACGCCGGAAAGCTCTGCATCTGCGCGCCCAGCATCAGGCTCATTTCTTCAATCACGGCCAGTTTATCGTCCTGATCGCTGGGTTGAAAGTCAAAAAGACTGACCGTTTTATCAACCGTAGGCAATATCGAAAGCTTTTGCTCTAAAGTTTTCGCGCTGTTTTCATCCTTGGCCAGAACAGTCAAGGTCATCGGCGTGGTTTCTTTGTCTTTCATCAAATTCTTAAAAGCAATAACCGATTCGGTATTAGGATCGCGAAGATTAATCGGATTGAAGTCGGTCTTCACGTTAAATGCCAGCACGATGGAAATCACGGCGATAACAAAAGTTGCGATAGAAATCGGCTTGGCGTAATGAAGCGGCAAAATCGACAATTTTTCGGACAGTCTAGTCAGTCCGTTCCGGCCTAATTCATTCTGAAACTTTGCCGGAACCGGAATTATTTTTAACAACGCAGGCAAGACGATCAAGGTAATTAACAAACAAATAAACAGACTGGTGCCCGCCAACAGGCCAAGCTCGGATACACCTTTATAATCAGTTGGTATAAATGCATAAAGCCCAATGGAAGTGGTGCCTGCGCACAACAACAGCGAAGGCGCTGTGCTTATTAACGTGTTGCGTAACGCCAGGCTTTTATGGATATGATGAATCAGATTGTCCCGGTAGCGTAAACAAAAATGAATCGCATACTCCACCCCCAAACCGATATTGGATACTGCAAAAGCCACTGAAATCAGGTTTAATTGTTTTACCGAAAATGCCGCGAACGCGCCGCAAAAAAGCATGCCCAAAGCCAGCGTCATTAATGTGGCTACTGTGAGTAAAACGGAGCGGTAGGCAACCAATAAAATAAACAGCACCAACACAATGGAAAAAATACTGGCCGTAAAAGTGCCGGTACTCATACCTGCTAACTCATCATCTTCAAGGCCGACTTCACCGGTAACCCAGACTTTAACCGCAGGCAGATTCGGATCCTGAATTTCAGCAACAGCTTTGCGAATAGCATCAATCGCATTTTCGGCAGGGCGAATTTGCGAGAAATCGAATTTGGGCGCAACGATAATAAAGCCGTTGCGTTCATGCGTTTTCTTATCGCTCAGCAATGATTCCCAGGACAATAAGATGTTTTCGCCATTAAGCGTTTTATGCAAAGCCGACGCAACCTTTTCAATCAGCGAGGTTAGATCGACAGGCACAACCTGGGTCTTGTCTGTGGACGTCAGAGCATCTTCGAAAATTGAAAAAAAGCCGGTCAGATTGGGTTCTTGGGCAATTCTGCCGATAAACGGCTGGGCCAGTGACAGATTGTTTGACAAGTTTTGCAACTCATCGGTATCGAGATAAAGCAGGCCGTTCTGGCGGAAAAACTCGTTGTCATCCGGAATATAGGCCGAATTAAAACTATCTTTATTGGCACTGAGCAGCCTCAATAATCTTTTAGTCGCCGATTTGGTCAGTTCCGGCGTATCCGATTCAACCACCAGCAACAGGGTATGCAGATCCTGGGAAAAGGCTTTTTCATAATTGCGCCGGTTTTTTTGAAAAGGCGCATCGGGAGCAACCAGTTCGGCGGTGTCGGTATTAATGCTTAAATGACTGGCCGTATATTGCAAAGCCAAAACGCTGAGCAGAGTTACTATCGACAGCACCACAAGCGGTTTGCCTAGCGTCAAGTTTCCCCAACGTGAAAAAAAAGCATGACTACGGTTTTTTAACGACATAACTTGGGACTCAGGCATTAATGTATGGTGAGAGAGGTCAACGTGTTCAACGCATCACTACGGGATTCGGTAAGTTCAGTGCCTTGCAGCTCAATGAATAACGCGGGGATTTTTGCAGCGTTTGCGGCTGCCATGCCGTCTTTTTGGCCCAGGCACAGCAGTGCAGTGGACCAGGCATCGGCAACTGTCGGATCACTGATCAGGACAGTGACGGAAACCAGGTTGTGGGTAACCGGTCTGCCGTTGCGGGCATCGAGGATGTGACCATAACGCTGACCGTGGTCATCAAAATAATGCCGATAAGTGCCGGAGGTCATGACTGCCATCGGCGCATCCTTGGGCATGGTAACAATTTTATGCATGGTCCTTTCTTCCGGCAGCGGCCTTTCGACCGCGATGCGCCAGGGTTGAAGGCCCGGCTTATGACCGTTGGTTTTCAACTCGCCGCCGATCTCGACCAGATAATCGGTTATGCCTTTTTGCTCCAGAACCTTGCTGATCCGTTCTACACTATAGCCTTGGGCAATGGAGGATAAATCGGTCTTAAGATCAGCCTGTTTTTTACGCAGATGCGTTTCATCCACGACTTCGAGTTTTTCCATGCCGATTTGTTTCAGTGTGGTCCGAATGACCGAATCTTGAGGGATTGTCAACGAATCCCCACGAAAGCCCCATAGATCAAATAATGGCTTGATGGTTAAATCGTAGCAACCTTGACTGGCCTGATTGACGACTTGCGCGATTTTAACCAAGGATACGATTTCGCTGCCGACTTCCTGGCTTTCAGTATTCTCAGCGCTGTTGAAAGTTTCTATGGTCGAGTCGGGGCGGTAATTGGACAGCAGTTTATCGATGACCGCAAATTCGTTTTCGACACTGGCTTTGATATCTTTAGTATCTACCGGTGCTTCCGACCAGTAGCTAATGTGGTAGGTCGTGCCCTGAGCCGGGCCTTCTAGCTTTTGAATGGTTGGTTTCGAGCAGCTCGCCAGCGTCATTAAAAACACACAGCAAATAAAGCAATACCAAGGATTGCATAGCGATGCGCCGCTCGTAAAACCGGATATGGTTGTAGTCCGTAGGTTAGTCATCCATGCCTGCCATTTTTTATCATTACCGATTATCAATAATAAACTTAATAAAAAACGCAGTGCATCTTAACAAACCTTAACCTGAAAAAATGAATACTGCGCCATAATTGCGCCCGTTAAATACTGTTTAACAGCGCCGCTTATTATAAGCCCAAAGAGGCGAAGGTTATTAAAAAATGAAAGCTATTCTCTACATTGCAAGAAGATAAAGGTATACCTGCCAGCCTTTATTTAATTATAAAACCATAGCTGTGACGCGCTGCACGACAAACCAAAGTGTCAGTTCTATCGGCTATATTGCCGGGGCTTGGATCAAGCCTGTTTGAACGCCGCAATTCGTAGAAGCGGATGAGCACGAAGCAGAATTAATCCCAACGATTGTCCCTAACCTGCACTTTGCCGTTTTCGATTCTGACCGGGAAGCAATCGATATTTTCATACGCGGGCGGGGATTTTACTTCGCCGGTTTTAACACAAAAACGCGCACCGTGACGGGGACAGATAATCTCGTCGCCTTCCAGCCTGCCGCTGGCAATTTCCGCGCCGTCGTGAGTGCAGACATCTTCAATCGCATAAAATTGACCGTCGATTTTAAAAATGGCGACATCCGTACCATCAACGTCGATGACGATGTTCTCACCGTTCTCCAGGGCATTTTCATCTACCGCATCTATCCAATCCGACATTTTTTTACCTTATTGTTGTTTTTAAAGTGGACGTCCCGCTGACCGTCGCTTGCGCCCTATGAGTGCCACACAAAATCCAAAGACCTTCCAGGTTTTGCAAACCTGGAAGGTCTAAAGCTAACTTTTCAAATAAACATCATAACGCAGCAACTTACCCTGAAAACTTTGACTCGGCTTGCCGCCCAAAGGTTCCGCGTAATCGGGGCTTTTTACCACCACCCGCTTTCCGGCAGCGTTTATTGCGGCCTCGAACAATTGCTCCTTATCCTGATCATCGCCCAGCAAATCGCGCAGTACCATCATCGACTTTTTAGCTAGCGCGGATTTTTTGCGTTTGGGCGGAAACATCGGATCAAGATAAATGCAATCGGGCACGCTTTGCAAATTGGCTAACAACTCGATGGCATTGCCCTGCAGCAAGTGGGGAGGCTCAAGGTTAAGCCGCTGCATCCAGTCAAGTTGCGCCAAGCGGGCAAAGCCGTCCGCCAGCAATTCCGCCATCACCGGTGAGCGCTCGATACACAGCAACTCGTAGCCCATGCGAAAGATATGCAGGCTGTCCTGCGCCCAGCCGGTCGTGGCATCGACCACGGTTCGGGTTTTACGCCCCAGCGCCTGGGCCAAAGCGCCGTCTTTGGGTGCGGGCCACGAGCGCTGCTCGCCATTGCGCGGCTCAATATCGACAGTCAAGCCGCCTTTTTTGAGCAGCTCTCTGTCGAGCAGCTTCAAACAGCCGTCGCGCCAGGTTAAGAAGAACTCTTCAACATTGTCGCTATTGAGCGACTGGTACAAAGGAACGCCCAACCGCTCCGCAAGCTGCTGGAACGGCAGACTATCGCCCTGCCCTTGATAAAGCACGGCCAGCTTTATCGCCAAGGATGGTGTGTATGCCGAAAGCCTGCCGGGAGCTGGCTCGGCGATCGCCAGGGATGATGTGTATGCCGCAAGCCGGTCGGGAACAGGCGCGGCACCGATGTATTGCGATGATGTTTTCGTGGTCATGGCGTGAATTAGCCACGAAGAACATTGAGTAGAAAACTTCGTGCTCTTCGTGTCTTCGTGGTGAATTATTATTCTGTAGAAATAGACTTTTGTTCGTTTTTCAAGGCTGCATCCAGCGTGTGCCAAGCCAATGTGGCGCATTTAACACGCGCCGGATATTCACGAACACCGGCCAATACCGCCAGTTTGCCGACCGCTTCCAGGTTAACCTGTTCGTCTTTGCCGGTGGTCATCTCATGGAACTTCTTAAACAAGTCCTCGGCTTCCTGTTCGGTTTTGCCTTTGACTATCTCAGTCATCAACGATACGGAGGCCGTCGAAATGGCGCAACCCGAACCTTGAAAACTGGCGTCGGTAATCACGTCGCCATCCATTTTCAAATATAAGGTCAGGCGGTCGCCGCACAGCGGATTAAAACCTTCAACCTGACGGTCTGCATTTTCCATGACCCGGAAATTACGCGGGTTGCGGTTGTGGTCGAATATAACCTCTTGATAGAGGTCGCGTAAATCATCAAACATTAGCCAAATACCTCAATCAAGGACTGTATGCCTTTCATTAAAACATCAATTTCTTCTTTGGTGTTATACATTGCAAATGACGCTCTCGCCGTCGCAGGAACTTCAAAAAAGTCCATCACCGGCATCGCGCAATGGTGCCCTGCCCTGATGGCAATGCCCAAGCTGTCCAGCATGGTGCCAATATCGTGCGGATGGATTTTATCCAGCACAAAAGCCAATATTGCGCCTTTATGCTCGGCTTCGCCAATAATTCTAAGCCCTTTAATTTGTTTGGCCTTTTCTGTGGCATAGCTTAGCAACTCGGCTTCATAGGCGGCAATATTATCCATGCCGACTGCGCTCAGATAATCGATGGCTGCGCCCAAACCAACCGCATCGGCAATGCTGGGCGTGCCTGCTTCAAACTTGTAGGGCAACACATTGTATTCGGTTTCTTCAAAGGTGACTTTACGGATCATATCGCCACCGCCCTGGTACGGGGGCATGGCTTCCAGTAAAGCCTGCTTGCCGTAAAGCACGCCTATGCCGGAAGGCGCATAGAGTTTGTGACCTGAAAACACATAAAAATCGCAATCCAGGTCTTTCACATCCACCGCCATATGCGGGATGGCCTGTGCGCCATCCAGTAATACCGGAATGCCTTTGGCATGCGCTGCTGCGATAATCTTTTTGACCGGATTAATCGTGCCCAAGGCATTGGACATATGCACAACTGAAACCAATCTGGTTTTATCGCTGATCAGTTTTTCAAATTCATCATAGATCAGCTCGCCTTGCAGATTAATCGGCGCAACTTTTAAGATCGCCCCGGTCTGCTCACACAATATTTGCCAAGGCACGATATTGGAATGATGCTCCATCGCGGTAATCAAAATCTCGTCGCCGGCTTTGATATGGGCTTTGCCGTAAGTCTGTGCGACCAGATTGATGGCTTCCGTAGCACCTCTGACGAAAATAATTTCTTTTTCGCTAGCCGCATTGATAAATTCCTTAACTTTAGTCCGCGCGCCTTCAAACTTATCGGTAGAGCGTACGCTTAAGGTATGTACGCCACGATGCACATTGGCATAATCATGGCTGTACAAATCCACAATGCTGTCGATAACGGCTTGCGGCTTCTGGCAGGTCGCCGCATTGTCCAGATAAACCAGCGGCTTGTTGCGAATTTTTTCCGCCAATATCGGGAAATCCGCGCGGATTTTATTGATGTCCAAAGCCGTCATAACCATTCCTTGTTCACGCCTTCTTGCGGGAAGCGTGCCAATAGTTGTTCTAAAACCATATCGTGTAAACCTTTAATTTTGATCTTGTCGACCATTTCATTGGCGAACGCAAATGTCAGCATATTCCGCGCCGTCTCTTCATCGATACAGCGCGATTGCAGGTAGAAAATCGACTTTTCATCCAGCTGCCCCACCGTCACGCCATGCCCGCATTTTACGTCATCGGCATAAATTTCCAGCTGCGGCTTGGTGTCCGCTTCGGCGTCATCCGATAACAACAGGTTGCGGTTGTTCATCTGCGAATCGGTTTTTTGCGCATCGACAGCGACAATTACCCGGCCCTGGAACACGCCCCTGGCCCTGTCGTCCAGCACGCCTTTATACAGTTCGCGGCTGATTGCATAAGGTTTCAGGTGATTGATACGGGTGTGGTTGTCGATATGCTGACGCTTAACGCCCAAATAAAGGCCGTTCAGTTCACATTCCGACGCGTGATCCAGATCAACATGAATATCGCTACGCGCCAGCAAACCGCCAAAGGCGAAATTGTGATGGGTAAAGCGCGCATCCCGAGCCTGTTTAATGTAGGTGCCGCCAAAATGGTAGGCTTTTTCCGACTCGCTTTGCATTTTGTACAGCGTCAGATCGGCGTTTTGCTCGACAAAAACCTCAGTAACTGCGGCTGTTAAATAGGCGTTCGCCGAGCCTGTTCCCGACCGGCTTGCGGCATACACACCATCCCTGGCGATATCTGAACCAACAAACGTCTCTATGACCTTGGCTTCAGCCATTTCGTCGGCAATAATGATATTGCGGGTCGTAGCCATTGCGTCAATGCCGGTCACTATGTGCAGCAACTGTATCGGCCTGTCTAAAACCTGCTTGGCTGGCACATGCACAAACAAACCATCGGTAAACCACGCGGTATTGAAGGCAATAAAGCTGTGCTCTGATTGATTCGCGGTCAAGCCCAGATATTTTTCCAGCTTACCCGGCTGTTTTGCCAACGCATCCGCCATGCTCATCACCGAAACGGCTTCGGGCAGGCCTTCTAAAACCGACAGCTCTGCCGAAAAATGGCCGTTCACTAAAACCACGACCCAAGCATCTTGCAACCGGTATGATTTCAGCCACTCGGCATCGACGCCCCCAGCAGTCAAACTTTTCGACGGCGAAAACAGTTTCTTCTCAAGGGTTGAGACATTGGTATAGCGCCACTCTTCTTCACGCGGCGATGGGAAGCCTTGCTC
>Ga0265297_10003646_pt1 | contig 27270 bp, 27 predicted proteins | sample Munlanlwell13791_FD_192502 | JGI IMG/M metagenome (GOLD analysis project Ga0265297, IMG submission 192502) | Leachate microbial communities from a municipal landfill in Southern Ontario, Canada - Leachate well 137-91 | ecosystem: Engineered > Solid waste > Landfill > Unclassified | place...
TCGATAAGATGGGCATCGCCTTCACGCCGAACGTCTCATTCGAGGTCAGGCCCGGCGGAACACTCAAGCATGCCAACCTGATCGTTCCGGACTTCGTCTTCAACGGCGATGAATACGTCTGGACCGAGGATGACGGTATCGAAATCGTCATTCATGGCATCGAGTGCAAGGCGACCAACCGGAAGCCCGAGAGACTGAACCTGCTGTACGAACAGCGCGGCATTCACATCCTGGTCATGAGCGACGCGGAGATCGATCAGTGCACGGAAGACGGTTCATTGCCTCTCAAGCTCCTCCGGCGCAAGGATGAGTAGCGAGCGAGCCAGCCTGCAAGGCTGGCGTTTTTTATGCGAGCCCTGGACTGGGCGCATTCTATCATTGTGCCAGGCTTTGACATCGAGCAGGTCAAGTCTTATCGCGGGGGTTCCACCCCCGCACCCGGCCCCATTTCTTTGTCTTGGCAAAGAAATGGGGGAAAGAAACCGCTCGCCCTCCCTGCGCGTGCCGGGGTACCTGGGGCGGCGCTCGCCTCGCCGCTCCGACGCGGCCTACGGCCTTGCGTTCGCGGCGTCCTACGGGACGGCTTCCCGCCGTTGGCGGGACCCCGCCTTCTTTGACGCCAAGCTTCGCTTGGCTTGGATATTAGTGGCGGGGCGCTTACGCCCCGGTACCTCCGGCATGCTCGGACGGGCGGGATCGTATCCTATTCAGGTCGGCCGTTCTTACGCCATGCACACTGCTTCCCATCCAGGGCTCGCCAAAATTATTGACTGGACTGCATCGGCGAGGTACGTTCCTATCTTGTCGCCATGAGAAATCACGGAGGTGACATTGGACAATCTGACGGACAATGCCGATTGGACGGGCATCGACATGGACAGCGTCGGTGTCGTCGGCAAGACGCACGGATACGAGTACCGCGGCTATATGTTCGTGACTCCGGGCGAGGTCGCCGTCGCCAGGCTGCTTGACCTGATGGGCGTGCCGTTCACGCCCGACGTGTTCATCAAGGTCAAGACCTCGCTCTGGCCCGGGCGTCTGCCGCTGGTCTACGTTCCGGATTTCGTCCTCAACAGGCGCGCCTTCGTCTGGACCGACGAGGACGGAAGCCGGGAGCTCATTCATGGCTTCGAGGTGAAGCAGCGGAGTAGGGACGGCGATTATCCGGCCAGAGGCATGCGGAAGATCACCGTGCTGCGCGAAGCCAAAGGCATACGGATCAAGATTCTCGACGAACTGTGGATCAGGGATCAAAACTGTCTGCCGATTATGCCGCTCGATTCCGGATCGTGACAGACCCCGCATCTGACGCGGGGTTTTCTTATACGAAAAAGCGTCCCGAGCAGGCGGGGCGCTGGATGGCCGTCAACCGATGAATCCACGGACCATCCCGGCCAAGTCGAAGGTCACGAGTCGGAGATGTAGGACGGCGGTCGCGCCGTCGAACTGTCCCCGGAACGGATCGAGCAGCTTGTCCGGCGCCGTCGGTCCGGATGGCAGGGCATAGTGCGAAGACCACAGCACCATCGGCTGGTTTCGTCCGGCTGCCCGCAGGGCGGCGATGAGTCCGGGCCCGTCGAGACCAGGCATGTGCCAACCGGTCAGGAGAAGGTGAAAACGCTTCCTTTCGGCGCTAACGAGATTCAGCGCCTCCCGGCCATCTTCGGCCACGAGCACCCGGAATCCGGACTCTTCCAGATATGACTGCGCCAACTCGCGCACGTGCGCTTCCGCATCTACGACTAGTACGGTCTTGCGTCGAGGTTTCATCGATCCTCCTGCAAAGATGGAGCCCCAGCGGGCTTGAATCGCGAGTCTTCATCTTCCTCCGCCCGGCATTATAACCATATTTCATCAAGGACGGGAAATGGCGATTTATTCGAGTCTGCCAGCGAGGATAAAAAATACCCACCTGAAGGGCGGGCTTGAGCGCGACTGTTCATCCGTTCATCGCTCGGCGATGAGCTTGCGGATCGTCTCGATGATCTTCGGAATGTCGTTGCGAGGCAGGATAGCGTCGGCGCCGGTCGAAGCGCATAGCTTGTCGGCTTCTGGCAGCGCGGCGTTGCTGATGGCGACCATCGGTCGGCGAGGCCGCTCGAGCCGCTCCTCCTCGGCGCGCAACTCCCGGATGAAACTGAGGCCTTCACCGTGTCCGCCGACCGCGATGACCAGCGCGGCGAAACGGTCTTTCTCGCGCTCGATCCATCGGCGTGCGTTGTCGGCGCTCCCGACCATCGCCAGGTCCATCTGGGCATCCAGCAGGCCGCTTGCTACGGCGACCGACATATCTGTATCCCGACCCATGATCAACACTTTGTCGCAGGTCTTTTCGGCCACGACTCCCTCCTTCCAGTCAGAGAACAGACATATTTATCACATTCCGCGTCGGATGTCAATGGGCGGGGGGAATGAAAAGCATGAGAGCGCGATAGCACGACAGCTTGAAAGCTCGACTAACGGCTCTCGTGCTTTCTTGCTGTCGAGCTGTCGCGCTTCCGGGGTCCCGCCTTTCAATTGTCCGGTCGACATAATAAAATGACCCCGCGAGAGGCGGCGGGGTCCTGGAGAGCCTGCGTATCAGGTCTGTCCCAACAACCGGCGGATATGGCGGACCAGAAGACCTTCATGACGTTTGCGCATCTTCATGGTCGGACCGTCGCCGCCAGTGCCGACCTTGTCGATTTCCTGGCCTCCGGACCAAAGGATCATGGGTTTGGCGCATTCGTTGCGCCGCAGCGTCCGGATAAGCTCCGCGCCGGTCCACGTCGGACCCAGATCCATGTCCGTGAGCAGGAGATCGAACTCAAGCGTTCGCTCGACCACCAGATCCCGGATCAGCTGAGTAGGGTGCGGATACGCCGCCACGCGATACCCGTTTTCGGTCAGTAGCTTCGTGACCCGGGACAGCGTCTCTTGCTCGTCATCCACGAGCGCGATGACTTTGCCCGATTCAGGCATCGGCTACTCCTTTCCGTGCCGGTCAATCTAGCGCATACTTTTCACTGATGTCAATCCGCAAGATACAATCTGCCGAGCCTGCATTCGATACCGCCGCCCTGCTCGACGGCCTGAACGACGAACAGAAGGCCGCCGTCACTCATGGCGAAGGGCCGCAGCTCATCGTCGCCGGTGCCGGAACGGGCAAGACGATGGTCATCACCAGACGCATCGCCTGGCTTGTCGCGTCCGGCAAAGCGAAGCCGGAGGAGATCCTGGCGCTCACCTTTACCGATAAGGCCGCGGAAGAGATGGAAGAACGCGTCGATCGGCTGATGCCGATGGGGTACGTGGACCTTTGGATATCGACCTTCCATTCCTTCTGTCAGCGCATCCTCAAGGAGTTCGGCCTGCATATCGGATTGCCTGGCGACGCCAGACTGTTGAACGAGGTGGACCAGTATCTCCTGGTGCGGAACGGTTTTGATCGGTTCAAGCTCGATTATTACCGGCCGGTCGGCAATCCGACCAAGTTCGTGCAGGCGCTTCTCAAGCATTTCTCGCGCGCCAAGGATGAAGTCGTCACGCCGGAGGATTACGTCGAGTTCGCCCGCGACAAAGCGCTCGACAAGGACCGGTCCGGCAGCGCCGACGCGGACGACGCCTCCCGGCTGCAAGAGCTTGCCGATGCCTATCATACCTACCAGCAGCTGTTGCTTGAGCGCGGCGAGATGGATTTCGGCGACCTGAACATGTACGCGCTCAAGCTGCTGCGCGATCGGCCGAACGTGCTTGCGGAATTGCGCCGCCGTTTCAAATACATCCTGGTCGACGAGTTCCAGGACACCAACTGGGCGCAGTACGAACTGGTCAAGACGCTCGCCGGCGACGACAGGAACATCACCGTGGTCGGCGATGACGATCAGTCCATCTACAAGTTCCGCGGCGCATCCATTTCGAACATCCTCCAATTCAAGGAGGACTATCCCGACGCCGCGGAATACGTCGTCACCACTAACTACCGTTCCCTGCAGAAGATCCTCGACACCGCCTATGCGTTCATCCAGCTCAACAATCCGAACCGCCTCGAGGTCCGGCTGGCGGGCAAGGACGGCAAGGGCATCTCCAAGCGTCTGGTCGCTCATCGCGAGGGTTCGGCCGAGGTGGTGCATCTGCACTACGCCACGCTCAAGGACGAGGTGCAGGAGGTCGTCAGGACCATCATGAAGATCAAGGAGGGCGCAGCGGAGATCGTCTGGAGCGATTTCGCCATCTTGGTGCGGTCGCACGGACACGCGGAGCCGTTCGTCGCGGAGTTGCAGCGCCGCGGCGTCCCATTCCAGTATCTGGCGCTGAAGGGACTGTACGGCAAGCCGGTCGTGCTCGACCTGATCAGCTATCTCAAGCTGCTGGACAACTACCATGAAAGCGCGGCGCTGTATCGCGTCCTGACCTCCCCGCCGTACGGTCTGCCGGGCGCCGACCTCGTGGAGCTGACCCACACGGCAGACAACCGCAAGGGCGAGTCGATCTACGAAATCATCAAGCGGCGCCATGAGCTGCCGTCACTCACGGCCGAAGGGCAGCGAGTGCTGGACAGGTTGATGGATAATTTGGCTTCACACAGCGAAATAGCCAGACAGCGCGGAGTCAGGGAGGCAGCGGTCCGTTTTCTGTACGATTCCGGATATGTGAATCACCTGAAGGCCGCGGATACTTTTGAGAAAGCCGAAAGCCTCGATCTCTTGCGGCAGTTCCTCGAACGCATCAAGAGATACGAGGAGCGGCACGAGGACGCAAACCTGCGGCATTTCATGCAAGAGCTGGAGCTGGAGCGCGAATCCGGCGATCTGGGATCACTCGCGTTCGACGTGAATACCGGTCCGGACATGGTGCGCGTCATGACTGTGCACTCGGCGAAAGGACTGGAGTTCCCGTACGTTTTCATCGTCAACATGGTCGATCAGCGCTTCCCGACGGTGAGACACGGCGGAGAAATCGAACTTCCCGACGAGCTGACCAAGGAGAAGGTGCCGGAAGGCGATATGCATCTCGAGGAGGAGCGGCGGCTGTTTTATGTGGCGATGACACGCGCCAGGGATGGACTGTTCCTTTCGTCGGCCGAGGATTACGGCGGCAAGCGCCGCAAGAAACCGTCGCGCTTCCTGATCGAGCTCGGATTCGACAAGACGCCGATGTCGCCGTCCGCCGAAGTCCTGGAGGTCATCAGACCCAGGCCCGAAAACGCCGCATCCGCCCCGGAGTATCGGCCGCCGACGTCATTCAGCTTTTCCCAGTTGGAGGCGTACGAGAAATGCCCCCTGCAATACAGGTTCGCGCACGTCTTGAGGTTGCCGATTTTCGGCAAGGCGCCGATGAGTTTCGGCAAGACGATGCACGCGACGCTCGAACGTTTCATGAATGAGCTGGCGGTCAGGGAGAAGTCGGAGCAGGGGAGTCTGTTTGAGGAGAAGGGGAGGAGGGCTTGTCCTACACTCGAGCGGAGCGAGCGGTGCAGGGGAGAAGGGGGGGAGGTGAGAGGGTTGCCAGTGAGCCGGGAAGAGTTGATGAAGATGTATGAGGAGTGCTGGGTGGACGATTGGTATTCCGGAAAGAAGGAGAAAGATGAATATCGTGACTTGGGCAAGAAGATGCTGACCGACTTTTACGAAGGCGTCAGCGCTGACCGACCGAAACCTCACCTGCTTGAGCAGGATTTCAGCGTCAAGATCGGCGGACACGTGTTCCGTGGGAAGATCGACCGCATCGATTCGCTGCCGGATGGGTCGTACGAGATCATCGACTATAAGACGGGGCAGCCCAAGGATAAGCTCAGCAAAGAAGATAAACGCCAACTGCTTCTCTATCAGCTGGCGGCCGGTCGTGTCCTCGGGATCGAGCCGACGAAGCTCACTTTCCAGTACCTTAAGGACGGCACCAGCCAGACGTTCATCGGCACCGATGACGATCTCTCCGCCCTGGAGGGCGAAGTGGAAGAGACGGTAGGAAAGATCGTCGCCGGCGAGTTTCCGTCCAATCCGGGGATGCAGTGCCGATACTGCGACTTCAAGGGGATATGCGAGTTCAGAGCATAGAAGCTAAGAAGCCAAGGAGCCGAGGAGTGCTGAAATTGAATGCCGGCTTTTCTGCTCCTTTGCTCCTCAGCTCCTAAGCTTCAATATGTTTCAACGCCTCGACAAACTGATGCCGCAATCGCTCAAGCGCACGGGCGCCGCCGGGCCGGTTCGGGCTGCCATGATACTTGATGAGGTCGGTTCCGCGTTAGTCGCGCGCTTCGGTCAGGAATGTGCGTCCGCGATGCGACCCGTCAAGTTCAAGAACGGCATCGTCACTGTTCGGTGCGCTGAGGCGGCCATGACCGACGAGATCAAGATGCGCGAAGCGGAGGTCGTGCGCACCGTGAATGACAAGTTCGGCGACGGGACGGTCTCGGGGATACGGGCGATCGGGTAAAAGGCGAAAGCACAAAGCAGAAAGCTGAAAGCTTAGAGCTTTTAGTTTTTCGCCCTGAGCTTTACGCTTTCAGCTTTGTGCTATCATTACGGTATATGACCATTCGCCACTATCTATTGCTGATGCTCATGGGCACCGCCCTTTCCTGGGGCGCAATCGTCCTCATCATGACCATGGTCGATCCGACCGGGACGCAGCCGCTCATATTCGCGGTCTTCTTCGCCAGCCTGTTCCTGGCGCTGACCGGGACGTTTTCGGTACTGGGCTTCATTTCGCGGATAGCCGTGCTCGGAAAAGGATTCCATCTGTCCAAGCAGGTCGCGGTGTCGTTCAGGCAGGCCGCGATTCTCTCTCTACTGGTCACAGTGGCGCTGTTTCTGCAGAGCAGGTCCTTGTTGAATTGGTGGAACGCCGCTCTGATAGTGGCGCTGGCGACGGTGATCGAGTCGTTTTTTATCACGACCAAGAAGTCAGAGAATCGGTGAGCGTGAGAGTCAGGGAGAACACCCGACTAGGCCTTCAGACTCTCGGATCCCACGAATTCCGAATTCGGAATCGCGCGTCTTTACATTAAAGCGCTATCTTATATATACTGACCTCGATTCAAGAAGGTCCGTTTTTGTTAATGAACAAAATAGATGTTCAATAGCATATTGGGTAAATTCTCCAGAGATCTCGGCATTGACCTAGGTACGGCCAATACTTTGGTGTACTGCAAGGACAAGGGCATCGTGATCAACGAACCGTCGGTCGTGGCGATCAATACCAGGACCGGTCAGATCGTCGCCGTCGGTCAGGCCGCGAAGGATATGATCGGCAAGACGCCGGCGCACATCGCGACCGTACGGCCGCTTGTTTCGGGGATCATCTCCGACTTCGAGGTCACCGAGAAGATGCTCAAGTACTTCATCGACCGAGTACATCGCGACGGCTTTTCATTGGCGCCGCGCCCCAAGGTAGTCGTGGGCGTACCGCTGGATCTGACTGAGGTCGAGAGGAAAGCGGTCGAGGATGCCGCGTTGAACGCCGGCGCTCGCGAGGTCTTTCTGGTCGAGGAACCGATGGCTGCGGCCATCGGCGCGAGGCTGCCCATCACTGAACCGGTCGGCAACATGATCGTGGACTTGGGTGGAGGCGCTACGGAAATCGCCGTCATATCCCTCGGCGGCGTCGTCACCTGGCGGTCGCTGCGCGTCGCTGGCGACGACATGAACAAGAATATCGTCAATTTCGCGCGCGAGAATTTCAACCTGCTGCTGGGCGAGCGCGTCGCCGAGAACATCAAGATGCGCATCGGATCGGCGATGGAGCTCGATGAGCCGGTGGAGATCGAAATGCGCGGACGTGACATGATCACCGGACTGCCGAAAGAGATCATGGTCAGCGACGCTCAGATCAGGCAGGCGCTGGCGCGATCCGTACGAACCATCACCGAAAGCATCAAGGCCGCACTGGAGATGACACCGCCCGAACTGGTCGCCGATATCTACGAACGTGGCATAGTGCTTTCCGGCGGCGGAGCGCTGCTGAAGGGTATGGATACCGTCATTTCCAGGGCTGCGGAGATCCCCGTGCGAATCACCGACGATCCGCTCACTTGCATGGCGCGGGGCACCGGCGTCCTGCTCGACAATCCGGACCTGCTTCAGACGGTCGCCCTGCCGTCATCGCAGGAGACCCAAAGAGGAATGGTGGCGGTTTGAGGGAGTTTAGCTTAAAAGCTAAACGGCTCAAAAGTTTAAAAGCTTCGATATCCAGTCCGACCGCGGTCGAACAGCGAATAAGCTCTTAGCTTTTGGACTTTTGAGCTTTTAAGCTTCAATACATGTCCCGTCCGCGTAATATCGGTAACAAGACCGTTGCGGTGGCCGCGGTGGCCGCCGTTTTAGTGGTGCTGCACCTGGTGGGTATCGTGCCGGCCGTCGCCTCGATCATCAGTACGTCCCTGCTGCGGCTCGCCGCTCCGGCATACGGCGCTGGCGTCGCTCTCGAGGAAACTGTGACCGGTGACGCGGCGATGGACTGTCCTTGCGGAGCTGGTATCGCCGCGGAGTTGGATCGCATCCGTGCGGAAAATGCGAAGCTGCAGTCGGTTTTGCTCGAGAACGAGGAGCTTAAAGCCGCGCTGTCTTTCCGGGAGAGGGAGGGGGATAGGGCAGTTCTGGCCAGGGTTGTCTCCGAATCGACGGACGACGCGTTCCATGGTCTGGTGATCGACAGGGGCGCGGATGACGGTATCGCCAAAGGGCAGCCGGTCATCGCCGGGGAGGGGACTATGATCGGCAAGATCAGCTCTGTCGGACGCAACAGGGCGACCATCACGCTCCTCACTGACACCTTGAGCAAGCTGGCCGTATCGATACAGAACGGCACCGGTACGCTGGGCGTGCTTGAAGGCGACCGGGGGTTGAGTATGTCGATCGCGCTCATCCCGCAGAACGAACGGCTGTCGCCAGGCGACGCGGTGATAACTTCCGGGGTCGAACCGGGGATTCGCCGCGGCTTGGCCGTGGGCGTCATCGAGAAGATTTACATGCAGACCCAGGATCCTTTCCAGACGGCGACCGTATCGCCGTTCGCCGTGGCGAAGCATCCGGTATTCGTGCAGGTCCTGATCGCTGAAGAGGGCGTATGAGAAGGCTCGCGATTTTTTTCCTGGCGGCCGGCATCCTGGCGCTGTTGCACGCCTCGTTTTTCACGGCGCTGGGTCACCCGCTGTCCCTGATCAATCTGCCACTCGTTCTAGTGGTCTTTCTCGCGGTCGGGTTGCGCACCGGTCCGGCGGTCGGCGCCGCCATCGTTTCTGGCACCGTCATGGACGCCGTCTCGGCAGTACCGTTCGGGACGTACACGTTCGCGCTGACGGCAGTATCGCTCGTTGCCGTCTTGTCGCTGTCCACCGTCCTGACCCATCTGTCGTTCATCTCTTTCCTAGGAGCCAACGCCGGTACTTACCTGATATTCCACTTGTCGGTGTTCCTGACTTCATCGTTCGGCAGACTGATCACTGGCGATGATTTCCTGCCGCCGGGAATCTGGATCGCGTTCATATCCGTCATCTCCGCCCTGCCTATCCAGCTCGCGGTCTGTGCAGCCGTCAGGTTGACGGCGGGTCGGTTCCGCAAGCGGCAGCCCGGTCTCGTGATGCTGCGTTGATTATGCCTAGGGACCGGAACATCCCATCCGATGCGCCGTCATTTTTCCCGCTGGGCGAGAACGGTGGCGGCATCAGTACCATGGGCGGGGCGCGCCCTGCCGGTTTCGTCGACGACGCGTACCAGGACACGGTGGGCGATAATCTATGCGAAGACGGGAAGCGGCGTTACATCGGCATCACCGTGAGCGGAACGTCGATCAAGATGGTATTCATTCTAGTTCTGCTGTCGTTGTTCGCCGTGACGGCCAAGGCGGCACAGGTGCAGATCGTGCAAGGCGAGCATTACGCCGGTCTGGCCGAAGGCAACAGGAGCAGGATCGAATGGGTCCCGTCGGACCGCGGCGTCATCTATGATCGGAACGGGACGCAGCTGGTACGTAACGTGCCGGTCTTTTCGGTCGCGCTGGTGTTGTCGGACCTGCCGCCGGACGAAGCCGGGCGGCGGGAGATCTTCGGGCGCCTGTCCGGAATACTCGGCATCAATCCCCGGGACATCGAAGAGGGGATCGCCGGATCCGATCAGAAGTCCCCGCTCGGCGTGCGCATAGCCGGGGATATCACTCATGAGCAGGCGGTCCTCGTAGACGTGATGTCGACCGAGTGGCCCGGCGTTCAGCTCATGAAGGAGACGCGCCGCGAATATCCGCTGACCGCGTCAGTGCCATCGCTGTCGCATATCATCGGCTTCGACGGGAGCGTGACGGCGGAGGACCTCGAATCGGCCGACGCCGCCGCCTATCTTCCGACCGACCGGATCGGCCGCACGGGTCTCGAGAGGAGCTATGAAAGCGATCTCCGGGGCATCTATGGCCGACGCCGGGTCGAAGTGGACGCGCTGGGCAGGAAGAAGAACGTCATCGCGGAAGAGGTCGGTACGTCAGGCAAGAGCCTGGTGCTCACCATTGACGCAGACTTGCAGGCCGAGACGGAGGCCATCCTGACGGCCGCCCTGAGCAGGTATGGGAAAAGCCGCGGCAGCGCGATAGTGATGAGACCAGATACCGGAGAGATCCTGGCGATGGTCAGCGAGCCCGCTTTTGATAACAATCTGTTCGCTCGCGGCATCTCCGTCGAGGATTACGCGCTGATTGAAGCGGATGAGGACGATCCGCTGTTCCAGCGCGCGATCGGTGCGTCGCTGCCGTCCGGCTCGACGTTCAAGCTGGTCGTCGCAGCAGCGGCGCTGGCCGAAAAAATCGTGGAGCCGACGACCACGTTCTTGTCATCGGGCGGTATCTCGATCAACGGCTGGTTCTTCCCGGATTGGAAAGCCGGCGGGCACGGTTACACAAATCTGACCAAGGCGATTTCGGAATCAGTGAACACGTATTTCTATATCGTGGGCGGCGGTCTTGATGACCGCGAGGGGTTGGGGGTGGCGCGGATAGCCGACTACTCCCGCAAGTTCGGACTTGGCGGTAAGACCGGAATCGATCTGCCGGGCGAAGGTGAGGGGTTCCTGCCGTCCAAGGAATGGAAGGAATCGGTGAAGGGCGAGCGCTGGTACGTCGGCGATACCTATCACCTGGCGATCGGACAAGGCGACATCCTGGTCACTCCGCTGCAGATCGCCTGTATGACCTCGGTGTTCGCGAACGGCGGAGAGTTGGTGCGGCCACGGATCGTTTCGGCCGTCACCGGACAGGACGGCAGCCGCGTGCCGAAACGTACCGAGATCGTCGATTCCCAGGTGGTGCCTGCGGAACACATCGCCGCGGTCATCGAAGGCATGAGGCATTCGGTCCTGTACGGCAGTTCGCGGACGCTCTCGCTGCTGCCGGTCAGCGCCGCCGGGAAGACCGGAACGGCGCAGTGGAGCAGTACCAAGGAGCCGCACGCCTGGTTCACGTCGTTCGCTCCGTACGACAATCCCGAGATCGTCGTGACGGTAGTGATTGAGGAGGGCGGCGAGGGATCGGTCACGGCCGCGCCCGTGGCCCGCGACATCATGGCCTGGTACTTCGGGCGGCGTGACGCGACGCCTTGACCCTGATGCCGCTATGCTTCGTATGCAAACACGCGGAGGACCGACCTGACAGATGACAGATCTAAACGCACATGCTACATGCGGCAGAGCGACATCGGAGTTGACACCCCCCACGCCAGTCCGTATTCTCAATTATGTTCAGTAACTGCCTGACGTTTTTTATAATATGCAGGGTAAGACAGTATTCGTATCGGGAGAGGGATTGAAACGGCTCCAGGAGGAGCTGGAGCGCCTTAAGACCGTCGAGAAACCGACTGCTGCTAGTCGGATCGAACACGCCAAGGAACTCGGCGACTTGAGCGAGAACGCCGAATACCATGACGCCAAGGATCAGATGGGTTGGATCATGGGGCGGATCATCCAGCTCGAGAGCCAGATCGGCCACGCGCAAGTGGTCGAGAAATCCGGCGGCGACACCGTCGGCATCGGCTCGAGCGTCAGGGTGCGCTACGGCGAGAAGGAGAAAGTCATGACGGTAGTGGGCGGACCGGAGGCCGATCCGATCAGGGGACTCATCTCCAATGAATCGCCGCTCGGACAGGCGCTCATCGGCGGGAAGGTCGGCGACGAAATCGAGGTCGAGGCGCCGGCCGGCAAGATCAGTTATTCGATCCTTGAAGTCTCCTGATATGGCAGACGCGCCAATCGAAGAGTCGGCTGTCCGGCTCGAAAAACTTAGGAACATCATCGCGGAGGGTATCGATCCATACCCGTCCAAGAGTTCGCGTACTCACACTATCGCCCAGACGCTAGTGGATTTCGAGAAACTGAAAGCGTCAGGTGAGACTGTGACCATCGTCGGCCGCGTCCTGGCGGTCAGGATGCACGGCGGGGCGAGCTTCGCCGACATCGAGGACGGTTCGGCGAAGATCCAGGTCCATCTGCGCGCGGACGGCCTCGGGACTTCCGCTTACGAGCTGTTCGAGAAGGACGTGGATCACGGCGACTTCCTGCAGATTTCGGGTACGGTGTTCGTGACCAGGCGCGGCGAGCGAAGCATCGAGGCGTCGGAGATCAGGATTCTGACGAAGGCGTTGAGGCCTCTGCCTGCCAAGTGGCACGGTTTGGCCGATACGGAGATTCGTTACCGCAAGAGGTATCTCGACCTCGTCGCCAATCCGGAAGTCAGACTGAATTTCCGTAAACGCAGCCTGATCGTGCAGACCATCAGGGAGTTCTTCACCGAAGAGGGATTCATCGAAGTGGAGACGCCCATCCTTCAGCCGATCGCTGGCGGTGCCACGGCGCGGCCATTCGTGACGCATCATAATGCGCTGGATATCGATCTGTATCTGCGCATCGCCCCCGAGCTTTACCTCAAGCGCCTGGTGGTCGGCGGTTACGAACGCGTCTTCGAGGTCTCACGCTGCTTCCGGAACGAAGGCATCGACCACCTGCACAATCCGGAGTTCACGCAGGTCGAGTTCTATCAGGCATACGCCGACTACAACGATTTGATGCGCCTGACGGAGAGGCTGCTGCCGCTCATCGCCGAGAGAGTCAACGGAAAACTGGAAGTGGAATACGACGGAGAGACCGTAGACTTCAAGCCGCCTTACCCCAGGATCACGTTCCGCGACGCCATCATCAAGTACGGCGGGCCGGACATCGACGCACTCGCTGACCGGGAATCACTCGCCAAAGCGGCGGCTGAGCACGGCGTTTCGGTCGAGACGTCCGACGGACGAGGCGACATCATGGATAACATCTACAAGAAGCTGGTGCGGCCGAACATCGTCAATCCGACGTTCATCATCGACCACCCGATCGAACTGTCGCCGCTGGCCAAGAAGATTTGGGGCAATGACCGTTATGTCGAACGCTTCCAGCTCGTGTTGGCGAAGGGAAACGAGTTGTGCAACGCCTTCTCGGAGCTGAACGATCCGATCGACCAGAAGGAACGGTTCCTGGAACAGGAGAAGCTGCGCGAAGGCGGCAATGTCGAGGCGCAGCGCATGGATGAGGACTATATCGAGGCCCTGGAGATCGGCCTGCCGCCCACGGCCGGTTTCGGGATGGGCATCGACCGCCTGACCGCGATACTCACCGGTTCGCACAGCCTGAAAGAGGTCATTCTTTTCCCGACGATGAGACCGCTGGAAGAGCACGAGAGCGCGACAGCACGAGAGCGCGACAGCACGAAGTAAGTCATATGCCGAACGATAACGGCGAGGATCTGGAGGCGAAGCCAAGAGTCGTCGTGGCTTTCGGCGTCTTCGACTTGCTGCATCCGGGGCACATAGCCTTCCTGGAAGAAGCCAGGCGGTGCGGGGACAGGCTGATTGTCGTCGTGACCCGGGACGAGAGGGCGGAGAACGAGAAGGGCAGGCGTCCATATTTCTGTCTTGAGGAACGCATCGGCATGCTTGCCGCGCTATCGTGCGTCGACGAAGTGGTCGCCGGCGATAGGGTGGGGGAATGGACGATGGTCGAGAGGCTCCGGCCGGATGTCATCTGCGTCGGGCATGATCAGGATCCCTGCCGGCCGAAGGCTGTCGAGCAGATCGAGCGCTTGGCGATCCGTCCCGACATCGTGCGCATCCAGGCCTTCAAGCGCGAACGATATTCGACTTCGGTCATCCGCTTCAGGATCGGCAGTTGACGGTAGCTGGATCGGGAGACATCATGAAGAAGACATGACTGCGATTATCCGACAATCTGACGCGACGGCCCAGGTGTCGTCGTCGGCCTCCGGGTGACGGGAGGTCGATTGGCGTTCGCAAGTCGGAACGGCAAGTCGGCCTCCCCAGGAGGTCGTCATTTTTTATCCGCCTTCGCAGGAGACCCTGTGCTTGCCCGAGGAGAAATGAGGCACTGTAGTGACTCGAACGACACCATCGGGAAGGGTGGGCCATGGCGGATTCCGCCTTGTCCCGCCTCCGGCGGGACGCAAGGTGTCACGGGCTTTGCCCGTAGGGCTCCATGTAAATCAGTAATTCGCTTAACTTAGCCAAGAATATATGCACCGATTATATCTATCGAGGGTTGCGGCGGCGAGCCGTAAGTGGCATCATTATCTAGGCCAGTCATCCAACAAATATGCTTGACATCAAGTTCATCAGAGAGAACGCCGATAAGGTCAAAACAGGGATCAAGAACCGGGGTGCGAACGCGGACATCGACCGTCTTTTGGCGCTCGACGCGAAAAGGCGGGAGCTGATCACCGCCCTGGAAGCCAAGCGCGCGGAGCAGAACGTCGCGGGCGGGAAGATCGCTTCGCAGGCGGATGGCGCCGCTCGAGATGCTGCGATCGCGGAGATGCGCAACCTGAAGGCGGAGGTGAAGGTCGCAGAGCAGGAGCTAGAGGAGACCGGCCGCGAATACGAGCCGCTGTTGCTGTCGATTCCCAACATCCCGTTCGACGACGTACCGGTCGGCCCCGACGAGTCGGGCAATACTGTCCTGCGCGAGGTCGGCGAGCCGCCGAAGTTCGGCTTCGAACCCAAGGACCATGTCGAACTCGGCGAGACGCTCGGCGTCATCGACTCGAAGACCGCCGGCGAAGTCGCCGGAAGCAGGTTCGTCTATCTGAAGGGCGACCTGGCGCTGATGCAGTACGCACTCGTGCAATTCGTCATGTCCGTCATCACCGACAGCAAGACCCTGAAGAAGATCATCAAGAAAGCCGGACTCGATCTGCCGGACACGCCGTTCATCGCCGTCGTGCCGCCGCTCATGATCCGACCGGAAGTCTTCGCGCGCATGGCGCGGCTCGAACCGCGGGAAGAGCGTTATCACATCCCTTCCGATGACCTGTTTCTCATCGGCAGCGCGGAGCACACGCTCGGTCCGATGCACATGGACGAGATCTTGCACGAGAATGACCTGCCGCTGCGCTATGCGGCTTTCACCGCGGCGTTCCGGCGCGAGGCCGGATCGTACGGCAAGGACATCCGCGGCATCATCCGTCAGCACCAGTTCGACAAGCTTGAGATGGAATCTTTCTCGCTGCCCGAGAAGTCGCGCGAGGAGCAGGATCTGTTCGTGGCGATCCAGGAGCACGTTTTGCAGTCCCTCGAACTGCCGTATCGCGTGGTCGCCATCTGCACCGGCGATATGGGCAGTCCGGACGCCAGGCAGATCGACATGGAATGCTGGATGCCTGGACAGGGCGCTTATCGCGAGACCCACACTTCGGACTTGATGACCGACTATCAGGCGCGCCGTCTCGGGACGCGCGTCCGCAGGAACGACGGCGAGATGCAGTATGCGCACATGAACGACGCGACCGCGGTCGCGGTCGGTAGGACGCTCGTGGCCATCATGGAGAATCGCCAGCGGAAGGACGGCAGCATCTCGGTACCGAAGGTCCTGACGCCGTTCATGGGAGGCAGGACGGCCGTCGGCAACTTGCGCGGGTGACATATGGATCCATCAATCCGCACCTGGGTCGAAGTATCGCGTTCGGCCCTGGTCCACAACGCCCGGGAACTGAAACGCAGCGGCAACGGCGTGCGTCTCATGGCGATCGTGAAGTCGAACGCCTACGGGCACGGGATCAAGGAGGTCGTCCGTTCGGTGGATGCCGAAGTGGACTGGTTCGGCGTCGACTCGCTACCGGAGGCGGAAACGGTGCGCGGCGCCGGTTCGAAGAAGCCGGTGCTCATCCTGGGTTATACGCCGAAACAGGCGCTTGCCCGGGTCGTCCGGCAAGGTTTCAGCCAGGTCGTCTATGATCGCGAGACCGTGGCCGTCCTTTCCGGCCACGCATCGCCGCGGCGACCGGCGAAAGTCCACGTCAAGATCGAGACCGGCACGTCCCGGCAGGGCATCTGCCCCGAGGATTTGGCGTCGTTCATTCGCTTCATCGCGAAACAGCCGAACGTCCGGTTCGAAGGGATGTCCACTCACTACGCCAACATCGAAGACACGAACGACCCGACCCATGCCATGAGACAGCTCAAGCGGTTCAGGGAGGCGGTGAAAATCGCCAGCGAGGCCGGCGGCAAGAAGCCCGAGCTGCTGCACACCGCCTGCAGCGCGGCAATCCTGACGTATCCGGAAACGCACTTCGATATCGTCCGCGCCGGCATCTCCCTTTACGGTCTGTGGTCGTCCGGCGTTACCCGCCGGGCCGTCCTCGATGCCGGCAAATCGGTGCGGCTTGAACCGGCGCTGACCTGGAAGAGCGTCATCGCGCAGGTGAAGAAGATCCGCAAAGGTACGCCAGTGAGTTACGGACTGACTGAGCGCGTCACCAGGGACGCCGTCGTGGCCGTCGTGCCGGTCGGCTACTGGGACGGATTCGATCGCGGACTTTCGTCGGTCGGCAACGTGCTCGTCCGCGGCAAGCGCGCGAAAGTGCTCGGTCGGATCTGCATGAACATGTGCGTCGTTGACGTGACCGATATCCGCGGAGTGAAAGCGGAAGACGAAGTCGTGTTGCTGGGGCGCCAGGGCAAGGAACGGATCTCCGCGGAAGAACTGGCCGACAAGCTCGGGACCATCAATTACGAGGTATTGACCAGGATCAATCCGACCCTGCCGCGGTCCTTGACGGACTAGACGATATCTTATGAGCGATCGCTACTCATTGGCACTGGTGTTCGGCGGCATGTCCGGCGAACACGAAGTATCCGTGAATTCAGCCACTGCCGTCGCGGCGGCGCTGAATGGGAGCAGGCATGATGTCATCCCCGTTTGCGTGGGCAAGGACGGCGTCTGGCGGGTCGATTACTCGGTCATGCCCGGCGGAGCGCGGGGCAGGTCGGGCGGACCGCGGATACTGCCTTCGAGTCCGGCCGAACGGTTCCTGCGGACGATGTCCGGCGAGAAAGCGGAGCGGATTGATATCGCCATCCCGGTCATGCACGGGACGTACGGCGAGGACGGCTGCATCCAAGGACTGTTCGAGATGATTGGCATCCCGTACGTCGGCAGCGGCGTGTTGGGCTCCGCGGTCGGCATGGACAAGGCGCTCCAGAAAGCGCTTTTGGCCGAAGCCGGCATCCCGGTCGTGGATTTCGTCTCGTTCAAGCGTCATGAATGGGCCGCGGGTAAGGCGAAGCTGCTGAGACATGCAGCCCATCGTCTTGGATATCCGAATTTCGTCAAACCGGTCAATCTCGGCTCCTCGGTCGGCATCTCCAAGGCGCACGATAGGAAGGATCTGGCGGCGGGGATAGAGGAGGCGCTGAAGTACGATGATAAGGTTATCGTCGAGCGCGGCGTCCCGGACGCCAGGGAGATCGAATGCGCCATACTCGGCAACGAATCTCCCGAGGCCAGCGTGCTCGGAGAGATCGTACCGTCGAACGAGTTCTACGACTATTCCGCCAAGTATTTGAGCGGAAAGAGCGAACTCGTCATTCCGGCGAATCTGCCAGCCAGAACCGCCGAGAAAATGCGCGCATGCGCCGTCCAGACGTTCCGCATCCTTGAAGCCGAGGGATTGGCCAGGGTAGACTTCCTGATGGGCGACGACGGCAGGTATTTCCTCAACGAGATCAACACGATGCCCGGATTCACCCGGTTCAGCATGTATCCGAAGCTCTGGAAGGCGTCAGGACTGTCGTATCGCAAGCTGCTCGAGAGGTTGATCGAACTCGCGCTTGAGCGGTCGCGGCGGAAAAGCGCTCTCAAGAGGGATTTCAGCGTCTAAACCCGAACAATGAAGGTCTACCACGGCAAATCGACTCGCCACCCCATCCGCGACTATAGCAAGCGCCGCTACGGCAATCCGCTGTTCCGGCAGAACGCGCGCGGTAGAGGGAAGACGGGGATGAATCTGGCGGCCGCCAAGCGCATCGCCATCGCAGTGATCGCGGTCGCGGCTTTCGGCACGCTCTGCTGGTATCTGATGTGGAGCGGGACGTTCCGCATCAAGAACGTGGAGGTGGTCGGCGCGGCGGCTGACACGGAATCGGCCATCAGGGGCATAGTCGAAGGCCGTTTCGGGATGAAACGTGCGCTCGTTTTGCCGCAGTCGTCGGTCTTCATGTTCGATGTCGAAGCCGCCAGGACCGATATCGCGGGCGAGTTCTATTTTGACCGGTTGGAGGTGCGGAAGCGCCTGCCCGACACGCTGGTGATCGAGGTCGGCGAGAAACAGATGGTGGCGACGTTCTTGGCGGGCGGCCGTTTCCTGGCCCTGGACCGATCTGGATTCGTCATCCGGGAACTCACTGAACGCGAATCGATGATGATGAAAGACCTGCCGGAAGGGATGGGTGCGGTGACGGCGGGCGAGCTGGGAGCGGAAACGGTCAACGTCAGCGAGATCGCTGGAGCGACGGTGGATCCGGACGCGATCAAGCATAATGACAACCCGAATCCGCTCATCATCGAAAAAGGCGGTGGGACGGCCGATTATGTCCCAGGCTATGGCGCGGTCGCGCAGGACGCTCTGGCTCTTATACTTCAGGCCTACGCGCTGTTGCCGGACGTCACCGGTTCCGGCGTCAAATGGTTCTCGCTCGATCCTGCGGCGGATTCAGTGGATGTCTCGCTCAAGGCCGGTTGGGGCGTCTATCTGACCACGCTACTGCCGTTCGATGTCCAGCGGGAGCGTCTGGCGCTGGTCCTGAACGAGAAGATAGGAGAGAGGAGAGCGGAACTGCAATACGTGGATTTGCGCTATGATGAGCGAATTTTTTACAGGTTTAAGGAGGCGGAATAAGCCCAGCCTTAAAGATTGACGGGAAAGCGGCGGCGTGCTTAGTTTGAAGGGCCCTAACGGGGCTCGTTGTTTTTTGAAAACGTACAGGAGGAGGTCATGAAGAAAAAGACCGTCCTGGTGTGGCTATTGCTCGTTGGGCTGGCTCTTTCAGCCTACTGCTATGTCACCGGCCAGCAAGAACAGGCCGATGAAGTATCCGCCAGTTCTTTCATGAATCTGGTGGAAAGGGGGAAGATCACCAAGGTCGCCTTCATCGCCGATGACATCGTCGGTGCGAGGCGCGGAGGCCTGCGGCCGGTCAAGACGCGGCTGCAGGAACAGTCGCACGTCATCGCGGCTCTCGAGAGGCGCGATGTGCCGTACTCGGACCGTGCACCGCCGAATTACACGCTCTGGGGATACATTGCCTTCTTTGTCACCATCATCATCTGCGCGGCTCTGCCGCTGGTTCTCATCGGGTGGATGTTGAAGAAGGGGCTGAAAAACATCCTGCCGGGCGGCGGCGGAAAGGGTGACGCGGCGTTCACCAAGCACAAGGCGATCCGTTTCGAGGGCAAGACCGGCAAGACTCTGAAGGACGTCGAAGGCATCCCCGAAGCGAAGGCCGAAGTCCAGGATTTCATCGATTTCCTCAGGAATCCCGAGAAGTTCAAGAAAACCGGGGCCAGGATGCCGAAAGGCGCCATACTCCAGGGGCCGCCGGGGACGGGCAAGACGCTTCTCGCTAAGGCGGTCGCCGGTGAAGTCGACGTACCGTTCTTCTTCGTCAGCGCGGCGGATTTCGTCGAGATGTTCGTTGGCGTCGGCGCAGCGCGCATCAGAAGCCTATTCGAGGATCTGCGCAAGAATGCGCCGGCCATCCTGTTCGTCGACGAGATCGATGCGCTATCGAGAGGCAGAGGCATCGCGTCCGGCGGCGGCGGGAACGAGGAGCGCGAGGCGACGCTGAACGCGCTGCTACAAGCGCTGGACGGGTTCGACAACAGCTCGGGCATCGTCGTGTTCGCTGCCACCAACAGGCCGGAGATGCTCGATCCGGCGCTTCTGCGTCCCGGCAGGTTCGATCGGATCATCACAGTGCCCAACCCCGACATCAAGGGGCGGGAAGCCATCCTTCGCATCCACGTGATCGGCAAGCCGCTAAACAAGGATGTCGATCTCGCGGCAATCGCCCACGAGACTCCGGGCATGGCCGGTGCCGGTCTGGAGCAACTCGTCAACGAGGCGTGCATCCTCGCCGCGAAGGAGGGGTCCGAAACGGTCACCGTGGACATGTTCCGGCGGTGCATCCTGCGAATCCGGCTCGGAGCTCCGCGAAAGTCCATGATTCTGACCGATGAAGAGAAAAGGGATACGGCCACCCATGAGGTCGGCCATGTCGTCGCCGACTGGTTCAATCCCCACAGCGACCCGGTCAGGACCGTAACCTGCATTCCGCACGGACCCGGACTCGGCTGGACCCTTATCCTCCCGGAACGCGATATCCGCACCCGCACCAGGGAGCAGCTGTGTGCCATGATCGAGATCGGTCTCGGCGGTCTCGCCGCGGAAAAGGTATTCCTCGGCACGAGCACGTCCGGAGTCGAGAATGACTTGCAGCGATCGACCGATATCGCGGAAGACATGACCGTGCGGTTCGGCATGGTCGACGTGATTGGCCCGCGCTCCTTCGTGAAGGGGGCCGGCTCGTTCCTCGACCTCGAACTCGGCCGGAGGCACTACGGCGAGGAGCAGGCAAGCCTCATCGATCGGAGCATCAACGGTCTGTTGAATGACAGCCTGAAGGAGGTCGTAGAGCGACTGGAATCGAACCGAGATAAAGCGCAAGCGCTGATCGACAAGCTGTGCGAGAAAGAATCCCTCGATACGCAGCAAATCGAGGAAGTACTCGGTCCGAGAGCGACCATCGAAGCGTGAAGACGCCGTGACCGTACCACTTGGGTGCGGTCATTTTTTATCTCCGATATTTGGCTAAAATAAGGCAATTCTGCGCCTAACTAGATATTTTGTCAATGATTATTGACAATTTATATAAAGTATGCTATAGTAATGGTTGTGCCTGGATGACCGGTCTGTCCGAGGCCGCATGATATCGGATGTGGAGCGCCGCTGATGCGGTGTTTTTGTTTGTCGAACGGGGGAAAAGGGGGATAAGAGTACGGACTCGATATCCGAGACCCGGGCATCAAATCCTGTGGCTTGAGTCTTGCGGCTCGAGTTTTTTGTTTTTTGGACCATCATTGCGCCTGTCAGCCGTATCGGGGTACAATGTTCTCGCTAACGATATCCGTCGATCTTATGAAACAAGTCAATTCAGATGACGTGAAGTCAGCTTTGAAAAAAGTCTGGTCCGTCATCCGCGAAATTTTCATCTGGCGGCTAGCGGTCCGTCAGAAGTTCGGTACGGCCGTGTTCAGCGTGCCGGTCATCATCATGTTACTGGTGACGCTGCTGGTGCCGCACCTGGTGCTTATAGCCGTACTCATAGCCCTGATCGCCGGGTATCGGCTGTCGTTCGAAAGGAAGTAAAACCGCGTTTGCAGTCATCCGGCACGAGTGCTAAGATGTCGGAACGAATCAGGCGGACCAAGAACCGCCGAGAATCAATTATCCAAATCGATATGTCACACGAACACGAAGGGGTCAGGTTGTCGCCAAAAGCCAGCTTCGCGCTGGGCATGCTCGGCGGCGTGCTGGTCCTCTGCTCAATCGGATTTTTCGTCCTGATAGGTTTGATCATGAACGGTAACGTCGCGCTCGGAGATACTGCAGCGGCGGCGGAGGAAGTCGACGGGGCGGACGTCGCGGCTCAGCCCGCGGTGGAGCCTGAAGACGATGGCACGACGGTGGGCGACATCACGCCGATAGGGGGCAACGACCACGTCGTCGGTCCGGAAGATGCGCCGGTCACTTTGATCGTCTACACCGATTTTGAGTGCCCTTACTGCGGCAGCTTCCACCCGTCGCTTGAGCAGGCGCTTGAGTACTTCGATGGGCAGGTGCGGGCGACCATCCGGAACTTCCCGCTCTCGTTCCACGCGAACGCCAGGCCGGCCGCCAATGCGGCGGAATGTGCCGGCGAACAGGGTGAGTACTTCGAATATGTGAGCGAGTTGTTCGCCAATCAGGCTGACCTCGGGAACGACCTGTACGAGGAGATCGCCGCCGATCTCGGGTTGAAGATGAGCCAGTTCCGGGACTGCGTCGAGAATTCCAAGTATGACAGCAAGATCACCGCGGATCAGAATGGCGGGTTGGCGGCGGGCATCCAGGGGACTCCGGGCACGCTCATAATCCCGACGAACGGCGAACCGCAGCTCGTTCCGGGCGCCGTACCGTTCGAGCAGTTCAAAGCGATGATCGAGGCGGTGTTGTAGGGTGAAGTCGAGGAGTCCGGGAGACAAGGAGTCCAGAAGGTAGAAAAGTCCGGCCCTCGGGGCCGGACTTTGGTATTCATCTCAAAGATGGCTGGGTCACGTCGCTCGCCCTGTCGTTCGTGAACGACGGGGCTCGCGAGCGACTGACGGGGTCCCGCCATTGGCGGGAAAGCTGGGCGCCCCGCCACCGTTATCTCATCAAAGAGAGCGGGGTCCCGCCATCGGCGGGACAATGCGCCCAGTCCAGGGCCCGCATAAGAAAAAAGCCGGAGAGTCCGGCTGTTTCGATCTCACAGAGTATCGGGCTGCGGCGTCCCGGGGTCGAGCTCCGGCGGCGGCGGAGCCGTGCCGTCCGACAGGGTGACCGTGATGCCGCGCGCGAGCTGTTCGAGCGCCGACAGCATCTGGTCGTCGAGTACTTCGGGCCAGATCCCGACGATCAGGATGTTGAGCTGGGGCAGGTTCGACTCGATGCCCACGAAGTAACGCGAGACGCGGAGTTCGCCCCGCGGGGTCGTCTGGATCTCGACCATCGTGAACATCGAGACGTCACGCCCTTCCAGATCATCCATGGCGATGGGCATGTTGACCTCGGTGTTCTCTTCCTGCAGGGCTTCCTCAGCCGCCTCGGTCCAGAGCCGCTCGATGTACTCTCGCGGGGTACCGCCCACCGCCGCCGGCCAGAGGGTGAACGCGAGCAGGGAACCTGTGGCGACGTGGGTGAACGCCATCCAGTTCTGAGCCGATTCCGCCGCTGGCTCCCACCCGTCGGGGATCGGGGATCGGATGTCGGCGTTGAGCGGCACGGGCTCGGCCGGAGCGGCCTCGGGCTGAGCCTCCGGCGCCGGGACCGCGTCCCCCTCGTCCGGTTGCGCCGGCGGGGGCGTGGTCGGCGCGTCCTGTCTGGTTGCGGTCGCGCAGCCCGGCGCGAACACGCACGCGAGCAGAGACAACATTGCAATCACGAATCCCGTTCTCATCTCACACTCCCTTCAGTGAAAGGACCTTTTAGACACTATCACAGGGAGGATTCGTGTCAAAAAAGCCCCGGATTGGGGCTATCTCGAGAGGACCGTGGGCCGCACCTAGCGGGTGCAGACGGCTTGCCGTCGGTCGGGAAGGAACGAATCGCGGAGTGCGGCGGCCGCTGCTTCAGGCCAGTCGACCAGGAAATAGCGGACTTCAGACGTCCCGTCGGGTTGGGTCAGGAGCGCCATGAACATCTCGTTCGAGTAGCTGTCGGGGTCCGCGAAACTCGACTCGAAACTCGTCACGCAATCCATGCCGTACTGTCTGAACGCCACGTGTCCCGCACAGCCGCCGTTCCGCAGCAGGATGATGGCCCGGGAGCCGTCGCTGTGGGACATGACGGCCGAATCGCCGCCGGAGTTCTCGAGCGTCCAGCCTGAAGGGATGTTCACCTGGATCATGTTCCCGAGGTCAGGGTCGTCGGGATCGGCTGGCACCGACGGCGCTTCCCGCTCGATGGCCTCGGCGGTCACGATGGATCCGCAGGGATGTGTCGTATCGGCCCACTGGCTCGACAGACAGCTCAGACCCGCGCATAGCGCGAACAGAAAGAACACCTTTTGCATCGCTGCCTCCTTGTCCTTCGGAATCGTCGCCCGAATCGTCCGATGTAATTGGATATCAGAAGCGGGCGTGGCGGTCAAATCGGGTTGAGGATAAGTGGCCGAGGAAATGAAAAAACCCCTGTAGCGCTCCTCACCTTCTCCCCCGCACCACTCGCTTGCCGTGAACCTGAATACGATGAACGGTTCACGGCTTCGCTCCGGTGCGGGGCAAGTCCTCTCACCTCCTCTTCTTTCAATAAAAAAGACCGCGTATCGCGCGGTCCGTTTCGTTGTCGCTCGCTAGCCCCGCGACCGCGGGGCAGTTCATCTGACCCCTCACCTGCGTTCGCACGACGGCGGTGCCGACGTGATGACGATGCTGTCGAAGACGCTGATCAGGTCGCGTCGACAGGCGTCCGAGTTTTGGGAGGGCCAGTCGCCGCCGACCACCACGCCTGACTGGAGGTCGTCATGCCTCGTGTAGGCTCCGTAGAACATCCCCGAGATGCCGTCGTCACGAGAGTAGGCGAACGTCGTCACCCGCCGCGCACCGACGCCGCTTTCGAACGGTGAGACTTCGACCCCCTCCTGTTCGAGCGCATCGTCGTAGACCGATGCCACCTCGAGCTCCGGGTACTCCGACCCTCTGATGAGGATGCCTGCGTCGGCCTCCTCATTCACGAGCAGGATGCCGATGGGCACCAACTCGGCTGACCAGCCGCGCGGCACACGCAACGCCAGCCTCACGTCGGCGAAGTCGAACGTCTGCATGGTGTAGGAGGGAATCGACACCCCTTCGACGGTGCCCCGCTCTCCGCCGTAGACGAACGTCGGTTCGCTCCTCGGGGGGACCGCCTCGTCGGACTCGGCGCGGACGATTCCGCCTCTCATGCCGGGCGCGAACGTCGGGCCGCAGCCCGCGAACGTCAGGGCGATGAGCGCGATCGACACTGTCAGATACAGGCCTCTCATCTTCCACCTCGTTTCTCTGCCCGCGGATGGCGCGGACGACCTTGAAAGGACCGCATCAATGACATCGCGTTGGGGACCTACTGTCAAGCGACGACATTCGACGGAATGCGATACGACGTACAAAAAAGCACCCTTGGGGGTGCCTGGACAGCGCGTCAGCTGACGTCAGCGGAAGCGCCAGGACTAACGTATCTGACGTGGAAAAGATCGATGCCGCCGTAAGCCAGTACGAACACTCTGACGTATCCGTCCGGGGCGGGAGCGCGGATGCCGGCCTCGCTTTCGGGGAAGAGTGCCACCAGGAAATCGAGGAACCCCGTATCGACCACCCCGATGGAAAAACGATCGCCTTGTCCGCCATTGAGTCGCTTCTGTTCCCGACCTGGAGCCAGCTTGTCGAGCAGCGGTCGCCACGACGGATCATCGGCATGGATGACGGCGAGGACGAATTCCTCGCCCTTCGACGTCAGGGAAAGCGCCTTGAGCGTCAGTGAAATAAACAACGGCTCGTTGAGTTTCGCCAATCTCCTGCGGAGATGCGGTCGGTCCATGATGATGCCTCCACGATAATTACAGCATAAAAGATCGAAAGCTTGAAAGCCAAGGAGCTTAGGAGCCGAAAGGCGACAATCAACTGCTCTCAAGCTCCTGAGCTTCTTAGCTCCTAAGCTCCTCGATAAAAAAGACCCGCGCCGAATCAGCACAGGTCTGACGATGCCGCTAGAGGCAACAATCACTCGTACAGGTGGACGCTCCTCACCATCTCGGTGAACTGCATCTCCATGAGTGGCGCCGAACCGCCGGTCTGCCACTCGCCGAACGCCACGATGCCGCTTTCCGGATCGTTTGGGTCCAGTAGGAACGCGTTCAGCCGCCCCGTGCGATTTCGGCAGCTCCATGAGTAGGAGGCCGAATCGGACGCATTCCGCGGGATGTGGAGCGGACTCAGCTCTCCGCCGCAGTTGGCGCTCTCCGGCTCGGACATCTCGTAGAGCATCATGGCTGTCTCGACCGGCGAAACGCCGTTCGTCCTCATCACCATGATGTCGGCGAGGCAGATCTCGAAGCCGAGGAGCTCCGGCGCGACGTCCGGGTTGCAGTCGCGACCCAGGCTCAGGATCATGGTCGTGCTGCCATCGGGCAGTTCGATCTCTGCGGAGCTTACCAGCTGCTGCCAATGGCCAGAATGTCTGATGGACATCCCGTAGGCCTTGATGGGGGAGGGGAATCCGGGGTTCGCCGGCATCCCTTCGCCCTCGACCGTCTCCTCGCCGACCGCATCCGGGAACCCGGACCCGGCCGACGGAGCCTCGCGCAAGCTGGGGGCGAACGCCGCTCCGCAGCCGCACATCCAGATGACCGCGGTCAGCCAACACACCATCTGTCTCATCGGTTCCTCCTATTCTTGTTCCGACTGGGTTTCTTATCATTCCTGCGCGGAAATGTCAAGACTGGTACGTGAGCGAGCGGCGCGATCATAAGAAAAACCCGCCTTCGAGGGCGGGCGTGAGAGCCTAACGGACCTGTTCCGTCACGGCAGCGGCTACCAACGCGGCGACTGCGCGCAGATAGCCGTAGTCGAGCGTGTCGCAGGTGTCGGCCGGCTGATGGTAGCTCGGGCACTCGTCGTTGCCGGAGAACTCCTCGGCGATGTGGACGGCAGGATAGCCGCCTTCCAGGAAGGAGACGTGGTCGGAGCGACAGCTATCCCGCTGTACGACCGGACCGACGGACAGGCCTCGACCGCTGCCCGACAGCGTCCTCGCGGCCCTGCCATACAACTCTGCGAGGGAACCATCGGGGGCGCGGACTAGGGCGCAGTGAGTGATCTCGACGGTCCGGTCGCGGTCTCCGTCCCAGCCGATCATGTCGATCATATGCGCGCTGACGATCCGGCGATTGCGCCTATCCCAGGCGCTGACGAAGTGCGCGCTGCCCACGAGGCCGATCTCTTCCTGATCGAAGAAAGCGAATACGACGTTCGCGTTTCGAACAGGCAATCGGACCAGCTCCTCAGCTACGAGCAGCACGGCGGTCACGCCCGAAGCGTTATCGTCGGCGCCCGGGGAGGTGTCGGCCGAGTCGTAGTGTGCACCGATGATGATCCATCTGTCGCTATCCCGGGTGGCCCGCAGCGTCGCGGTGAGGTTGACGCCATAGCCGCCGCACCC
>Ga0265297_10003647_pt1 | contig 27258 bp, 28 predicted proteins | sample Munlanlwell13791_FD_192502 | JGI IMG/M metagenome (GOLD analysis project Ga0265297, IMG submission 192502) | Leachate microbial communities from a municipal landfill in Southern Ontario, Canada - Leachate well 137-91 | ecosystem: Engineered > Solid waste > Landfill > Unclassified | place...
GAGAGGGCGATAATCAGCAATGTTATTAATTCCGAAGGCGACATTAGTAGGTTATCGGGCTCGTGGTCTAGTCGGTTATGACGTCGCCCTTACACGGCGGAGGTCGCCGGTTCGAATCCGGCCGGGCCCATTTTTAAAAAAAGGTTACTTTTTTGCAATCTCGACAAGCGTGACCTTCAAATTCAGGTTCTGACCTGCAAGATCGTGGTTTCCATCCCATGTGACCGTTGTGGGCGTGACATTGATGATCTTTACATGGGCAATCGCATTATCGGACTTCCGAATAATTTCGTAAGGCTGACCTACAACAAACGTCGTGTTCTCCGGTAATGACGAGAGGTTGACCGTTTGTACAAGAGACTGCTGATAGACACCAAACGCCTTCTCAGGAGGTAGTAGCACAGTCTTTGTCTCGTTTTGCTGCATCCCAATCACAACATCCGATAAGCCGTAAGGGAGGGTATCTCCGTTCCCGAGGGTAAAGACAAAGGGAGTGGTGTTCAGATTGGACTGTACAACCGTCCCATTTTCCAGCGTCCCGGTATAATAGATCGCAACGGTATCACCCTGGTGTGCAACAAACGGATTGAAGAAGTAGTATGCAATACCGGCAATCACCACGAGAGCGACGAGCGCCACAATCGCGTACTGCTTCATCGTTTTCCTGCGGGCAGCCACCACTTCCTTACCCTTCACTTTCTCAGATTTTTTCATGCTATCCTCCAGTACCTTACTTCGGTTTCTCAAATACTATTGCATTTCTTTTTTTTAAGGGATGAAACCCCCGGTCATCTGTTCCAGGAGATCCGGGTATGATCACAATTGCACGGTATTTATACCACGAAAACGAATGTAGTGGTGTTCATCATGGCAGAGGAAGTGCGGATCGCAGACGTCAAAGGAAAGAAGGTCCAGTGGGACCCGGCCCAGATGCGCAGGATACAGGAACATCCCTGTTTTTCCGAGAAGGCATGCCACAGTTTCGGCAGGTGTCACATCCCGGTTGCACCGAAGTGCAATATCCAGTGCAACTACTGTATCCGGGACTTCGACTGCGTAAACGAGAGCCGACCCGGTGTCACGACACGGGTCCTGAACCCCGACGAGTCCATGGACATGGTCAAGAAGGTCGTGGACAAGTACAATTACATCAAGGTCGTTGGCATTGCCGGGCCCGGGGACCCGCTCGCAAACGAGGAGACCTTCGAAACCCTCCGCCGGCTCCACGAACAATACCCCAACGTCATCAAGTGCATCAGCACCAACGGTCTCCTCCTTCCCGACAAGATCGATCTCCTCCAGAAATACGATGTGGGAAACATCACCGTTACCTTAAACGCGATCGACCCCGAGATTGGGGCAAAGATCTACCAGTTCGTGGATTACAAGGGAAAACGCTACGAGGGGCTTGAAGCAGCAAAACTTCTCCTCTCCCAGCAGATGAAGGGGATCGAGGAAGCGGTGAAGCGCAACATGATCGTCAAGATCAATACCGTGTACATCCCCGGCATCAATGAAGACCATATCCCGGAAATCGCCAAGAAGGTCGGTGAGATGGGCGTATATACCTTCAACCTGATTCCGCTCATCGCCCAGTACAAGTTCGCAGGCATCACCCCGCCCACGCAGGAGATGAAGAGGACGATGCAGGATGAGTGCGGGAAATATGTCAAGCAGATGCGGCACTGCCAGCGCTGCCGTGCCGATGCCATCGGCAAACTCGGTCACGACGTCCAGTCGTGCATGTACGAGAACAAATAATCTCTTTTTTCATCAGGAACGAACCGTTCCATACTGTGCCCTCAAGTGCGTGGGGTTTTAAAAAAATTTTCAGGAAGTGAAACCTGTCGGGAGCCCCGGCAGGGAGTTCGACGAACTGTCTGAACTGATGATCGTGTTGAGTTCAGTGATGACCGGCTGGAGCGGATCGGGTATTACTGAATCCTCCGTAACGATCGTCTTATCAAAGTAGGTGATGCGGTACTGCATGAGATCGGCCCCGGTATGCCGCACGGTGTAATTACCCTCCAGGGAATTGAAATCGGATGATTCAAACAACCTGATAATCCGTGCAAGTTCCGGTGTGCTCACCTGGAAATCATGGCTGGATGTCTTTGTCGAGAGCACCGCATATCCGTTATCGAAGACGACAAGGCGATCATCGACACCGGCAATGCCCCCCGTGCGGTGATAGTTCAGCACCACGCCCGGCGCGGCGGTCCCTACAGTAGCCGGGGTTTTTTCCCCAAGGCATCCTGCCAACAGTACCGTTGTAACAAGAATACCGAGTACAAATGCAGCCATCCACGGTCTTATAGACATCACTCCTTTCGCGTGTGAGGATTATTCCCGGTTTGTATCAGATCTGAAGCACATCGGACTTCGCCGGCTTTCCGGCATTCTTCCGGTCCGGCAGTACTTCTTCGAGAGCGGCAACAAGGCTGTCGACCTTCGGGTTGTTGATGGTGTCGCGGAACGCCGCAATCTCGGCACCGTTCATCAACATGATCCCTTTCTTCTTCATCGGCAGGCCGGTGGGCCCAACGGGGTTGATATCGATCGCAAGCGATGCCGGGCGGTTTTTGGTGGCCGGGAGACGGATGATGGAGACACCCTTGACGGTGGTCGGCTTGCGTTCCCAGTCCTGTCCTTCTTCAATGAAGGTCTTGAGTATTTCAGGTAATTCCATGAGAAGAACATTTAATTTATATATTAAAATGCTATCCGTTCCATCGCGAAGGTGAAGGTCCCGTTCATTCACCCGCTCCGGGAGACACCTGCCGCGTTCGGCACGTTAATCCACCGTGAAGCGCAAACGCAATGATACACACCTCATGTGGCAGGAGTCTCGCTATGCCGGTTATGACACTTCCCAAAAACCAGCCGTTCTCCCTTGACCAGACGCTTGCATGCGGCCAGGTCTTCCGCTGGGACCGGGCTGCTGACGGGTGGTGGACGGGAGTTGTCGGTGATCGCGTGATCCGTATCCGGCAGGATGGTTCCCGACTGGAATACTCCGGGGCTCCGGCCCCGTTCATCCGGCACTATTTTTCCCTGGATGTAGACCTTCCCCCCATCCTTGCAACCATCGATAACGACCCCGTTATCCACGATGCGATCACCCGCGCCAGCGGCCTGCGGCTCGTGCGCCAGCCACCATGGGAGTGCACGGTCTCCTACATCTGCTCGACAAATTCCAATATCCCGACGATCCGCCGCCGCATTGCCTCAATTGCAGAAACGCACGGAACCCCCATCGGTTCCGGTGAATCGGGACTGCATTCCTTCCCGCCACCCCGGGAGATCGCCTGCCGGGGGCATGATGGGCTCACGGAGTGCCGGCTCGGGTACCGCCAGCCCTACGTGTACAGGACCGCATGCCAGGTTCCGGATGAATCGGTTTGGATGAAGACCATCCGCCGGCTCCCGTACGGGGATGCCCGAAAACAACTGATGACCCTGCACGGGATCGGTCCGAAAGCCGCGGACTGCATCCTGCTCTTTGCATTCCAGAAGTACGAGGCGTTCCCGGTCGATGTCTGGATCCGCCGTATCATGCAGGAACACTACCTGCCGGACCTGCCCACAGATACACCGCTCAGTAATCGTGACTACGATACGATCCACCAGTTTGCCCGCAACCATTTTGGGGAATACTGTGGGTGGGCGCAGGAATACCTGTTCGCTGGCAGGGAAGGATAAAAAAAGAATGGGGGACTATTTAAGTCCCGATATCCCAGCTGCAACCGTATTTTTTCTGTTCCCTGCTGAGGGAATCAATGGAGAGCCCGAGTGATGCGAGCTTGAGGTTAGCCACCTGCTCGTCGATCTCGTTGGGAACATCGTAGACGCCGCCCTTCATCTTCTTCCCGTTCTTTGCAATGTACAGGGTACAGAGCGCCTGCAGGGCAAAACTGAGGTCCATGACCTCGATCGGGTGGCCCATGCCCTTGGGGGTGGCAAGGTTCACGAGCCGGCCTTCGGCAAGGACATGGATTGATTTTCCCTTGAGCATGAACGTCTCGATACCGTCCCGCGGGATCACCTTATCGGCGTTCTTGCGGAGATTCTCGATATCGATCTCGACATTGAAGTGGCCGGCGTTTGCGAGGATTGCACCATTCTTCAAGAGTTTGAAATGTTTTGCAGCAATGACACCCATGTTACCGGTCGTGGTGACGAAGATGTCGCCGATTGCTGCCGCATCTTCCATCGTCATGACCATGAACCCGTCCATGTGCGCTTCAAGGGCACGCCGCGGGTCGATCTCGGTGACAACAACTTTTGCGCCAAGCCCGTGAGCCTTTCGTGCAAGACCCCGACCGCAGTAGCCGTACCCGGCAACCACGAAGTATTTCCCGGCAATCAGGGTGTTGGTCGTGATCATGATTGACGAGAGCACGCTCTCCCCGGTCCCGTGGACATTGTCGAAGAAGTGTTTCATCGGGGTATCGTTCACGGCAACAACGGGGAACTCCAGCTTGCCCTCGGCAGCCATGGCCCGGAGGCGGTGGATACCGGTGGTGGTCTCCTCGCACCCGCCGATCACTTTCTTGATGAGGTCGCGGCGCTTGGTGTGGATGTAGTGGATAAGATCCATCCCGTCATCGATGGTGATGACCGGCTTGGCATCCAGCACCTGGTCGATGGCCGCATAATATTCATCAACAGAACAGGCACGATTTGCATAGCAGTGCACATTCTTGACCTTCCCCAAGGCCTCGGCTACATCGTCCTGCGTGGAGAGCGGGTTACACCCGGTGATGTGCACCTCGGCGCCACCCGCAGCGAGAGTCTGGACAAGGTTTGCGGTCTTGGCCTCAACGTGGAGTGCCATACCGATGGTCATGCCTTCGAAGGGTTTCTCCTTCACGAACTGTTTTTTGATCGCTGCAAGGGCAGGCATGTACTGCCCGGCCCATTCGATCTTCAGTTTTCCGGTATTATTCATGGATATCCTCTGCACCCGGGGGATGAAGCATGACTGCCCAACGCCGCCCGGATGTCTGACTACCTTATCAGTACGCACGGCAAGTTAGATAAAAACTACGGGATGACCGGACCCGGTTGGAAATGTAGATAGTATCCGCCACGAAAGAGTGTAATGAATGGTGCTGACGCGACGGATCATCCCCTGTCTTGACTTAAAGGATGGCAGGGTCGTAAAGGGAACCAACTTCCTCGGGCTCCGGGATGCCGGGGATCCCGTGGAGCTCGCAAGCCGGTACAACGACCAGGGTGCCGACGAAGTGGTCTTTCTTGATATCACGGCCTCCAAGGAGAAGCGGGGCATCATCATCGATGTGATCCAGCGGGCAGCCGACCAGCTCTTCCTCCCCCTGACCGTTGGCGGAGGTCTCAAGTCCACGGAGGATATCCAGCAGATCCTCAGGGCCGGGGCCGACAAGGTGAGCCTGAACACGAGTGCCGTCCACGACCCGTCGCTCATCACAAGGGGGGCAGAGGCCTTTGGCACCCAGTGCATCGTATGTGCCATGGACGTGCGGCGGAATTTTACCCCGAACGAAAAGGCAAATCCCGTGACGCTTGCAGACGGGAGAACCTGCTGGTACGAGATCGTGATCTACGGCGGGAGCAAACCCACCGGCATCGACGCGATTGCCTGGGCAAAGGAAGCAGAGGAGCGGGGCGCCGGGGAGATTCTCTTAACGAGCATGGAGACCGACGGCACCAAGAACGGGTTTGACCTTGCCATCACCTCTGCCATCTCGGATGCTGCAGGAATCCCCGTCATTGCAAGCGGCGGGGTTGGCACGCTCGAACATTTCTATGACGGTTTTGTGAACGGGAAGGCCGATGCCTGCCTTGCCGCAAGCGTCTTCCACTACGGTGAGTTCACGGTAAAAGATGTAAAAGAGTATCTCAGAGGCCGGGATATCCCGGTACGGCTCTGAGATCGAACTCAAACGCTGCAACAGAGTGCTCGAGATCGAACGCGGTCAGCACATCGGGATTGATCTCGCCAAAGACACCGATCGTCTTCCCTCCCGCGATGATATCCGCACGCCGCCCGTCAATAAAGGCCGGGTCGGCTGACTCTTTCACCGTATAGGCAATGGACAGTTCGTGCAGCACGGCATCGGCAAGCGCATAGGCTTCCGAGAAGTCGGCATCCGGGTGCGTGCTGACACCCGCTGCCTGTTGGTGGGTTGTGCAGTCCCGCACCACATCGCCGACCGAGAAGAGGCGCTGCGGCAGCTCCCGGTGCCGGTTCAGGGTGAGGAACTCCAGCATCAGCGGGAGAAGTTCGGTCCTGACAACGGTGTTGTCGATGGTGATCGGATGCATCACGTGCAGGACGCCCGTCGGTTCGATCCGCTGCATCTTCCGGTACAGGACCTCCTCGCTCGTGAGGGTGAACGGCATCACTTCAAGGTAGCCAAGACCCGTGAAGCATTCGCGGGCGACCTGGGCAAAGACCTGTACAGGGCTCGGTTTTCCCACGGTAAACGTGGCCGGGGGTCTGGATTCGAGGTTCTCGTACCCGTACGCGATCGCGACATCCTCGAAGATGTCCCAGTCGTGCATGATGTCGGCCCGGTAGCAGGGCACCTGCACCCGGACCCTGTCGGCGCCTTCCGGCACGGCCCCGTACCGCATCTTTTCGAGGAGCACGGTCATCGACTGCGGGGTCAGGGGGATACCAAGGATCTTCGCACATTCCGGCACGCTCACAACCCGCTCCGCCGGGGCGAGCGTCGGCGTCTGGACACCTCCAATATCCACGCTCTCGATAGTTGCCCCCGCCTCGGCCATCGCCGTGCAGATGATATTCACGGCAACGCTGACCGCCCGCGTGTCGGTGCCGGTCGTATCGAGGAGGATGTTCTTGGTATCGATGGTAACGCGGGTCCGCTCGCCGTTGATGATCGGCGGGAACGAGAGGACGTGGTCGTCGTCGTCCACGATCAGCGGGTAGAGGGGGAAGTCCTTTACGAGTTTCGCATAGTCCCGGCCTTTCGGGTGCTTCTCCAGGATCTCGTCCATCGTCATCTTCTCGGTAAAGTCGAGCGGGATGAAACCCCGGCTCGGCCGGGAGGCGATGTAGTGGAACGGCGGCTTCACCGTGTCCATATCGTGGATACCGATAGCGACCTTGCTCCGGCCCCGGCCCACGGCCCAGTGGAGCGACTCCTGCAGGGACATGATGCTCTGGATGGATTCGTCATCGAAACTGACGCCGCGGATGACCGCCGCTCCGAGAACAGGACGGATCTCTGCAAGGGCCGGGTCGACGGTGAATTTTATGCCGGACGGTTTTACCGGGTAGGCAGGCAGGCCGGTCTCGATCCCGAGGAATCCCCGCATGGCCCGGGCCACGCCTTCGGGGCTGAAGAGGTCGGGACGGTCCGGGAAGAACTCCACATCCGCGTGGTCCTCTTCGATCCGCTCCACGTCCGATCCGATCAGGGGAACCTTGTCGAGGATCGTCTTCTTATCCGTGCGGGCGAGCCGTTCAAGATACTTGTAGGGCAGCGTGATGACGGCCATCTTACACACCTCCCCGGGACTTTCGGTATGAAGGCGTTTCGCGGAGGAACGCTACATCGCTCTTGTGCAGCAGCCGCAGGTCCTTGAGGCCCAGCCGGAGCATGGCGATACGGCTCACGCCAAGACCCCAGGCAAGGACCGGGTATTTGACCCCGAACGGGGCCGTGACCTCCTCGCGGAAGACACCCGCCCCGCCCATCTCGATCCAGCCGATGCCGTCCACGTACACCTCGGCATCGAGGCTCGGCTCGGTGTACGGATAGTACGAGGGCTTGAACCGCACGCTCTCAAAGCCCATGCGGTTGTAGAACTCGCGGAGGATCCCGAGCAGGTTGCCGAAGTTCACATCCTTGTCCATCACAATCCCTTCGAGCTGCTCGAACTCCGCCAGGTGGGTGGTGTCGATCGTCTCACGCCGGTACACCCTGCCGACCGCGAAGGCCTTGACAGGCGGGTTCGGGTTCTGGGCAAGGTACTGGATGGACAGGCTCGTCGTGTGGGTCCGGAGCACGCACTGCTCCGCCTTCTCCTCCTTCCACGACCCGCCCCAGCCGGTCGAGGACGTGTCCCCGCCGGAGATGTGCATGGCTTTGACCTTCTCATACCCTTCCGGGAGCGGGAGGGTCTCATTCAGGTAGAAGGTGTCCTGCATCTCGCGGGCAGGGTGGTCCTGCGGCTGGAAGAGGGCGTCGAAGTTCCAGTAGGACTGCTGGATGATGCTGCCGTAGAGCTCGGTGAATCCCATGTCGAGCAGGATCTCCCGCATCTCGCCGATAATCCGCTGGTAGGGGTGAATCTTGCCGGGGTACGCCTTCTTCGGGAGCTTGGTGATGTCGTACTTCCGGAGATTGAGGTTTTGCCATTCACCGGAAATGATCTGCTCGCGGGTCAGCGTGCCGGTCTCTTCCCGCAGGTCAAGACCCTGTTGTGCCAGCGCGAGCCCCGCTGGAGTGATAGCGATCGCGTTCCGGACGGTCTCACATTCCTGCAGGATTCCGCGCTTGATCAGTTCCTTTGTCTTCGGGTCAGCAGCGGCCGGATTCCGGAGTGCGGCTTCATCTGCGTCGGTCGAGGTTCCCGCTACTTTTGTAACGGAAGTCCCCTCGACTTTGACGAGACCCTTCTTCCGGAGTTGCCCGAACCCGATCTTGAACGCTGCGTGTTTCTGGAGATCGGCGAGCTGTGTTCCCGGTAAGATGAAACGGAGCAGCTGCGTCTCGGGAAGACCGTCCTGTGCATACGACTTCCCCTCGTCCGTGTACGCCAGTTCCGTTGTAGCAATCCGCTCAACGGACACGAGCCCCTTATCCTGTGCCAGATGCGCCCACTGCACCACGGCTTCGGGGGTCGCTCCCATGACTGCCGCGATATGCGGGGCATCCGCCTTCTTCTCTTTCTCCAGCGTTGCGAGCAACCGTTTCTCGTTCTGGGTCAGATCTGCCATCCTCACACCTGTATCCTGTCTGCCGCCGCGTCCATCTTCTCCCGGAAGTCTTTCAGGAACGCAACCACCCGCTCAGCGGTATCCTTCTTGCACTGCCCGCAGGTGACTTCCCCGGCCATGCACTTTCTCCGGATCTCTGCCAGTTCCACATCGTCCGTTACCATGTGGAAGAGGTTCAGGAGATAGAGCGAGCACTTGTCCGGCTCGCCGCCGAGACGCTTCTGTTCTTCAAGCGTCATCCTCCCGCCGGTGATCCCGCTCATCACCTTCTTTCGCACCACGGCTTCCGGTTCATAGAAGGAGATGATGCTCTCGGGAATACTCGATGACATCTTGCCGCCGGTGAGCCCGGGCATGAAGATGTGGTACGTGGACGAGGGCGTGAAGAACGCGTACCCCCCGTGGGCACGCTCGATCTCACGGACTTTTCCCTTCACATCAGCGCACTGTGCATCCTTGATATCGATGTGCCCCTCGTATTTCTTCGCGTGCGGGAACGCTTTCTTCACGGCTTCCATCGCCGCCTCGGGAGCATTCTTCGACCGGACACTGATGAGCCCCTCGCGCTCCTCCACCGTGAACATCCGCATCTTGTGGGCGATCCCCCGGGTGAGCCGGATGTGCGGGTCCTGGTCCACCCCGACCGGCACCACCGTCGGTGCCGGTTCGCGGTCGATCTGCGGGTACAGGATATCGGCCACCTGCGTGATCACGGAATCCGCATGGGCAAGATCGGTGTCGGCGCCAAAACCGTAGATCGCCGATAGTTCCGAGAAGTTCACCTTGGTCGCCGCTTCAAAGGCGAGATCCTTGAGCCGGTTGTTCCGGCTCTGGAAATACGTCTCGCCTTCAAACCCAAGCGCGTAAAGGCAGGAGAGGTACTCGCGCCCGAACTCGTTGCACTTTTCCCACGACAGCCCCCGGACCGCGTGGGCCTCCCGATCGGCAATCGTGATGTAGCCGTTGCCGCCCTGATGCACGTGCCAGACTACTTCCTTCATCACCATCAGGTGACCAAGGTGCGGGTGGCCGCTCGGCATGAACCCGGTGAGGATATGAAACGGGGATTTTGTAGCAATGGCATGGGCGATCTGGCCGTAATCGCGGTGACCGACCACGATACCCCGGCGCATGAAATACGGGACGTCGGGGAGTTGTGGAATCACCGGCTCGATCGGGTCGATCCCGAATTCAGCAAAGGTCTTGTTAATGTCAAGCGACGGCGTGCTTGACCAGGGATTGATCTGCGGTTCCGGCATGATGTTACTCACAGTTTGATGCGTGCAAACTCCACGAACTGGATTCCGGAGGAGTGTACGGCGCCAAACAACATCTTCTTTTTGACGCTGTGCGCCATCCGGACCGAGCGCGAGATCACACTCATGGGAATGGCAGCCTCCTTCTCGACGGCATGGACGAGGAGATCGGAGTGAACGTTTGTTCCGCAGTACACGCGGAAGTGGTGGCCGAACTTGTAGCCGGTGCGGGGCGTGTACCCGTGGCTGCGGAGTTCGGTGTACACGGTCAGTTTGAGGGATAGTTCCGCGTCGGGATCACTCCCGAGGGCAAGGTACTCATCAGTTCCCACCGGGGTGTCTCCCTTGCGTAGCCGGAGCAGGTTCTGCCCCATGAGATAAAGGAGTTCCACAGGGGAGAGCATCAGCCGCTCGGGATCGAGCCGCTTCCCATACCCGGACTGTTCAAGCGGGGACCCATCCTTCACCCGGACCAGGGCGGACTTCCCGGTCAGCGTTGCATCACAAAGGGGAATTTCCTTTACTTCGCAGGCAGCATCCGTGAGTTTCTGGAGCTTGATCTCGTAGTACGTGAGCTCTTCCTCATCGTCCACGACCGCAAGCACATACTGTTTTCGCATATTCTTGGAGGCCACGACCTCCTCGATCAGTTTTAAAAAATCGATCGGGTCCCGCTCGGAGAGGACGCGGACAAGATAGAGCGATTCACCGGTCCCGGGCTTCTCCCCGCGCCGGAATACGCGGAAGTCGTGCGGCCCGGTCTGGACCACGTAGCCCCGTTCCCGCAGGTCGCGGTACACGAGGAAGCTGCGCATGAAATTTTTCTGGTCGGCACATTCCGAGAAGAGCTGGTCGAAGGTGTATCCCCCGACGTCGATCTTCTGGCGGTGGAGGAGGTAGAGGGCCTCCTGCGGGGAGAGCCTGAGCCCGTCGCCATCGGGCCTGCCGTACCCGCTCTGCTCGTACAGGGGCCGGCCGTCCCTTCCCACACGGATTACCGTGCCGTCAAATGTTGCCTTCACTGCCGGTAATATTGTCACCGGATGATAATAAGGGCGCGGGAGAGCGGATCCCTAACAGAAATTCTCGGTGACGTAGATCTTCTCATCGGTCGAGAATGCAACGCCGATGCCTTCCTGCGTGAAATGCGTGTCCACGATATTTTTGCGGTGGCCCTCGCTGTTCATCCAGCCGTTGACGGCCTGCTCTGCAACCTGTTCGAGCGTGTTCCACTCGTACTTCACGATGGTCCCGTTCGGTGCCGTCCAGTAATTGTTGTACCGGTATCCCTGGTACAGGTTCTCTGAGAGCCCCTCGGTGTAATAGGTCCCGTAATCCTTCCTGCAGGGGTATCCGGCCGCCTCACCCCGTGCCCGGGCATTCAGGCCGTCGGGGTTCTCGTGCTCGAAGAAGTTCCGGACCACCATGTCCCAGCTGTGCCCGCGTGCAATGGACGCAAGGAACGAATCGTACCCGAGCGTGGAGAGGCCGTTCTGGTTCCTCTGGACATTGATCAGCTCGTGGATCCGTGCTTCGAGAGCCGACGGCTCGATGACCGGTGCTTCGGGATTTGAACTGAGGTAGGAACCTGCGGCAGGCTGCGTGGGGATCAGCGTGGTGGCGAGCGTGATCTGCGAACTGCCCATGGACGCTACAGACAGTTCGGTCAGCGTGGGGTTTACGTCAAGCGAGACGGTCTCCCTGGGGGTGACGGAGACCCTCGTCCTCTTGAGGGTCACGGGAACCGTGGTTGCCGGCACCGTGGTGGCGGTTGTTGTAACGGTTATCGATTCCGGTGTTGCCGGTACGGTGGTTTCTGGAGGCAATGTTGTGATGATCGGGGTCGCAAGGGCAGACCCGGTTCCCGCCGGGTCCTGCCCGGGTGCAGATGAACCGGCGGGCACAGCGGAGAGTATGCCGGACGGTAGAGCCAGCACCAGCACGAGCGCTACCGCAATGATGACAACGATGCCGATCCCGGCAACGAGCCATTTGAGGGAGGTAACCTGCCCTGCCACCGGGGCGAGGCTCTGCGGTGACGGGAGTTCAGCACCGCAGTTTGTGCAGAACTTTTGGGACGGATCGATAGAGACCATGCCGCATTTAGGACAGAAAACAGGAGCCATGCTGTAAGGAGAGAATAGCACCTGATGATGAAAAATATATTGCGGAGATTATCCGGCCAGTTCCCGCACTTTTGCGATGTTACCCCGGTCATCGCGCCGGTCATCCACGGGGGTCTCGCAGACGAGCGGGAGCGAGGAAAAGACCGTATTGTGGAGGATGTGCCGGAAGCCTTCCTCCCCGATGAACCCGAGGCCGATGTGTTCGTGCCGGTCAAGGCCGCTCCCCCGGTCGCCTTTCGTATCATTGAGATGGATGAGACAAAGGTTCCTGAGGCCCACCGATTCATCGAGCTGCGCAAGGGTATCGGAAAGACCCTCCGGAGTCCGGAGCTCGTAGCCGGCAGCAAAGGCGTGACAGGTATCGAAGCAGACGCCAATCCTATTTTTATCGTCAATCCCGTCCATGATTCCCCGGATGTGCTCGAAACTGCTGCCGACACTGTTCTTCTCGCCCGCGGTGTTCTCAAGAAGGAGCATGGCGGGGCTCGTGGATGCGGCGAGCGCCGTATTGATTGCGGCAATCACCCGGGCCCGGCCGCCCGCGATGCCGTCGCCGAGGTGATGGCCGAGATGGGTGACGAGATACGGAATCCCGAGGGTGCCGCACCGGTCGAGCTCGGCCGTGAGCGCCGGAACCGACTTCTCGTAGATCTCCTGTTTGGGCGAGGCAAGGTTGGGCAGGTAGGGCATGTGATCCACGGGGATGAGCCCGGTGGTCCGGATCTTCTTTTTAAATGCGTCAGCCACCTCCGCATTCACCGGCTGGTACGCCCATCCACGGGGATTGCGCGAGAACATCTGGAAGACATCGCACCCGGTATCTTTAGCCCGGTCAACCGCGAGATCGAGCGAACCGGCGATCGAGACATGCACGCCGACTTTTACCATACAGCACCCTGGATCATCTGATCAGGGATCGGGTGCCCGGGGTATATGGGAATTGTGATCCGGGCAGGGGCGCAAAAGAGGGAAAATTATGCCTGCATAATGGCCCGGGAATAGTCCTGCGGGCCGGTGACTACCGGGGGCTGGATCTGCCGGCTGAGGTAGCCTGCCACCGGGTCTGGGATCTCGTACGCGGTCAGCCGGCCAGATCGCCGGGAGAGGACAATATGATCCGCTTCGAGCCGTTTCATGTGCCACGAAACGGACGGTCCCGAAACGCCAACCGCATCCGCGATCTCCTGCCGGGTCGCCACAGGGCGGTCAAGCAGTACCACGAGGATCTTCTTCGTTGTCTCGTTCCTTAAGTGTTTTAAGATATGCTGTTCATCGGTCGAGTACGTGCCGCTGTTCTCGTAGAACCGTATCGAAGCATTATCGGAGCTGACTGCGATCTTATGGGTGTGCTGCAGCACCGAGAGGTGGTAGCGCAGGGTCCCGAGCTTCACCTGCATCTCGGACGAGAGCCCCCGCAGGTGGATGCCGGGGTTCTGCCGGATGTACTCGTAGATCCGGGCCCGTACATCCTGGTCGAGCACATTGCCACCCGAGACACGGCGGATCCCCATGTACGCCCAGAGCTTGATTGCAAGAAGAATCTCGGGCGGGACCAGCACCAGCTGGGCGATCATCAGCCAGAGAGGCAGCGACCAGAACGGAACGGGCACCGGGACCCGGGCTTCGGCCCCCACCGGCACCGGGCTGTCGTACCCGGAGGTCACGGTATATTCCTGTGCCGCCACTGCACTCACAGCACCAAGGCAGATGAGGACCAACAGGACTAACAGGAACCGGGCGTTTTTCATAAAATCCTCAGGCAGAGTAGGTGTTCAGGAGGTAGTTCGCAGGATCGGGGTATTCGTTCTGGACCCGGAAGAACCAGTGGCCGGCAGTCACATTCAGCCGGCTTGCGATATCGAGGAAGATCCGGCCATCCGTCTTCCCGTCAGTATTATCGGAGTACGGGCCAAGGGTTGCATCGGGAGCAAAGATCGTCAGTTTCAGGTCTTTTGACGGGTCTTTCCAGTCCAGGTCCACCCACTCGTGCTGCTTTCCATGGGGAACAACATCATTGTAATAATTGGCAACCGTGGAAGGGGCAACAAAGGAATAATTATTGACGAGCATGGCCGGGCTTTCCTCCATCACCGTGACCGCATTGATTGCATAGGCACTCCCCCCTACGGGGGACCTACTGAGGGAGAAGGTCTGAGGGGCACCCCCCTCCAGGGACTTGATCACGACCATACCGGTCATGTTCTCCGATACGTATTGTGCCGGGATCTCGCTGACCTCCCCTATTATGTACGAGACTTCCACCGGTCCGGTCGTTTCCGTACTGTTGGTACTGGTGAACGTAACCCAGGCGGTGCCGGTTTTAGTCGTAGTGGTGAGATATCCCACCTCAGGCAGGGTGGCGGATGCGGGCAGCAGGATGAGGAACAACAGGAGGACCCCAATCCCCAGAATAACCCGGATGTTCATGGATAATTATCCGACCCGGGCGGTAAATAAGATATCTGGCACAAGTGTCTACACATCGCAGTGCGGCGGGTGAGGGGCCGGTCCTGCAAAAACAGCAGGCAGCCCGGGCGCGGGCGGTCCTTGAGTATTTGAATGATCCGGCACACTCATTTTCCGGTTGCCGGACCGGTAGAGAACTGTGCGACAACTCCCTTTAAAACGGGCATTGACTTCACGTGCATCATCCAATGGCCGGGCCCGCAATGGTCCGGCCCGGAGCAGAACCATGATACAACTCGAACACCTGACAAAGGAATACAATGGCGTCCGTGCGGTCGATGACCTGACCACTGCGATCCCGGATGGGGAGATCTTCGGACTCCTCGGACCGAACGGCGCCGGGAAGAGTACCACCATCCTGATGCTGGTGGGCCTCATCGAACCAACAGAAGGACGGTGCCTGATCAACGGGCTTGACGTGGCCCGCGACCCGATAACGGTCAGGAAACAGATCGGGTACATGCCCGAAGATGTCGGGTTCTACCCGACCCTCACCGCAGCGGAAAACCTCACGTACTTTGGCCGGCTCTACAGCATGGACGAAAAGATCCTTACAGGAAAAATTACCGGACTGCTCGAACAGGTCGGGCTTGAGGGTGTGACAAAAACAGTGGGCGGGTACTCCAAAGGCATGCGCCAGCGCTTGGGCCTAGCAAAAGCACTCTTGAACAACCCGTCCGTGATCATCCTCGACGAGCCGACGGCAAACCTCGACCCCCAGGGCGTGGCCGATTACCGCCGGATCATCCGGGATGTGGCCAAAAACGGCACCACGGTGGTTGTCTCTTCGCATATCCTTGAAGAGATCAGTAAGGTCAGCACCTCGGTTGGGATTCTCGCGGCCGGCCGGCTCGTGGCGCAGGGCTCGTGGCAGGATCTCGCCGGGGGGCTTACAGACAGGTCCGCATTGCAGATCACGATCCGCGTGGAGACGCTCGACCCGATGCCCCCGATCGCTCACCCCGATATTGTCAGCGCGGAATACGATCGGGACCGGTGCGAAGCGGTGATTGTCGCCCGTTCCGATATCCGGGACGCCGTTGCATCCACGCTTGCGGGGCAGGGCATCCGGCTCAGGGGCCTCGCGCGCGAGGGACGCTCACTTGAAGAGACGTTCCTCTCGTATTACCAGGTGGCGGGGTGATGAAGATGGCTGCCTCACGACTCATGACCATTGCAAAAAAAGAGTTCTTCGATCATATCCGGAGCCGCAAGTTCCTTCTCATCTTCGGCATCCTGCTCGTTGTCGCCATCGTTGGCATGATCGGCGGGATTGCCGATTACAACAAAAATGTTGACGATTACAACAAGCACCAGTCCACGATCGATTCACCACTCTCCAGTTACATGCCGGAAAAACCCTCCATCCTCTCGGTCTTCTCTGCGGTTGCCACCTACCTGGTCTTCGTGGGCGGGATCCTCGGGATTGCGATGGGATTCGATCTCGTCTCCAAGGAAAAGGAGAGCAAGTCCCTCAAGATCCTGCTCTCGCACCCGGTATATCGCGACGAAGTGATCAACGGTAAGGCACTGGGCGGGATTGCTGCCGTCGGCTGCGCCCTCCTGATCGTGCTCGTCATTGCACTTGCTACCCTGCTCGTGTACGGGATCGTACCGGATGGCAACGAACTGATCCTGATCCTGATCTTCGGGCTTGTCTCGTTCCTCCTGATCTTCTCGTACTTCGCCGTCGCCCTCTTCCTCTCGACCGCACTGGACGAGAGCGGGTCGGCCCTGATCTACACGATGATCATCTTCATCGCCCTCTCGGCGCTCGTCCCAACACTCGCCAACAACACCGTGACCGAGTTCGTTATTGGCAGCCAGCCGGAACTCCCGCAGGAGCTCGTTGACCAGATGCAGCAATCGGCGAATTCAAGTGAAGTGGCGGGGGTCACGGTCACCTTCTCCAACAAAGGGAACAACGTGAACAACGGGGCATGGGATGCGTTCACCGAAAAGATGCAGGCCTACTGGGAGAAACGGCAGATGGTGCATGACACGCTGGCACTCTTCTCGCCAACCATGAACTACGAGTCGGTCACCACCGCAATCACAAAAGAGTATTCCGGTACTGCAATGGTGCTCGGGGGCAGCGGAAGTACCAGCGTTGTCTCCTCGTTCAATGTTGCATCGGGAGAGGATGCCGGGATTGACGGGATCCTTGCCACGATCACCGCGAACCTGATCGCCCTCCTGCTCTTCCCGGCGGCCTTCTTCGGGCTCGCGTACCTCTGGTTCATGCGGCTTGATGTGCGATGACCCGCTCATTCCAGCAGGGGAAGGAGGGGACAAATCCCCTTCTCATCCTCACGCTTCTCACCTGCGCCGCGGTCTTCATCCTCCTGCCGCAGCCGGCGGCAGCAGACCTGACAAAATCCCCGGATACGTACGTGGGAATCAGCTGCGAACTGCCGGGCCAGATCATCGAGGCCGGGGAGACCGCAAAGTTCCCGCTTGACGTGGTCAACTACGGCCAGGAGAACAACAAGAAACTCTGGTACGAATCGTTCGATTCCGCCAAGAACGACTGGGAAGTCCGGTTCATTGACGGCGATATCGAGATCAACAAGCTCAGCCTGCCCCCGGACGGGTCGAAAACTGTTACCCTTGAAGTGGAGACGAGCTCTGATACGCCGGCGGGCGAGTACTCGGTCCGGGTCCATATCGGCGACGGCTGGTACTGGGTGTACGTAACCATTTCAAAAACACATAAAGGCGAGAAAGGCACCCTCCAGCTCAGCGTGGTTGACAAGGACGGCGAGAAGATCAAGGGCGCAACCGTTGCGCTCGTTCGGAGCACCGACCGGGTTGTGACCGACCGGGTGATGAGCACGGCCGACGGCAAGGTCTCGGCCGATGTGGAGCCGGGGAAGTTCACGCTCCGGATCAGCCGCGACGGGTACAAAGAGGTGGAGAAGAAGGATGTCCGTATCAAGGGCGGGATCACCACCGATGCAGGGACCGTGATGCTGGAGAAGTCGCTCTTTGCCGCAGAAATCACGGTGAACTCGCCGGTCCTGACGACCACAGCCGACAAGAAACCGCGCTACGATATGACGCTGCGCAACATCGGCAAGAGCGACGATACGTTCCGGCTCGGTGCAGAAAATCTCCCGCAGGGATGGTACGTCCGGTACGAGGCCAAGGCAGTACCCGGTACCGACATAGCGGAGATCTACGTGAAGAGCGGGGAAGAGAAAGCGCTCGTGGTCGAGGCGATCCCGCCGCACGATGTCGCGGTGGGCGATTACCGGATCCCGCTCGTCATCGATTCGTCGGCTGCGAGTTATGCTGAGAACCTGACGGCCAAGATCAAGGGGAGTTACGATCTCCGGGTCTATGCCGAGAAGTACCAGTACCCGGTGAACAAGGGGGACCCCCTGACATTCAGCATCAAGCTGACCAATGCCGGCAATGCCGGGACGCTGACGAACGTGAAGACCGTGATCTCGGCACCGGACGGCTGGAGCGCGGAGATCACGCCCGAGACCATTGCCGGTATTCCCGCGGGAGAATCGGCGATCGTGAACCTGCGGATAGTGCCCCCGGGGAATATTGTGGCAAGCGAGTACAAGATCTCTGTCAAGGTGACCTCAGACCAGACCGAGAAGAGCGATGATTTCCGGGTGGTGGTAAAGGAGCAGTCGATGGTTGCGGTCTTCGGAGTCCTGCTGCTTGCCCTCATCGCCGGGGGGGTCTATTACATGTTCCGGAAGTACAACCGACGCTGAATTGTCCGGCCCGCTCGCGGGACAGGAGACCATTATATTCTTTTTTTTTATTCCCGAAGGATTACCGGGGTTGGAAAAAGTTGGAAAAAAGTTCGGGATTACTGTTTCCGGCAGATCGCCAGCGCAGCGATACATCCCACGGCACCGAGTGCCATGAGCGGCAGGCTCGCGGACGCCTGAGTCGTGGTCGGGACCGGTGTCGGAACTGCGGTGGCAACGGTTGTTGCCGTGACCGGGGCATGCGTGGTCATCCCGATGGGCGGCACCACGTGCACGATATAGACCGAGACCGGCTGCGGGCCGGTCATGCCGGTTCTTCCGGCACAGGTAGTTGTGGGTGATTCACCTTTCACAAACGAGACCTCGATACTGGAACCGTCATTCCTGCCATTGTACATCATGGTCTGGAGGGGTTTCAGGGTCTGCTCCTTGAGCATAGTGCTACCGTCCATGATTTTCACGTCAGCGGTGGTTGCCTTGCAGGTGGTTCCCGAACAGGTGTTGCAGTCGGGCGTTGTCGCAAGGTCCAGCGCATAGTTGCCGGCAAGCGGTGCTGTGACGGTACTTGGGTCACCGATAATGTCAATCACGTACGCATCGGCTGCTTCCGGTCCGAAAAGTTTTGCAAGCGTGATCCAGGATCCGCCGACCCCGCCAAGGCTTGTCGCAATGACCGGGTCGCCGACCTTGAAGACCGTGAACGCACTGGCCGTGGGAACCGTGCCCGTAAGGGAGGCCTGGGTCATGGCGCGGTAGGTACAGACCGGGGTACCGCCCGTGCCATAGTCGCAGCCGTATTCGAGCGGATCTGCAATCGTGAATGTATTATCCTGCTGGTCGAGCGCGGATACCGTGCCCTTCACCGTTACTTCCTGAATGACCGCCGCTGCCGGCAGCACCATGAGGCAGAGGGCGACAAGGATGAGGATGATGGTGGTTTGTTTCATCGGGTATGACTCCGTTTCATGACTGTATTGCCGTGACAGTATATAACGGGAATTGTTTCTCTGGTTAAAAGGCCGCACAGGGGCTCGCCTTTTTTGTGCCGGGACGCACAACCCCTTAGCATGCAGGTGACGTTTCTCGGGACCAATGGCTGGTATGACAGTCCCGCCGGCAATACAGTCTCGGCCCTGATCCGGACCAGCGAGTTCGATATCATTCTCGATGCCGGCAACGGGATTGCAAAAGCGGACCGGTACATCACGCAGGACCGGCCCACGTATCTTTTTTTGAGCCACATGCACATCGATCACATCGCGGGGCTCCACACGCTCTGTAAGTTCCGGTTCAAAAAAAGTCTCTCAATATACACACAGCAGGGAACGATCAGCCAGCTTGCGACATTTGTGAACGCGCCCTACACGGTCCCGTTTGCCATGCTCCCGTTCAAAAATTCCGTGAACGAACTTGGCGAGGGAACCCACCGGCTCCCGTTTCCGGTCACCTGCCTCCCGCTCATCCACCCGGAGCCGTGCTTCGGGTACCGCTTCGAGATCGACGGTAAGGTGCTTACGTACTGCACGGACACCGGCCCGTGCGAAAATGCGGTGACGCTTGCCTCAGGCGCCGACCTGCTGATCACGGAGTGCGGGCTTAAACCCGGGGTAAAGAGTCCCGACTGGCCGCACCTGAACCCGGAGATGGCAATCGCGATTGCCAGAAAAGCCGGCGCAAAACGGCTGGCCCTGACGCACTTTGGTGCGGAAGTGTACCGGACCGTTGCAGAGCGAACCGCCTTATCAGCACAGTTTGCACAGGAATTTCCCGGACTTGTGGTGGCAACGGACGACCTGACAATTGACGTGTGAGAATAGTTCCGGAGATTTTTAAGGCGGGTTACCCTGCACCACCGGATTTTTTAATGTATTTTTAGTTCCCGGCTTGTTTTCCCGCTTGCGATAATTCCGGGGTACATGGAAAAAAACCATGTTTTTTTTCCAACTTCCAGCCCCTTATAACCCGGTCGAATCAACCTCATGATCAGGCCCTGAGTCCAGGGGCGTAAAACCGGATATACCATGACTTATACCAGAACACTACCCCCCGTGAATAATCGGGGATCGCGGTCCGGCGGGGTCAATATCTTCCACGTTCTTGCCGCAGCGCTCCTCATCACCTGCCTGTTTGCGGGTGTTGTGCAGGCCGCCATGACACCAGAGGGGTCCGCATCCCCTCATGAGCCATGGGCCGGGACCTGGAATACATCGTTTGGTTCTCACAGCGGACCGATTGGCGGGACACTTACCCTTCAGCAGATGAGTTCAATTGTAACAGGAATTCAGAGCAACGGCACGGTCCTTGCATCGGTACAGGGAAACACACTCTCCGGCACCTGGTTTGATAGTTCCCGGATCGGTCATGAAATCGGACTCTTCAGATTAGTTTTGTCAGATGACAAAAATTCGTTTGCCGGCACATGGGCCCCCATATCCGAAGGGACTGCGGCCCTTGGAGATGCCACACGATTCTGGAACGGCACCCGGGTATAATTTCCCGGCTGATACCGGAAATCATGACACGTTGTTTGAATTTTTTTTTTTCGGGATTTGCACGAGCCCGGCAAAAAAATAAAAATTTCCGGAAATTTTTAAAATAATCCGGCCGGATCCCGGTATCGCCGGTTACCGCCGTCGTGTTAACACCCACACACTTAAATACCGAACTGCCGTTTATATAAAAACTGTCAATCGATCATTCACACGAGTATCCAACAGATTGTGTGAACATTGTTGTACGGGTTCCTGAACACCCCCTATACGGATGCTCATTATATCGTGTGACAGAGACCGGTATTACCTTTATAGCAATAAGGTAACTACCCGGAGTGACAACCGACAGGATCCCTGATATCCCGGGGGATCCTGTTGGCCCGTAGCCACTGTCCACTGCCGCGGGAACATACAAACGGTCCGACACCCTGAAGGCCCCTTAGCGGGTAACGGTCTTCAGGTGGATATACCGGTTCCCTGTAACGACCATTTGAAACAAAACGATCAGTACGAGAAACGTGAATGCAGGAAATTGAGAAATTAAAGCTCCTCCAGACCCAGCGCGAATCGTTCAAATCACGAACGAAACTGAGAGAACTGGAGAAGAAAGCGGAGAACCAGACCGAAACTACCTGTCCGGAGTGTGGCGGCCGGCAGCTGACCCACGACCGTGAGCGGGCAGAACTGGTCTGCCAGAGCTGCGGCCTTGTGATTGATGACGAGTTCATTGACCGCGGTCCCGAGTGGCGTGCGTTTGATTCTGTCCAGCAGCAGAAACGGGCCCGTACCGGTGCACCGATGACCCTCACGATCCACGACAAGGGTCTCTCCACCATGATCGACTGGCGCAACAAGGATTCGTACGGCCGGTCGATCTCGTCCAAGAACCGGGCCCAGCTCTACCGTCTCCGCAAGTGGCAGCGCCGGATCCGTGTCAGCAACGCAACCGAGCGGAACCTGGCGTTCGCACTCTCGGAACTGGACCGCATGGCATCGGCCCTTGGCCTGCCGCGGAACATCCGCGAGACCTCGGCCCTGATCTACCGTGACGCTGTTGACAAGAACCTGATCCGCGGCCGGAGTATCGAAGGCGTTGCCGCCTCAACGCTCTATGCCGCCTGCCGTCAGTGCAGTGTGCCGCGCACGCTCGATGAGATTGCGGAAGTTTCCCGAGTCTCACGAAAAGAGATCGGCCGTACCTACCGGTTCGTGGCCCGTGAGCTTGGCTTACGACTCCTCCCGACCTCCCCGATGGACTATGTGCCCCGGTTCTGTTCGGGTCTCACGCTCCATGGCGAGATCCAGAGCCGGACGATTGAGATCCTCCGGCAGGCCGCCGAGCGCGAACTGACGAGCGGCCGGGGCCCGACCGGTGTTGCGGCAGCGGCTATCTACATTGCCTGCATCCTGGGCGGCGAACGGCGCACCCAGCGCGAAGTGGCGGAAGTGGCGGGCGTGACCGAGGTTACGATCCGGAACCGGTACAAGGAACTGGCAGAAAAACTGGATATCGAGATCATTCTCTGATACCGGATTTTTTTCTCTCCGGTTTGATGGAATAATGTTCATCCGGTTTCTGGAAAATTTTTAATTGAAATTTTTTTTAAAATCAGGGTTTTTTTATCAGACAAATGGTACCGGAGCCGACGGGCCCCGATGCACCCATCTCCTCCTGAAGCCGACCTTCGGCCGTTCAGAGAATTGAAAATACTTTTTTAAAAATGTGAGAAATGTGAATGGAATTATGCTCTCTTTCCGTGGGACTTCTTGCCCTCGGTCGGAACTACTGCGGGAGCGGCCTTTGATGCGGGGGCGACTGCCTTCTTTTCCTTATTTGACGTGGTTATCACTTCCTTTTCAGTTCTTTTTCATTTTGTGGTTTGCCACATATTCTTGTTCTCTTGGTGCCGGGATATACGCTTTGTCCCTGTTCAGAGATTTCAACGATTTTAACGGGTTATTTTTCTGGACCGGGGGCAAAGAACGCGCCGGGGGATTTTGCCGCGGGCCCGGGCAGCGGGTCCCATCCGGCGGTAATGCGCCGGTTTTTCTCCCGCGGTTCAATCGTATAACCTCCAAGTTATACGAATCCCGCCGCAGAATGAGTCCTGATTTCAGATTGCGACCGCAGATTTCTAAATCAACCAATTAGTATATAATCAATTTTTTTGAAAAATTATGTACTGATGCGACCCCCAGAATCCCGCCCCCGTTTTAAAGCAAAGCGCTACCGGATCGGTACGCGAAGCGGAGGCCGGCATTTTTACAATGTGCGTATCCATACGCGGCCGGTCCGGCGCGAACTGAAGGCCGGGAGGGTGTGGCGATGAAACGCGGACCACTGCCAAAAAAAGCGATCGAGATTGCAATCCCGTTCGCACTGGCCCGGGGTTTTCTGATCTTCTGCCGGAGAACACACGGGAGTGTCTGTGATTTTAATATCCTGAGCCCGGGCAGGACAACGCTCGTTACCATGGCGCGGGCCAAGAATCTGTACGGATCGTTAGCAGATCTGGCAGCGGAGTTGTCCAGTACCTCGGCCGGCTTTCGCACCATGCCACCGGATCCCACCCGGGTCTTTGAGATCTGGGCCTGCAATTATTACAAGGGCATCCGGTTCTTCCGGGTCGATCCTGTCGGGTTTGTGGAGATTGATAAGAACGGGAATCCGTTCGGATGAATGGCGGGGAATTGCGGGAGGCCGGGAAAAAATTTACCGGAAATTTTTTTGAAATTTTATTTTGAGAAATACACCGGTTGAGTGTAAAATTTTAAAAAAATCCTTGATCGTTCAGATATGGACTGGTTGGTACAGGAAAATTAAATTTTCCCGTACCGTTTGTGGGCCTGCTCAAGGGTCATGATTCGCAGGACCGTTGTTTCGTCACCGTCATGTTCAATGAACAGCGTATACTTACGAGAAATATGCATCCGGTAACGACAGTCATATAACTTTTCAAGATCGCCATCGGGAGGCCATGCTCCTTCCAAGCGGGAAATATGATCGCCAACAATCCGGCGATCTTTCTCCGGTAAGAGTTGAAGAAATTTTATTACATTCGCTTTTACCGTAAGCATGATCAGATGCCGAGTTGTTTTGCTGCCTCACTCCAGGGAACTGAAGGTTCAGCAGCCGCCACATCAAGATCGTGGGAGAGGCGATGTCGTTGCTCGATTGTAATCAAAGACACAAGCAGCTCGTCAAATGTCTCCCCGGGCTTCCTGAGATTGGATAATGCCTCCCATGTGCTCGGTTTAACAGCCAATCGCTTGGTGGCGATTTCTTCTTTTTCAATCACAGTCGACATTGCCATAGTAACTCCTGTCTCTTCACTTGATGTGGCTAAAAGATGCCATAATTTACTCTGCTTTACACGCATATCAATATTGTTTATCTTGTAAAGAATGAACTCCAGTGGAAATTACACGTATGATTAGTTTTACAAGGGATGTTCGGAAGGAATCCCCTCCGACGGTGAAAAACCCACTTTTGGACATACGTTAATCCGGGCACGTAATGGGCTCCGATTCCCTGTTTTGGAGGTTTTGACAAGATAGTTTCGCGAAAATACAAGAGTGTTTCTCTGTTTTTGCCGGTTTTTATTCAATTTTTACGTCGTAGCCGACCCTTCGTTTTTTGGGAGAGTGTAGGACAGTTACAGCGGCCGATCGGGAGGTAAAACGGGTTTCAGGCTGTGGGGGGACTGGAAAATGGGGTTTTTTCCGACGGACGTCTGACGGAGATCGGGGGGGTCTGACGCTTGTGGCGCCGCGTGGGCATAGCTGGGTCCGAAGACCCGCTGCCAAGGAAAGTAACAGCTGCACAATGTCCGGAAAAAATTACTGGATGACCGGATGCATTTTCTTCAGGTACGTCCTGGGACGGCTGGCAACACACGGGACCTTGTCTTTGGATTCACCATACCGGACGGCGGCGTTCTTTATACCGAATCCGGATTCTTCTTGTGAAGAGCGTTGTTCGGATTTTTCATGAGCCAGTCGGATTTTATCGGATTCCTCCGGCCCGATCATCGATTCGATCAGCGAGTTGTCAAAGTCCTCAAGGCGTTTCACGAGCGGCGACTCTTCGTTGATGGAGTAGAGCCAGGTCCGGCCTTCCTTTCGGATCTTCACCATGCCCCGGTCCGAGAATTTTTTCATTGCTTTGGAGACGGACTGCCGGGTCAGCTGAATCTCTTCGGTCAGCTCGGCCATCTCAAATTCTATCCCGTACATGGGCAGGAGAAACGCGAGCAGCCGGGTCTCGCAGGTGTCTCCGAATAATCCCTCAAATGGTTGTTTCATCATCATCACACTGCCGGGTAGCCGCATCCTTCATCACGGGACCACAACCTTCGCGTCCCGTGCAGGGTAGTTGTGAAAGTGTTGGTAACCAAGGCATAAAATTGTTGTTAAAAAAAATTAACAGAACCCCCCGGCTCAGTCAAGATGATGGACCCTGCCGCCGCCAAGGGGCGTGACGTTCAGACCATGTGACAACGTAAGTTCTCTCTTTCACCCTCCGCGGTCGGGGTTTTATTATCGGAAAGATGGGTGATCACACCGGGGCATGATCATGGCGAAGATCCATGTACTGGAAAACGAAATTTCATTTTATTCACGCAATGATGAGGATTACATCTGCATTACGGACATTGCACGATACAAAGATCCGGACCATACCGATGATTTGATCCGGAACTGGATACGGAATCGCAATACTATCGAATTTCTCGGAATATGGGAGCATCTGAATAATCCGGATTTTAAACCCGTGGAATTCGACGGGTTCAGTACTTCACTAATTTTTAGCTCGATCTGAAGAGAACAGTAAGATCTAAATAGGCAGCGGGCGCCGTGTATGGTCTATAGACGGCAAATTGCCCGCCAAACTAAGGAGACGTTAAGCGCAGAAGAATGTTCCGAAATTGCAGTTGAAGCAATCAACCGGCACCTCACCATTTCCATCAATGGAAGTCTAAACCAGAAGACGCTCATCAGGTCACTCATCGGAATGTCAGCGAACAAACTTTCAGTACATTCCATCAATAAAGCCGTAGAAAACGTCCCGTCTGAGACGTCGGTCAGATACCATTTGTCCAAAGTCACGCTGGACTCACTTCTGGAATTGCAATCGAAGATCCTTACCTATTCAAAAGATCAGATCCTTATTCCCGGGAAATCGTATCATTTTGCCATAGATTTCACCGACGATCCATATTACGGTAAAATTGTAGAAGCGAACCAGGATTACGTCGTCAAGAGTAAGATGAAGGATTCCACAACGACATTTTACTCGTATGTTTCGCTCTACATCACGAAGAAAGGTCAACGGTTGACCCTCGCAGTTCTCCCGGTGAAGAAGGGAGTATCAAAGGTCGAATACATCCGGAAATTCCTGGCTTTTATTGACGATGCAAAAGTGAATATCGAGATACTCTGTCTTGATCGGGGTTTTTACTCAATCGATGTGTTCTCGTTTCTTCAGGAGGAGAACATCCCGCACATCGTTCCGGTGAGAAAACAGGGCCAGGAACTCAAGAAGATTCTCCGGGGAAATCATTCCCGATATGCCCGGTACACGATGAGGGGAACCTCCGGCTCTCTTGATCTTACTCTCGCAATTGATGTCCAGTACCTTCAGGGAAAAAATAAGAAATTCGGGAATGTGAATCTTGGTTACGTCGTGTACGGTATTGACTGGAAACCACGACGGGTCTACCTGGTCTACAAGAACCGGTTCGCTATCGAGTCTTCATACCGTATCCGGAATATCGTGAAAGCTAAGACCTCTTCACGGAATGTTGTGCTCCGATACCTCCTGACGATTATCTCGTTCCTTCTCAAGAATATCTGGGTGGCTCTTCAATGGATGTTTTTCTCAAAGGTTCAACGAGGTCCGAGAACAATCGATGAAGATTTGTTCCGGTTTGATCTCTTCCGACTCTTTATCTGGGAAGGGCTCCGGAAAAAACTCAAATTTGTTTCGTTTGTTTCTGTTCTTCGATCTCTCGGTTGATCGGAGGTTCGTAAGTGTTGTTGACTATCCAAGGTTCATGGAGGAAAATTTAGAGAAGTACTGAATCTAATAATGCTTGAAAAAATCCAAAAAATGCAAGCCTCAGCCGTGATTTGAACACGGGACCTGCTGATTACAAGTCAGCCGCTCTGCCAACTAAGCCACTGAGGCGCCATAGTATTTTGACGTTTTATAGTAAAAAGATGGTG
>Ga0265297_10003648_pt1 | contig 27255 bp, 31 predicted proteins | sample Munlanlwell13791_FD_192502 | JGI IMG/M metagenome (GOLD analysis project Ga0265297, IMG submission 192502) | Leachate microbial communities from a municipal landfill in Southern Ontario, Canada - Leachate well 137-91 | ecosystem: Engineered > Solid waste > Landfill > Unclassified | place...
GGATTTTACCTCTTGGCCCGTGAGCTCTATGCCGGCCTCTATTTTTTCTAAGATTTCGTAGTTAAACCTGGCTTTTCTGTTTTCCGCTATATCCGCCATAATATTTTTACCCCCTTTTTTTTATTTGTATTTGTGTCTTGGGCTTATGTTTGGGGACTCCTTCTCATAAACTTCTGCTGAAGTTTTGCTCAGGTCCCGGCTCGGCGCCGTCGCGCCTCCGCCCTTAATCATTTGTAAAATGATTAAGCCCCAAACATTCCCAGCTGGTTCGTATTTTTAGCTTATCCGATTTTTAATTAAAATGAAAGCCTTATAAAAAAAGAGAGATAGTTTTGTTTAAACAAAACTATCTTTTTACTTGAAATCTGTGCTTTATTCAGGTAGTCCCACTATTAAAAGAAGGAGTGCGATTAAAAGCACGACAATTCCAACAATTTTTTGTTTTATTCTTAGGGTCCGATTTTGATAGCGCCCCAAGACTCTGTCGTTCATTGACTCAAATTCTTCATGGTACAGCACGGTTATTCCGGCCATTCCAATAATTATTCCAAGCAGTACCAATAATATGTTCATTGTACTCCTCCGTTGTATTTATATGGCGATTTGGTCTAGCTGTCAACAGTTTATAAAAAAAGAGAGGGATTGTTTTATTCAACAATCCCTTTGTTCATCAATGCTTCCTAACTACGAGAAACGCAACCGCCCCGAGACCGATAAGAGCGATAAGTGCTCCAAATCCCGGAGGGGGATTTGGGGTTGTTATTTCGTCACCAACGACCGAAGCGATGACTCCCAAGACAATCAGAACCAGAGAGCCGATCAAAAACAGATATGCTTTTAGTCCCGGCATTTGTGTTCTGACAATGAGATACGCTATATAAATTCCTAGCACAATTACCAAAAATCCAAGGAATAATAGAATGATCATGGCTAACCTCCGTAATTTTGTTCCCCTGTCTGTACTAAAGTAAAAGATGCAGAGACCCAATCAGTGCCATCATTCCATATAATCCCAGAAACAAACCAATGCAATAATTGAAGAGTTGGTTCTTCCAGGGCTTAATTTGCCTGAATATGATGAGCCAGCCAAGAACTACGCCCGCAAGGGAGAAAATGGCAATAAGCATTAATCCCGCGGTTAAGATGTCAAAGGTCATTGTTTTCCTCCTTTTTAAATCATACAATTTTTATAATGATTGTCAACAGATTATAAAATTATGGATTTTTAGTAAAAAAATAAGAGGTCGCAACGCAACCTCTTTGTTCATTAGTCAAATACCATATACACAAATGACGTGCATAAGAGTATGGCAAGAAGAAAGTACTCTATGTTGGCAACTTTAAGTCCCAAAGGAGCGATTGAGGCCATATTTACCCCCGCGATAATAAAAGTTGCAAGCAAGAACTTGAATTTAAATGATCTTGACTTTGGTCTAGTCCAAAAAAGATGTAGAAGGAAAAGACCCAATATCGTTGCCAGAATCCCGGCAAATTCGAAAATTTGAGTAAACACTACTTCAGCGACTGTCATTTTTGTTCTCCTGTCTATGCTTTGCCTAGAGAAAGGTCATTGCAAGTGGCGCCAAAGAAAAGATTGTAAAGAGTCCCGCGAAAACCATTATCGCTCCGGTAAAGCGACTGTTGATATTGTTTTTAACGATTTTTACTTCGCCAAACATTGCACACCATCCGATAAAGAGTAGAATTCCTCCAATGGCGCCGACAATAAGCAAGATTTTTAAATGCAGTAAGTCTTTAGAGGATGTTGCAAAGCACGCGGCTGATATGCCGACACCCGCAATAACTCCGACAATGATAATGGTCAAGTATTCAATCAGTTTTTTTTGATTCATAATCAAGCCTCCTTTCTTTTTTTGTTCTCCTGCCTTACATAGGTTTAGTCGTTATTCCTAAAAGAATTGAGTATATCCGATGAAAAGAATGCCCACACCCAATAGCGATAAGAGTAATCCTTTCGGGCGGATATCAGTCGAATCTGTACTTGCGATGATTCCGAATACAATAAGGAGTCCGAATATTATTACGACTAAGCCTATTACAATATTTGCGATTCCAAGAATTTCTAACGAGGTCATTTTTTTCCTCCGTAATTTTTGTTCTCCTGCTGTGCGTTATCGTTCACCACAACGATCTTTACATGTAGTATATTCCTATTCCGATAGGAATAAAACAGATACCGATTAATAACAATACGTATCCGTTCAATTTGATGTCGTCGTAGTCGCTTGCGATGATTTCAAATGTGTCGCAGAATCCATATACTGCCGAGATGATACCTATTACGACAGTTATGATTCCCAGTATCTGAATAATCGTCATTTTTGTTCTCCTGTTTGTGCTAAGTCAAAAGGGCGTAAAGAGACGAGGCCAATATCGCCGCGCTTGACGTCCACAAGGACAAACCGACCAAATAATCATTTCTCCAGGGACTGATTCTCATGTATGCGATAAGTCCGCCAAGAACCAAGCCCGAAAGCGATACAGTGGCAATGATTATAAGCACTAGGTCTAAAATGTTAAAGGACATTGTTTCACTCCTTTTTAAACCATACAATTATCTATACAAAGTGTCAATAGTTTATTTCCCCTTCACTTTCTGCTAAAATGAACATATGAATGCGAGAGATTATATAGAAAAGATAACTCAAAACGCGATCCAAACCCTGCAAGAACAGGGAGTTTTTGGCGAGCCTGGTGTGTCCGCTATTTCCGTTTTAAAACCGAAAGAAAGATCTCATGGAGATTATGCCGTTAATGTGGCAATGGAAATTGCCAAAAAAGAAAAGAAAAACCCGATGGAAATCGCGGAGGCGTTAAAAGAGCAAATGGCAAAAAATGATGATGTTTTTGAATATTTTGATTTGATCGAAGTTGTGACGCCCGGATTTATTAATTTTTATTTTTCAAAACATTATCTTTGGAAAATCGGGGGAGAGGCATTGGCGCAAGGAGAAAAATTCGGCAATCTTCAAATCGGCAAAGATCAAAAAGCGCAAGTGGAGTTTGTGTCCGCAAATCCCACGGGTCCGTTAACTGTTGGCAACGGCCGTGGTGGGCCATTCGGCGATGTACTCGCCAATGTTTTGAAAAAAGCGGGATACAAAACCGAAAAAGCATATTACATAAATGACTATGGACAACAGATCTTGGCGCTCGGTCATTCAGTGCTAAAAGATGATCAGGCAAAATACACGGGTGAGTATATCGATGATCTGAACAAGTCTTTGGTGGCGAAAATTAAAGATCCGTACAAACTGGGGAAAGAAGCCGCGAAGATCATTTTAAATTTAATTATCAAAAAAACAATTGAAAAGCTGAACATAAAATTTGATGAGTGGTTTTCCGAATCAAAATTGCATGAGAGCAAAGAAGTGGATAAAACAATTGAGCTTTTAAAAAAGAAAGGCTTGGTTTACGAGCAAGATAGTGCGCAATGGTTTAAGGCAACTCAATTTGGCGACGAGCGTGATCGTGTGCTTGTTAAATCGGACGGCACCAATACTTATTTGGCAGGGGATATCGCGTATCACAAATACAAATTTGAAAAAAAGAAATTCAACAAAGTTATCAACATTTGGGGCGCGGACCATTTTGGCGACGTCCCGGGATTAATGGCCGGGGTGGAAGCATTGGGGCACAAGGGAAAGTTGGAAGTAATCCTTTTGCAATTTGTAACCGTGATGAAAGATGGAAAGCCCGTAAAAATGTCCAAGCGCTTGGGCACCGCGATCGCGATGGACGATCTGCTGGACGAATTGCCCCCGGACGTGGTCAGATTTTTCTTTTTACAAAAATCAGCGAACACGCATCTTAACTTTGATATGGATCTGGCAAAAGAGCAGTCGGACAAAAATCCGGTGTTTTATGTGCAATATGCCTACGCTCGTCTATCAAGCATTTTGCGTTCCGCCAATTGGCGATCATCGGCAAAGAGAATTGAAAACGTAGAATTGCTGGTTCATCCGTCCGAGCTCAATCTTTTGAAGCAAATTAATTATCTGCCCGAGATAATCGAAGAAGTGGCACTTAATTACCAGGTGCATCACCTTACTCAATACGCGCTGGATCTGGCAACCGCCTTTCATCAATTTTACAACGAGTGCCATGTTTTAATTGACGACGAAAAGTTAAAGCAAGCTCGTTTGGGATTATTGAGCGCGACCCGGGTTGCGCTAAAAAACACATTGGACATTCTGGGCATTACGGCCCCTGAAAAGATGTAGTAAAATCGTAAGTTTATAAACTTTCATAATTTTGACAAACTTTATAAACTTTGGAAAAAAATAATTTCGTTCCAGAATTTTTAAATCATAAAAAGTAAACAAAATTTATGGAAAACGAAAAATGCAAAAAATGTGAAAGTAAGAATATAATTTTAGTGGAGTATCCTTGGGATAGCCCTGATCATTATGATGGCGTTAGTGAAATAAAATGTAATGATTGCGGAGCACGTTTTGGCAGATGGTCTGGGAAAGAACTTTCTGAGGGAGAAATAGAAAAAAGATTTGTTAAAGACTAATTGAAAATTCAGTTATAAAGAGGGAGCCAATAAGTGAGCGATTGAGTTAGAGTATGCTTCTTCGTAATTTTGACAAACCGCAAGCAAGAACTCAGTATGCCGGAATTACCAGCATACTAAGTATATATAAAATAATTGCAAAAAGTTTAAGGACAAGTATATAAAATTTTAATAAATGGAAAAGCATTATCAATTTATGCGCTCCGCGATCGCGGAAGCAAAAAAGGGACTGAAAGAGGGCGGTATTCCGATCGGCGCAGTTTTGGTAAAGGGTGGAAAAATTATCGGCAAGGGCCACAATAGGCGAGTACAGCGAAAGTCCGCTATTCTTCACGCGGAAATGGATTGTCTGGAAAATGCCGGACGACTGAAGGCAAAAGATTACGCGAAGTGTACGATCTATTCGACACTTTCTCCTTGTGATATGTGCACCGGCGCGATATTGCTTTATAAGATACCGAAACTGGTTATTGGCGAAAACAAAACTTTTAAGGGACCCGAAGCGTATTCTAAAAAAAGAGGATTGGAAATAATCAATCTTGATCTCGAAGAGTGCAAGCAAATGATGTCTGATTTTATAAAAAACAGTCCGAAATTATGGAACGAAGACATCGGAGAATAAAAATAAACAATGACTGATAATAAAAATACTTATACTTTTAAAAAATATTTAAGCAATAAAAAATTATTCAGATTTTCGGCTTCGCTAATTTTTCTAATTTCTTTTGCGATCCTTTTTTTGTTAGATTTATTATTTTTTAAAATTTATTTAAAATACCCCCTTGTCGCCGCAATAATTTTTTTCGTTTCTTTAATATTTTTGTACCGCGAAATAGCAATAGCCGATAAGGAATTATTGAATATGGCGAGACGCAATGATTCCACATGGGGCAGGGGATCCGCCGCAGAGTTGGTTATTATAAGGAGTTTGGAAAAATTAGGTAGCGGTTACAAAGTAATCAATGATTTTCAGACAGGCAACGGAAACATAGATCATATTTGCGTGGGGCCCACCGGAGTATTTACTATCGAAACGAAAGCGCACAAAGGAACGATATCTTACGATGGAAAATTAAAAAGAAACAACCAAGAATTTGAAAAAGATTTTTTAAAACAAGCAAAATCTGGATGTTATTTTGTAGACCAATTGATAAAAGAAAAGATCGGGAAAGATTATTTTATCATTCCGATTATAATTTTTGCCAATGCGCGAATTGATAAGCAAACTATAAATCATCAAATTGAAGGAGTGTGGGTTGGGGGTAGAGAATTTGAATGTTGGGTTATAGAAAACAACAAAAACACTTTGCAACCCGAAGAGATTAACGCTATTTATGATTTATTGTTAAAAGAGGGGCGAAAAGAGGCGATATGAAACCATTTAAAGACAAAGTTTTGGGGGTCGTTGAAAGAATACCAAAAGGTAGTACAATGACCTATAAGCAAGTGGCGAAGCTGGCCGGAAGCCCGGGGGCCTATCGGGCGGTAGGGAATGTCCTAAACAAGAACTACAATCCCAAAATTCCGTGCCACCGAGTGATTCGTAGCGACGGCACCCCCGGCGGCTACAACAGGGGAACTAAGGTCAAAACAGAATTATTACAAAAAGAAAAATTTTGATAAGCTCGAGTCCTGTCACTGGAGCCAAGTAGTGAGGAGTTCTAAGAGACCGACCCCTGTCAGGGGCCGGTCTCTTTTATTAATACATTTCGACCAGAATTTATTACTTATTAACCCCTCTAGTAAATTTACATAAATTACAAAATTATGCTATTCTGTAAATATGAACGATGCATATTTTGGAAATAAAAAAATCTGTATAACTCAAAGACGCTATCTTGGTTCTAAAACCAAGCTGCTATCATTTATAGATAGCATACTTGAAGCTGAGAATATAGAGTTTAATTCTTTTGCAGATATTTTTGCTGGAACTGGCACTGTTGCTAATCATTTTTATAATCGATCAAAGATTATTGTAAATGATATTTTAGATTCAAATTCTCATGTATATACAGCTTTTTTTGGAAAGGACTCAATCAGGGAAGGAAAGTTAAAAGAACAATTAAGGCACTATAACGACATTGAAATCAAAAAATACGGTGAAAATTATTTTTCAAAAAACTTTTCAGATACTTATTTTGACGCAGAAAATGCTAAAAAGATAGGAATTATAAGGGATGACATCGAAAAGTTATTTGAAGAAAAAATAATTACCAAAAGAGAAAAATCTTATTTACTGACATCTCTGATTTACGCATTTGATAAAATTGCCAACACGGTCGGCCATTATGACGCATATCGAAAAATCGATATTCCAAATAAAAAATTGTTCCTACTCCCCCTTGATATAACAAACTCTCGCTATTCTGCTGAAATTTATAAAGATGACGCTAATGAATTGGTAAAAAAAATAAAAGCAGACGTTGTTTATATTGACCCCCCATATAATTCTAGACAATACTCGGACGCTTATCATTTACTAGAAAACATCGCTACTTGGAAAAAAGAAAAGGTTTTTGGTGTTGCAAAAAAGATTGACCGCTCCCATATCAAAAGCAAATACAACATGAAATCAGCAGGGGTTGCATTTGGCGATTTGATAGAAAACATTAATGCAAAATATATCCTTGTTTCTTATAACGACATGGGGACTGCTGGCAATGCTCGATCGCAATCCCGTATCAGCGATCATGAAATTTTGTCTGCATTAAAACGGCGAGGTGAAGTGAAGATTTTTGAGACCAATTTTAAGCAATTTACTACTGGAAAATCAAGCAAAGACGACCTGAAAGAGCGTATATTTCTGTGTAAGGTGAATATTGTTTCTAAAAGCAATAAGTCTGTAATTGCTTCAAAAAATAACCCTGTCCAAGTTGGCTTTGTGAAATCCCCCTTAAACTACACAGGTGGAAAACATAAACTTTTACCACAAATAGCAAAACTATTCCCAAAAGACATAAAAACTTTTTATGATGTTTTTTCTGGTGGTGCAAATGTCGGAATTAATGCTACAGCAAAAAATATAGTTTGCATTGAAAAAAATCGATATGTAGTGAACTTATTGAAGTTAATACAAGATGATAATTTTGAAGATTTGAATCAAAGAGTTATTGATATCATAGATGAGTTTGGATTAAGTCAAAGCTATATAAAGGGTTATGAGCATTACAATGTTGATAGTTCATCTGGTCTTGGAAAATATAATAAAAGTGCTTTCCTAAAGCTTCGTGGTGAATTTAATAAAGAAAAAACAAGAATCGATTTGTTGTTGGTGCTTGTTTTATATTCTTTCAATAATCAAATTAGATTTAATTCCAATGGTGATTTTAATTTACCAGTAGGAAAACGGGACTACAATGGAAGCTCAAGGAAAAACGTTGCAGCTTTCAATCAAATATCAAATGAGAAAAGAATAGTATTCAAAAATTACGATTTTCGTGATGTTGAAAAAATGTCATTAAAAAAGGATGATTTTGTATATCTGGATCCACCATATTTACTAGGACTTGCTAGTTATAACGAAATGGGAGGATGGACGGAGAAGGATGAAAAGGACTTATATGCACTTTTAACGAGACTGGATAAGAAAGAGATTAGATTTGCTCTATCAAATGTCTTAGAGCATAAAGGCAAGATTAATGAAATAATGAAGAATTGGGCAAAAAAGAATGGTTATAGAGTTCATAAATTAAACTATAACTACAAAAATTCAAATTATCACTCTACTGCAAAAAACAATAGAACAATAGAGGTGCTTATTACAAATTACTGATTTTTGTGGCATACTGAAATTATGTTGAAAGCATGGTCAATTACAACAACCGTTAGAAACCCTGAGCGTCTGAGGGATTTTTTGGTTGCCCTAAAACCCCTTGAAAATAAAACTTGGGACAAAACCAATCAGGAAAATTATCAGAAACTTTTAATCAAGAATCGTCTATATGGTTTCGGTAGTGCTCAATTTTATAATGGGCTAACAACAGATATTATAAAATTGATAAATGATACCGATAGTGAGATTGATGACGATACGATAGATGAAATTATAAGGTTAAAGAACTATACTGACTTTGCAATGCGTGGTCGTCAATCTATAAATCCTCTTACAAAATTTGGATTTGTAGCTATAGATAATGGCATAGTTAAAATAACCGATCTTGGGAAGAAGCTTATAGCTAGCGAAAAAGACGCTGGTGATGTATTTCTAAGGTCTTTTATAAAATGGCAGATACCAAACCCAGCTAGTAATGATTTTCCGGATAAGGGTGATTATAATGTTGTGCCTTTTGTTGCAACTCTTAAGTTAATAAACGAAGTCAATAGGATTGAAACCGAGAATGGAAATAATGCAGTTGGAATTAGTAAACGAGAGTTTTCATTATTCGCTCCATCATTAGTTAAGTATACAGATATTGAAAATTATGCAAAACAAATTGTTGAATTACGAGCCTTGCAAAAGGGAAAAACAAAACAGGAACGAAAAGATATTCGGGATGATTATCGTAAACAATTTGCAACCAACTTTTTAGGCACAAGCAAACAGGCTGCAATCAATAAACTGCTCACAAACCTGAAGGATTATGGAGATAATGCAATTAGGTATTTTCGTCTAACAAAGTTTATCCGTATTCGTGGCAATGGTTTTTACATTGATTTGGAGTTAAATCGCCGTACTGAGATCGAAGCTTTATTTGAAAGCGAATTTTATAAACCAAAGCATTTTGCAGATAGAAACGAATATGTTTCCTATATGTCTGACGACAATTTGCCCATATTGCCTTGGCAAACAAAGGATAAATTATCGAAAATCGCTAGTGATGTCTATAAAGATGTAATTGAACTGCAGAGCAATCTTGGTTTAGCGATTGAAAGCGAGAAGGACATATCAGTAATGTCTGAAAATGATTTAGTGTTGTATATTAATGATTTGCGAGAATCTCGCAAAGAATTACAAGAAAAAGACAACCACATCAAGTCTCAACCAGTTTCATCAATTACTCAGTACATTGAGCAACTGGAGGGCATTTTTGAATTTGAAAACCGTGCTTTAATGCTCGAATATCTCTCAACGATGGGACTTCATGCTCTTAATGACGCAAAGGAAATTAAGCCTAATTATCCAGTCGGAGATGATAACGAACCAACATCCACTGCCCCTGGTGGCATGGCCGATATCGAATGTTTTTATGATAACTTTAATATGATCTGCGAAGTTACAATGTTGAATGGTCGTGATCAATGGTTTAATGAAGGACAGCCAGTTATGCGACATTTACGTGATTTTGAAAACTCACATTCAAACGCTTATTGCATCTTCATCGCACCAACAATTCATACTGACAGTGCTGAAACTTTCTATATTGCCAACACCATTGGTTATAAAGGTAGTAAGCAAAAAATTGCACCACTGACAATAAAACAATTTGTTGAATTATTAAAAACACTCAGGCAAGTCCGTGAGGCGAATAAAAAATTCACACACAATAGTTTGAAAAATTTAATTAACGATATTGCTGAAAGTGTATATAGTATTAGCAACTCTGATGACTGGGTTGTAAATACACAAAATATCGTTAATTCCTGGTCTGTTAGTTTGATGAATTAGAATGTAAAATTGATGTTGATAATTTAGCTAAATTAAATGTAGCTGTTAATGAGTTAGCTGTTTTCTTTGAGCAGTTCATTAAAGACAATCTTGGACCATTAAAAATATTAAGCGTTCTGTCCCAGCAGTTAAAACAGCTATTTATCTTTGGTTTAATAAAGTTCTTGGTGCTGAACATTGGAAAGATCCTTCGCTTTTAACGCAAAAGATATTTTAAATAATAAGAATATAGTCCATTTTGGGCATATTCTCAATAAAGCGATTGATCAGTATGTTATCGTTAAAGAAAAAGAGGTTCGTCAGCGCATAGAAGAGAGTGAACAAAGATATACTTTTGATATTAAGCCAGAGCAATTTTATAACGAATATGATGATGAAACCGATAAAATAATGAAAAAAATTGATGAGATCCAAATATAATATTTTATTAATTAATATATAAAACTATGCCATCAAGAACCAAAGAACTGGCAACAAAAATTATTTTTACAGCTTTTCAAATTTTAAAAAACGCAGGAGGCGAGCTTCGTGGCAAAGAGGTTATGGAAAAGATAGAACAAATATTGCCACTAGATGATTGGGCAAAAGAACGATTAGAGAAGACGGGAAATATAAGATGGCAATCAGTCCTTCATTTTTATACAATAGATTGTATTAAATCCGGGTTTTTGAAAAAAAATAAGGGTATATGGACATTGACGAAAGAAGGTGAGGCCGCGATTGAGTTAGGTCCCGAAGGATTATTAAAAAAAACAAATGAATTATACAGAGAATGGGCTGCAAATAAAAAAGATGAAACTGATAACACAATTGAAGAATTAGAATTGAGTACAGAGCCAGATCAATTACAAAAAGCAAATCTTGAACAACTAGAAGAAAAAGCAATTGATGGATTGAGAGATTATGTTATTAATAAAAATCCCTATGAATTTCAAGATATAGTAGCCGCACTATTGCGCGCAATGGGTTACTATACACCGTTCGTTTCGCCAAGAGGTAGGGATGGGGGAATAGACATTATTGCCTATCAAGATCCATTAGGAACCAAAATTCCAAGAATAAAAGTTCAAGTAAAACACAAGCCAGAGGCAAGTATTGCTGTCGATGAAATTAGACAGCTAGTAGGATTATTAAATGATAATGGGGATGTAGGAATATTTGTTACTTCTGGAAGATTTACTTCTGAGGCAGAAAATCTATCAAGAACTTCTCATAAACACATAGAATTAATTGATTTTGAAAGATTTATTGATTTGTGGCAAGAATTCTACGATAAACTAACTGATGAGGATAAAAATATGTTACCATTATACAAAATATATTTTTTAGGTGCAAATGAATAGCGTTTACACTATAGACAATTCGTTTTTCTACTATTTTCTCTTAATTATTATCATTGTTGGTCTCGGCCTTTATGTAAAAAGTAAAAGAATTTCGAGGCAAGATTTGCCATACAAGAAAAGAGAATTTTTAATGACCAGGGCTGAAAAAGAGTTTTTCGGTGTTTTAGAACAAGTAGTTAATAATCATTATTATATTGCTCCTCAAGTTAAAATTTCAAATCTTGCTTTTGTTTCTGAGGGAAAAAATCGACAAATGTATTTAAACAAAATAGACCGAAAAACAATAGATTTTGTCTTGTTCGATAAGCAATTTTCACCAGTATTAGCGATTGAGCTTGACGACGGTTCACATAATAATGAATCTCGCAAAAATAGAGACGATTTTGTTGATGAAGTAATGAGAACAATTGGATTAAAAATTATTCACATAAAAACAGCTTCTTCGTATAATTTAAAAGAGATTAATAATCTTATTTCAAAACAATATGGTCAATAAAAAGGCACTCACAATTTTCTTAACATTAACATTCGGGCTGACGATAGCTCTGGCTTTTTTGGCGAAAGCATTAGGTTTCACATTGGTGGGTCAGCCGATACTTATGTCGCAATTGGTAATACTGGCGGCAATGTTCATCCCGGCGTTTGCCGCGATCTTTACGCAAAAAGTGATTGTTAAAAAATCTCTGAAAGATTTGGGTTTTAAATTCGGGCCGTGGCGGATGTACGCGAAAGTATACGGGCTTATCGTGCTTGTATTTATCATCAATTACGCCCTTACCTGGATATTTGTAATGAAGCCGGATTTGACCCTCAATGCTTTTATGAATCAATTTAATATACCGGGGGGATTGCCTTTGCCCGCGCCGGTGATGATTCTTTTGTTTTCTGTTGTCACTTTTGTTTTCGCTCCGATATTTAATTTGATTCCCTCTCTGGGAGAGGAGATTGGGTGGCGTGGATTTTTACTGCCCAATCTTGAACCATTGGGAAAGATCAAGGCAATGATAATTTCCGGAATGATCTGGGCATTGTGGCATACGCCCCTGATATTGACCTTGGGATTTACATATGGCGCGCAAATTTGGCCTGGCGTATTGTTGCATTTTGTATTGGTATCCGGCCTTGGTATTTGGATGGGATATATTTGGTTTAAGACCCGCAGTACGATCTTGGCCGCTTTCATTCACGCTGTATTTAATGCCAATGCTTATGGCATCTGGGTAATGATCTTTGTTGTTAATAGTAAGCTGGTCGTCGGCGCGGCCGGAGTTATTGGCGCAACGCTTGTTTTGATCTTGGGATTGATCACATTGTATGTGGCCCGTTCGGAATTTAAATCGTAGATGTTTTTTAATTATACAAATATAATAGACCCGATACTTAAAAGTGTACGGGTCGAGATGCTCAAAGCGGCCGCGCTAAAAAAAGAGAGCGTGGTTTTGGATGTTTGTTGTGGTACGGGCGACCAGGCGTTTTACTACGCGCAAGAGAGCGACAATGTGTTTGGAATAGACCTTGATCCCGCGATGATAAATTTTGCGAACAAAAGAAAGCAAAAAGAAAATAGCAATGCTTGTTTTAAGATTGCGGATGCAAGCAATCTGCCGTTTAGCGATGATTATTTTGACACTGTGTCTATTTGCCTCGCGCTCCACGAAAAAAGTGAAGAATTGAGAAACAAAATAATCACGGAAATGAAAAGGGTGGCGAAACAAGGAGGGGAGATAATAATTGTTGATTATATTGTCCCAATGCCGAATAATTTTACATCACTGCTTATAAGGACAATAGAACGGTTTGCCGGAAAAGAGCATTTTAGTTATTTTAACGATTTTCTTAAAAAAGAAGGACTAAGGGAGTTGCTGAAACAAAATAATTTAAGTGTTCAAAGCAGTAAATTGGTTGCCAATGGAACAATGGAATTAGTAAAGATCGTTAATTAGCAATCAGCTATATTTCATTGTATAATAGAGTGGTAATTATAAGATTTTTTAAAAATGGCAAAAATTAATAAAACAAAAACAACTTGGGATTTGTCGCCGTTGTTTCGGGGAGACAATGATCCGTCGATAGAACAAGAAAGAAAAAAGGTGGCCGCGAGCACGGATAAATTTGTAAAGAAATGGAAAAACCGCGCTGACTATCTGGAAAAACCAAGCAAACTAAAGGAAGCACTCGATGATTACGAAAAATGGAATCGGTTTTATGGCGCTAACGCGCGCGAGCTTCACTATTTCAGCTATCGCAACGCCCAGGATCAGGCGGATAACAAGATCAAGGCGAAATTAAATAAAGCAGTTGATTTTGCCCAGAAAATAGGGAATCAGATGGAATTTTTTTATTTGAGCCTGGGAAAGATAAAAAAAGAGAAACAACAAGAATTTTTGAAAAATAAAGAACTTAGCCCCTATCGCCATTTCTTGGAAATGATATTCGCGAAAGCGAAATACTTTTTATCAGAGCCCGAAGAAAAGATACTTAATTTAAAACAAACGACCTCTTACGATAATTGGGTGATGATGACCTCTCTTTTTCTTTCCAAAGAGACAAGGAAAGTTTTGGGTGAAGATAATAAAAGAAAGACAAGATCTTTTGAAGAAATAATGACATTGATCTCAAGCAATAAAAAATCAGTACGGGATGAGGCGGCGAAAGCGCTGAACGATATTTTGGAAAAGAACGCGGAAATAGCCGAACACGAGCTCAATTCCGTATTACAGGACAAAAAAGTAAACGATGAGTTGCGCGGTTTCGACAGGCCGGACAAGGCCAGGCACATCGGCGACGATATCGATACCGAAGTTGTTGACGCTTTAAATGAAGCGGTTAAGAAACGGTTTGATATCTCCGCCAGGTTCTATAAGCTGAGGGCTAAGCTGGCGGGAGTTAAAAAACTGAAATACTACGAAAGGAATATTGAATATGGAGAAGTGGAAAAGAAATATCCGTATGATAAGGCGATCAAGCTCGCTTCAAAAGTGTTCTACGGACTGGATAAAGAGTTTGGAGAAATATTCGATTCTTTCGTGAAGAACGCACAAATAGATGTTTTTCCCCGGAAAGGAAAGATGTCCGGGGCTTTTTGCGCCCACAGCCTCATCACCTTGCCTACATATATCTTGTTAAATCATACGAATAAACTAAGGGATGTTTTGACCATAGCGCACGAAGCGGGCCATGGCATAAACAACGAGCTGATGAGAAAAAAGGAAAACGGGCTTAGTTTTGGCAATTCTCTTGCTGTTGCCGAAACGGCAAGCACTTTTATGGAAGACTTTGTTCTCAGCGAATTGTTAAAAGATGCCGACGAAGAAACGCGTTTAACAATAATGGTCCAAAAAATGGGAGATATCGTTTCCACGATCCAAAGACAGATCGCCTGTTATAACTTTGAAAAAGATCTGCATACAAGCTTTAGGGAAAAGGGATATCTCTCAAAAGAAGAAATAGGCGAAATTTTTCAAAAAAATATGAAAGAATATATGGGGCCGGCGGTGGAGCAATCGCCCGGTTCGGAAAATTGGTGGGTATATTGGAGCCACATCCGTTCGTATTTTTATGTTTACTCGTATGTTAGCGGATTATTAATATCCAAAACTTTGCAAAAATTGGTAAAACAAGACCCGGCTAACATAAAAAAGGTAAAAAATGTTTTGTCAGTAGGCACTTCCGATAGCCCAAAGAATGTTTTCGCCAAGGCCGGAATCGATATTACTAAAAAAGAATTTTGGAATAAGGGACTTGAAGAGATCGACGAAGCGTTAAAAGAAACTGAAAAATTAGCCAAGAAGCTGAAAAAAATAAAATAGCAAATAAGCGTTTTATACTGTGCCAGTTGGACACATCCGCAGAGAAATTTTCAGCAGAAAATTTATCGAGGCCGAGCGCGTTCGCCGGCGGCTGGCCGGCGGACGACGCGTTGAACAAATGGCATAGTATAAAAAAGCGACTAGGTGTTATTTTTCTTTCGATTGCCCCGTAGTAGAGTCCGGTAGCGTGCTTCGCTCTGCTACCGGACACACTACAGGGCTAATCCTGTACTGTGTTTTATAAAACCGTACAAAACGGTTTTTAAAATTCTAGTTCAGGATTGCCAATTTTAAGATTATATGTATAATAAGTTTTAGATAATAAACATAAAATAAATATTATGGAAGACGAACAAAGAAAATGCGCTTGCGGAATGCCTTTGGATGAAAAAACAGAGTGTTCTTGCGAGCCGGGAGTTTGTATCAAATGTTGTTCTTGCGAGCCGGAATGTGACTGTGGTTGCCAAGAAGAGAAGGAAGAAGAAGTAAACGAAGAAGGTGAAGAGCCCGAAGAAGAAAGCACCGAAGGTGGTGTTGATGGGGAAGAGGAAGAAGAACAAGCTGAGTAAGGTTAAATAAAAGGGGCCGATTTGCCTCCGCCAGTTGGCGGATGGCGGACCGGTCTTTTTGTTTTCCGTTTTTGTTGTTATAATCTTTGAAAGATAATAAATTTTAAAAAAATGGATAAAGACACGGAAAAATTGGTTTTGGGAGCAATTTTAATAGCTATCATTTTTATTCTTATTTGTTTTGTATTTATGACGCTGAATAAAAAGGAAGAAGTACCGGAACAGAATACCGAGGCTGTATCTGACAATCAACAAATAGAAAATCAGCAAGTAAATGATGAACAAGAGGTGGCACAGCAAAATCTTTCATGTTTTGATTCTGATGGCAACGATATTTATAACAAAGGATTTGTCAGATATATAGATCATGGCCAAGAGGTAACTATTTACGATGAGTGTAATGGCACCAGTACCGGCGTCACGGAAAAATATTGCTATGAATCTTCCGCGGGTAACGGAGATATGGTAATGGGCGCGATGTATTATGCTTGTGACAATGGATGTTTGAGCGGCGCTTGCAGGCAGTCCGACAATAGAACAACTTTTCCATATCCTTATCCGGTATCTTGGCAAGAAGATGGAGTAGAGTTTTCTTTGACCAGCGCCTATATTGGCCAGGTCTTCGACCGCTATAACGAAACAAAGGGTATTTTTTACGGCCTTGCTTTGTATTTAAAAGTTAAAACTTTTGACTACAGCAGCTCTTGCCCTGAATTAAAACTTAGGAGGCTGACCAATGAAGAGGGGGATTTGGTTTTGCCGGTGACGAAGCAGTATCGTTTTGAGCCGACGGGCGGCTGCGGTGTTTACAAAAATTCAACATATTATGATCAAAAAGTTGTATTTGAGGGCTTAAAGGGTGAAAAGATCTTTACTATCACTACCGGCGGTTATTCGGATGTATTTTTTGAGGTCAGATTGCTGAGCAATGGCAAAGTTTCAGTTACTAAACTTTAGGCTTGGAATTGAAAAGGTTAAGACAATTTAAGATTTTCGATATGCATAAAAATAAAAAAGGGATTGCCAATACTTTAATAATAGGAGTCGTTGTTTTGGTTTTGGTGGTAGCCGGAACAACCGGCTATTTTTATTTTAATAAAGATCGCCACCAAGAAAGCAATCAAAATAATCAAGATGTTGGTAGCGAAGGATTAAATATCTCAGAAAATAAAACGATTGGGGAAGCGCCAGAAGACGGACCCAATAAAGAATATTTAACTAAAAAATTTCAAGAATTTAAAGATTATTTCAAGGCAACCGAATTTATCGGATTTTATGAAAGAAATGGAGAGAGTTATTTAAAAGATAATCCGAGGGATATTGCCGGCATAGAGGATCTGTCTAATGCATTTAAAAGTAATCCCAATCAGAATTATGTCGAATTTTGGACAGAAGCATATTGCCCCAAATCAGGGACAGAGTATGATTATGTCATTCCAAATAATCTTAGATTAGTTTTATGCGAGAAGGCGGAAACGGGATTGCATGGGGGATGTCCCACTTGTGTTATGTCAAAAATAGCACTCACGGCGGATTTTTTCTTGGGTAAATTATCTATTCAGAGCGATTTGGTAAAGTTCAGCGAGCAAAATAAATGTGAAAAAAAGGCTCAGAGTATAAATTTTTATGAAAAAAATATATCGGAATTATATACGGATGAATATAATCCGTCGTTAGAGCCTTATCAAGGAATTTTATTTAAAGATGATGAATACGGCTCTTTCTACTCTACGGAAAAAATATCGTCAATACTAAATGAATTAAAAACAGCCAACCTTGATTCAGACGCGGAATTAAAAGATATTTTTAAAATAAAAACCGACGGAGGTGTTTATGGTTATGATAATGTTAAAATAATCAGAGGTAAGTTCGATAGATGCTCGGAGGATCCGGTTATTTTAGTATATTCTTATGAGTCCGTTCTCGAAGAAGATTATACAAGATCCTATATATTTTTAATTAAAAAAGAAAATAACCAAATATTAATTAACCAGTATTACAGTGGTTCACTAAATCATTACAATGGTTATATGATGAAAGATTTTAATCAAACAAGTGAAAATAGCCCATATTTTTTTGTTGTTTCAAATGGCGGGTATGGCTCGGCCGCGGCTTTTTCAGATTTTACTGTTATGACATTGGAAAATTTGCATTTCATTCCATTAATAAATTTTTTGGGATCATACCAAGAAAAAGGAATTCCGATATTTTTTAGCGCGGAATATTCCTTTAAAGATGTAAATAATGATGGAGAAAAAGAGTTTGTTATTGATGCGAAGCAGGAAGAAAAGACGGTTGGGATCGATGGTTCGAGTGTTGAGGGGTTTGTTTTAAACAAATTGGAAAAAAGAGTAGTATTGAAATGGAATGAATCCAAAAATAATTTTGTCGTTGTTGAATAAATAAAATGGACCGATCCGCCATCCGCCAACTGCCGGCGGCGAGCCGGTCTTTTTGTTTTGACAAAGATATTTTTTCTTGTTATTGTTTTGGTGCAAAATTAATCGCTAAAAACCTTATTTTGCGAAGCTGTTTAACAATTCGATTCCACAACGTAGGAAGTAATTATGTTAAAACGTTACACACTTGAAGAAATGGGGAAGATCTGGTCGGATGAAAATAAGTTCCGACAATGGACGAAAGTTGAAGTAGCCGCCTTGGAAGTAAGGCGCGAACTTGGAGAATTTGATCATCCTATTCCGCCCGGCCTGGCTGAAAATATCAGCATAGATTTGGCGGAGATCAAACGTATTGAGGATATTATTGGCCATGATATGATGGCGTATCTGACGCACATCTCGCCGCAATTTCCGGAGGAGCTCCGGCCGTGGGTCCATCAAGGATTGACCTCATACGATGTTGAGGACACGGCGCTCGGACTTATAATCGACGAAAGTCGTTGGCTGTTGCTTGATAAGCTACAGAATCTTATGTCTGTTATTGAGGTACAGGCCAAAAAATATAAGTATGTTCCCGAGATCGGGCGTACGCATGGAATCCACGCCGAACCCATAACCTTTGGCGTTAAACTCGCCAACTGGTACTCGGAATTTGAGAGGCACGAGACTCGCTTGAAAAATATGTTTGAGACGACTTCCGTGGGAAAATTAAGCGGTGCGGTAGGTATGTACACGCTTGACCCGAGAGTAGAGGAGCGTGTTTGTGAAAAGCTTGATCTGCGCCCGGTTGTCGCGACTCAGATAATCTCTCGCGACATTATTGCCTATTATATGGCAGTTCTCGCTAACCTGGCCGCCAGCATTTCTAAGGTCGCGATGAATATACGACTTTTGTCGCAAACAGAGATCGGCGAGGTGTTGGAACCGTTCGGCAAAGATCAAAAAGGTTCATCGGCTATGCCGCACAAAAAGAACCCGAGCAAAAGCGAACAGCTCACCGGATTGATGCGGATACCCTGCAACAATGCCACAATCGCTTACGAGAATTTGGCGAATTGCTGGCACGAACGCAGTCTGGATAATTCCGCGGCCGAAAGGGTGATCTTGGCGGACAGTTCGATCGCCGTTGATTACGGCCTCACGAAGTTGGCGAACATAATCAAAAATATGCGCGTATTTCCCGAAAGGATGGAGCAAAACCTTGCTCTGACGAGAGGTCTCATCTTTTCTCAAGATGTGATGGTGCTCGTCGCGGAAAATAGCCGGTTGCCGAGAGAAGAAGCGCATACTCTTGTCAGGGATATCGCGCTCCGATGCTGGGAGACCAGAGAAGATTTTTTGGAAGCGCTTTTAAAAGATAAAACGATTATGCAATACGTGGAAGAAAAAGATCTTCGCGACTGTTTCGATCTTGATCGAAAACTGCGCAATGTTGATTATATTTTCAACAAGGTGTTCGGACCTTGGGAATAGGGGTAAAATGTTTCATTTTACTCTTTTTTGTTACAAAAAAATAACCGGGTTTTATGGTTATTATCTAAATGGGAAACTGTCAACGCATTTGCCGTTCCAGTTGCTGTGGTCATCACAGACATATATTTGGCAAACGTTGCCCCAACAGTTTATAAGAATATCTTGAGTCGCTTTTTTACCGCACTTTTCGTGCATACAAAGTGTGTGCCCGATTCTTAACGGATACCTTGCCTTTGAAAGAAATAGAGAGTTTCTTTTAAAGAGGAGGTTTACCCTATTTTCGAGCGACCAACCCTTGTCTTTTCTCAGGTTCGTTTCTCTGTATGCCCATTCCTGTCCTGGATATTCGGGAAAGGCAACGATAATACGTTCATCATCCGCGTGCTTTTTAATTTTTGTTCGGACAATTTGTCCTTGCATTCCTCGATAGGGATATCCTTTACGGATAACGGTTACAATGTCTCCCTTTTTGAGCATTATGTTCCTCCGGGAACTAATTTCCTTTTAGGCGTTTTTCCATATTTTGTCAATTTATTAATTTGAATAAATGGCCAAAAAATGCTAATTTAGCAGTATGAATACGGAATTTAAAAATAAATATTTACTCTTGAGGCACGGGAAAAATATCCATCAGACCGAGAAAAAAGACATTGTTTATTGTTATCCGGATGATCCTGAGCCGTGCGTATTGCTTGATGAGGGAAACGAAGAAGCGAGAGCCGCCGGAGAATTATTAAAAGATCAAAAAATCGATCTGATCTTTTGCTCTGATATATGTCGAACCAGACAGACCGCGGTAATCGTTGCCGGCATCATCGGATTCGATATTGATAAGATAATTTACGACGAGAGACTAAGAGATATCAATTGGGGAATCTTTGGTGGCAAAAGCAAGGTGGAGGCTTGGGAATTTTATAATGGAGAAGCAATGAAAAAGTTTAAACTCGCTCCGCCCCAAGGAGAGAGTTGGGATGAATGCCAAGAAAGAATGGTAAAAATGTTGGTTTGGCTTGAAAACAAATACGCCGGTAAAACAATTTTAATTGTTTCTCATGGCGACCCATTGTGGTTGCTCGAATCCTATGTTAATGGTCTGGGGAAGGAAGAAACATTGAAAAACAGGGAAAAGATGATAAGTACCGGAGAGGTTAGGGAACTATGAACAACGAAGAAAAAATATTGGAGTTTTGGAAAAAAGAAGATATTTTCCACAAATCGATAAAGAACAGGGAAGGTTCTCCGTTTTTCAGTTTTTATGACGGTCCGCCTTTCGCGACAGGCAAGCCACATTACGGGCATATTTTGGCGACCACGATCAAGGACACTGTTTTGAGATATTGGACAATGAAAGGATATCAGGTGCCCAGGCGCGTGGGCTGGGATTGCCACGGATTGCCCGTGGAAAACTTGATCGAAAAAGAGCTGGGAATAAAAAACAAAAAACAGATCGAGGAAATGGGAGTTCAAAATTTCAATGACGCGTGTCGGGACGCTGTTTTTGCCTGCGTCGACGATTTTCAGAATACCCTGGAGAGAGTGGGGCGTTGGGCTGATTACAACGACGCCTATTCCACGATGGACAACAACTACATTGAATCCGTATGGTGGGTCTTGAAACAATTGTGGACCAAGGATCTTGTTAAAAAAAATTACCGTGTTTCGCCTTATTGTCCCAGGTGCGGTACCACGGTTTCCAATTTTGAAGTAAACCAGGGGTACAAAGAAACAAAAGATAATTCCGTGTACGTAAAATTCCGGATTCTTGATGATAAATTCAAAGACGCGTATTTCTTGGTTTGGACCACTACTCCGTGGACCCTGCCCGGTAATTTGGCGCTCGCGATCAATGAAGACTTGAGCTACGCGCTCGTGGAAAACAATGACGAGCAATATGTTCTCGCGAAAGAGAGAATGCAAGTATTGGAGGGCGAGAGTAAGATCATTAAAGAATTCAAAGGCAAAGAACTTATAAATGTAAGATACGAGCCCGCTTTTTCGTATTTAAAAGATAAAAACTTGGAGAAAATAGAAAACGCTTTTCAAGCCTTGTCCGCGGAATTTGTGACCGTGGAAGATGGAACCGGAATCGTGCACATAAACCCGATGCACGGCGAGGATGATTTTGTGTTTGCTCAAAAATATGACCTGCCGTTTTTTCACTTGGTTGATGAATCGGGAAAATTCAACGAATATGCCATTGGTTTTGAGAACCAATTTGTGAAAGACGCGGACAAAAAAGTAATCGAAGCGTTAAAAGAAAAAGGATTGTTTTATAAAACGGAGCTCATAACGCACGATTACCCATATTGCTGGAGATGCGATTCGCCCCTGCTTTATTACGCGATAGTGAGCTGGTATGTGCTTGTGACAAAAATAAAAGACAAGCTGATCGAGAATAATGAAAAGATCCATTGGGTGCCGGAACACATTAAAGAAGGCAGGTTCGGCAAGTGGTTGGAGGGTGCGAGAGATTGGGATTTTATGAGAAACAGATTTTGGGGCGCGCCCATACCGATTTGGGAGTGCGCGGAATGCAAAGCCAAAGTTTGTGTCGGAAGCATAGACGAACTGAAACAACAAGCGATAAAAGAATATGATCTCAATAATTTGCATCGCCCGTATATAGATGAAGTAAAATTAAAATGCCCGGATTGCGGAAAAGAAATGGAACGGGTTAAAGGAGTGTTTGATTGCTGGTTTGAATCGGGCTCAATGCCCCTAGCGCAGTGGCATTATCCGTTTGAAAATAAAGAATTGGTGGAAAAGACCTTTCCCGCTGATTTTATCGCCGAGGGATTGGATCAAACCCGAGGCTGGTTTTATACTCTAAATGTGCTCGCGACAGCCCTGACAATGGACGACATCGGGCTTGGGAAAAATAACCCGGCTTTTAAAAACGTGATCGTGAACGGGTTGGTTTTGGACGCGCAAGGGCGAAAGCTTAGCAAAAAATTGAAAAATTATCCGGACCCGAAAGATGTTTTTGACAAATATGGCGCGGACTCTTTGCGTTATTTTTTACTCGCGTCAACGAACATCGGCGAAGAATACAGGTTTTCGGAAGACAAGGTAAAAGAAGTATGGCGTAAGATCATTTCCGGATTGGAAAATTGCTTCGCGTTTTACGAGACCTACGGCAAAGGCGTGGATGTTTTGGAAAAAATCGACTCAAAAAATATTTTGGACAAGTGGATAATCTCCAAAACCGAAAATTTGAACATAGAGGCGAACAAGTGGATGGAAAAGTACGAACTCACGAAAGCGGCGAGATTGTTTACCGATTTTATCGATGATTTTTCCAATTGGTACATTCGCCGTTCAAGGCGCAGATTTCAAAAGCCCGAATCCGTGGAAGAAAAAGAAGAAGCCGTGGAGGTGTTGTATTATGTTTTGAAAAAACTTATAAAATTAATGGCGCCGTTTACGCCGTTTGTCGCTGAAGCCATTTATCAAAAATTAAAAACGCAAAACGATTTGGAGAGCGTGCATCTCTGCGATTATCCAGCGCCGCGAAAAGAATTTATTGATGAAAAGCTGGAAAAAGAAATGGCCGAAGCGAGAGACATTGTTAATTTGGCGCTGGCTGAGCGTTCAAAGTATGGAATAAAGGTGAGGCAGCCACTTTCGAAACTGACAATAAAAGACAAGAACATAAACTCGGAATTGTTTCCGTTTATTGAGGACGAGATCAATGTAAAAGAAGTAGCAGTTGATGAATCGATAGAATCCGCGATTGAGCTTGATCGCGATCTTACCCCGGAATTGAAAGAAGAGGGGATGGTGCGGGAGATAATCAGGCAAATACAACAGATGCGAAAGGATCTGCGTTTGAGCCCGGCAAACACTATTACGGTGGGCTACCAAAAATCCGAGTTTTTTGATAAAATAATGGAAAAGAACAGGGATTACATCTTAAAAGAAGTGTTGGCTAAAGATTTCGCGGAAAACGAAACATTTGGCAATGAAAAAGAAATTGAGATCGATAACGAAAAAATAGTTATCGGAATAAAAGTTTTACAATAATCTTTATATATTTATATGGCCTATTATTCTTTTCCCATAGAAAGTCCAAAGGGTAAGCGTGATTTTGGCGCGGCTCAAATCCGGGCCAAAGGCGCTGACGGCAAAGAAATAAAATTGGGCGATAAAGACGAGGTTAAGCCCAAACCAGAATCGAAATTTTTCTCGCTTTTCAAGAGGGCGCAAGTACAAGCGACAGCAATGGATAAGGATGAGAGCAATATTGATAAATACCGCGACATATTGTCAAAAGTAAAAAGCAGCGTTGATGATAAAGACGCGGAAGTAAAAGAGGATAAAATGGAAGAATATAAAAACAGATTTTATAAAATAAAATTCGACAAAAAATGAAAAAAAATATTTTGATAATCGGCGCTCTTATTATTATCGTCGTAATAGGATTTTTTTCTTGGAATCAACTGTCTTATTCCAAGCAGGTTTTAAAATTGGAGATCTTGGGACCGGATCAGGTGGATGTGGGCGAGGAAATAGAATACACGATAAAATTCAAGAATAATGGCAAGGTTCGTTTGGAAGCGCCCGAACTTTTTTTTGAGTTTCCGGAAGGAGCGATCTTGGAAGATAACCAAAAAGTGAAGAGTATGGATTCGAAAACGCTCGGCGGAGATATTTATCCCGGGCAAGAACGAACTTTTTCTTTTAAAGCGCGATTGCTCGGCAAAGAGGGGGACAAAGAAGTGGCGAAAGCAAGAATGATCTTCCAACCGAACGGGCTCAAGACCAAGAACGAGGTTTCCACCACGTTTACTTCGGTTTTGGGAAAAGTTCCTTTGAATCTATTCATTGAAACTCCAAATCAGGCGCCATCAGGAAAATCTTTGACCGTAAGGATCAATTATTCTTCAAATGTGGCGTACCCCCTGAACGATCTTACGCTCAAGGTGGAAACGCCCGGAGATTTTCAAATACAATATTCAAAACCGAAGGGTACGGACAATCAATGGGATATTCCCATATTGAATGAATCCGGCAGTGGCAAGATAGAAATTACCGGAATTTTAAACGGCCAGGCCAGAGACCAAAAAGTATTCAAAGCGCAGATCGGGGTTTGGCGCGATGACAATTTTATTTTATTGAAAGAGGTCGTGAGGGGCGTGGAGATAATCGCTCCGGCGATCTATGTCACTCAAAAAATAAACAACAACGATCTTTATACCGCCTTGCCCGGCGACCAGCTGCACTACGAAGTATCTTTTATGAATATCGGAGAAGAGCCGATACAAAACTTGGTTTTGATCTCCAGATTGGAAGGCAATCTTGATTTGAGTTCTATCAGAGTTCCCGAGGGAAATTACCAGCAAGGAGATAATTCCATTGTGTGGGACAGTACGGGAGTTCCGGCTCTGCAATATTTGGATCCGGGAGAACAAGGCAAGGTTGAATTTTGGGTAAAAGTGAATAATCGTTGGCCCATAAGAAACACCGGAGACAAAAATCCGTCCATAGTAAACAAAGTGACCGTCGGTCCGACCAATCAAGAATTTGTCACCAAAATAAATTCATCGCTTGTCGCCGAACAAAGAGTGGATTCCACGAATTCATATTTCTCCGATTCGCAAACAAATTTCGGTCCTTATCCATTGGAAATAGGTAGGAAGACTTATTTGGTGATTGAATGGACCGCGAAAAATTATTATAACGATGTTGAGGGCGCGAGAATGAGAGCGATCTTGCCGGCCGGAGTGGAATTTGAGAACAAATCAGTCGTGTCCGAAGGCACTACTATTAATTTTGACCCGAACACCAGGGAGGTTGTTTGGGAAGTGGGATCGCTTGAAGCGGGCACGGGATTCTTAAAGGACGCGAAAAAATGCGCGTTTCAGGTTTCCGTAACTCCGTCACAAAATGAAAATGTTTTGCTTTCCGGGCAGGCCAAGCTTAGCGGAAACGACCAATGGACCGGACGGGAAATAGACGTTCAAACCGACCCCGCTTACGCACCGCTAAAGACAGTGAATAAATAGCTATGCACCAAGCCCGTCTGACAGTTCTGCTTAAATGCCTTGCTATGGTTTTTGTTTTTTCCATTTCAATGGCTATTCCTCTTTTGATCTATGGTCAACTGAAAAAGTCAGCCGACAGTCTTCTTATTCAAAAAGATTTGGAACAAATTCAAGAATGGGCGATAGTGTATAAGTTGAAGAACGGCAGTTATGACGGTCTGGAAAAAAATGTTGAGATCATAAAAAAGAAAATAGACATAACTGTTTTGGGGGGTAAGCCGCGAATATTCGTGAGTAGCGATAAAGACGCGTTTTGTGTCGCGTCTCCACTCTTGGACGCGAAAACGAAATGGTGCGTGGATGGCGAGGGATATTCCGGGAAAGAGGCGGATAATTGCCGGGGAGGAGGGTTGTCACGCTGCCAATAATTTTTTAAACCGCCATTTCGGTGGTTTTTTGTTAGCTTCAAAAATTAACCCCTTTTTTTATATGGCTTTTTTATGTTATGCCACTTGTTCACCCCTTCTTCGCCCTCTGGGCTACGCAGGGCGAGGCGCGTCAGGCGGTTGCGCTTGCCCCTCGTAGCCTTGGCGAAGTGGGGCTCGGTCTCGATAAATTCTCTGCTGAAAATTTCCTTGCGAGAAGCGTCCGATCAATACAATCTAAATAAATGTTTGCTTGAATTATTCTCGCATATTTTGAAAAAGACACACCCTCAACGCTATCCCGGAACAATGTAATATTTAAAGATATGCTCATCGGATGCATGTCGCAGGCAAATTTGCATGGTTTTCTTTTGTATTCAAAAGAAAAAATTTGCCGAGACCGAGTCCGCTTCCTCGCCGGAGGAAGCGAGACGTCAAACGATGAGCGTATCTTTAAATAATTTAAGCAATGAAAACGCGGTTTTTAAAATTCTGGTACAGGGCTAAAGCCCTGTAGTGTGTCCCGAAGCAGAGCGAAGCACGCTACAGGACTCTATTTCAGGGCGAAGCCCTATAGTGTGTTCCGACAAAGTCGGAACTCTGGTACAGGGTTGCGATATGCGAGAAATATGCTAAAATCAAGGCATAAAGCGGTTTATTAACTATTAATTAAACAGAAAGAATGGAAGATAATTTGGAAAAAATCGTTTCTTACGCCAAAAGGAAGGGCTTTGTCTTTCCTTCGTCTGAGATCTATGGCGGTCTCGGCGGTTTTTATGATTTCGGGCCCCTGGGCGTGGAATTGAAAAATAATATTAAAAAAGCTTGGCTCGCGTTTACGGTTCAGGAGCGGGCGGAAGTGGTTGGACTGGACAGTTCCATAATTATGAATCCGAAAATATGGGAAGCGTCCGGACACACGGAAAACTTTACCGATCCTCTGGCTGAGTGCAAATGTTGCCACAAAAGATTCAGGACCGACCATATGATGGAAAAACAAAACGTGAAAGACGAATCAAAATTGAAATGCCCGGATTGCGCCGGTGAATTTATTCCCACGAGAAAATTCAATTTGATGTTCAAGACCTTTATCGGCCCCGTGGAAGAA